>Ga0180433_10007064_pt1 | contig 14479 bp, 11 predicted proteins | sample SS_ome_8_FD_132980 | JGI IMG/M metagenome (GOLD analysis project Ga0180433, IMG submission 132980) | Hypersaline lake sediment archaeal communities from the Salton Sea, California, USA - SS_1_D_1 metaG | ecosystem: Environmental > Aquatic > Non-marine Saline and Alkaline > Hypersaline >... | reverse complement strand
GGTGTACAACGGGTCATTGGGGGGTAGCGAGGTACCGGTAAGTGACTGGGGTTTCATACCGCCTGGAGTGCAGGGAGTGGTGCGTATCATCAACAATGCGGGAGGTGTCGGGGGAGTAAGTGGAGAGGGCAGGCTGGCTGAGATAGAGTTTGACGTATCGTGTGTGAACTGTGGGAATGTGAGTTTGAGCTTCAGTGGTGAGCACGTGGTGTACGATAACGGGTCGGTGGAGATAAGCAGTGCATGGAGCGGGGACTCGGTGAATGTAAGTTGTCCTACGCCGACACCGAGCGCGACGGCTACTGCTACAGCATCGACTACGCCTACGGCCAGCGCTACGCCTACCGCTACTGTGGTGGCATTCACCACCAGTGACACGTGGACCGTGCCGGCATGCGTCACCTCGGTGGAGGTGCTGGTTGTGGCAGGTGGAGGTGGTGGTGGTGGCGCGGCGATTGCAGCTTACTGTGGTGGTGGAGGGGGTGCCGGAGGGGTGCTCTATGATGGCGATTACAGCGTGACACCGGGGCAGGATATCACCGTCACGGTTGGTAGCGGCGGTGCCGGTGGCGTCGGTTCCAATCATGGGACGAGCGGTGGTAACAGTTCGTTCGGCACGCTGACGGCAATAGGCGGTGGCGGTGGCAGCCGCGGCGGCAGCAGCAACGCGGGATATGATGGAGGCTCCGGAGGCGGAGGCTCCGCATGGACCAGCGGGACGTCCAGCGGCGGCAGCGGAAGTGGGGGGCAGGGTAATGACGGCGGAGACGGCATGTATTCCGGTGGTCAGAATGGGGCTGGCGGCGGTGGCGGCAACGGTTCGGCGGGAGATAACGGTAACACGGACGGTACCGGCTACGGCGGCGACGGGGGTAATGGTGGAGATTTCAGCTCCATATTCGGCACCTCGTATGGGGTGAACGGCGTGTTCGCCGGCGGTGGAGGCGGTGCCGGTTGGGGTGTTGGAGGTTCAGGCGGCAGCGGTGGCGGTGGAGATGGCGGAGAATCGAGTGGAGGTGTCGGACATGACGGTGCCGATGCGACTGGCAACGGGAGCGGTGGCGGTGGTGCCGAGTCCGACGGACTGAGCGAAAGCGGCGGCGATGGCAGTGATGGTATCGTGATAGTGAAGTACACGCAGGTTTGTGAACCATAGGTAAAGATTATTGACAAGGCTAGCAGCCCTGCAGCAGCTAAGTACACTTCTATATCCAAACGATAGAAAAGTAATATAGCATAGGATTGTTATGTTAAATAATGTGTAAATCAGCACAATGGGGTTTACAAAAATATCAATTAGATGTAAAATATAGTAAAATCAGGTAATGTAGGTTAAGTTGCGTCTGGCCAATACCGGGCGCTTGTTTTCGGCCAGCGAGGAGGAGGGAAGCCCTTGAAAGAGTTAAAAGAAGCTGTCGTTGTGGAAGCGGTGCGCACCCCTACGGGAAAGTCGGGGAAGAAGGGCGATGAAAAAAGGGGAGTGTACAGCGATCTTTCAGCCCAGTACCTTATAGAGGCTGCCATTATCGGGTTGATTGACCGCATTAAGGCTAGGAGCCCGAAATTCGACCCAGCGGATATCGAAGATTGCGCGGTATCCTGCCAGAGCCCAATCGGTGAGCAGTCGATGATCGGGAGAATGACCGTGCTTATTTCCGGCCTTCCCGAAGAGGTGGCAGGCTGGGGGCTTACGGCCGACGGTCTTCAGGCGATCAACTCGCAGGCCCAAGCTATCATGGCCGGCTGCGGCGATATCATGATCGCCGCTGGATTAGAGCACATGAGCCGCTACCCGCTGATGGCGGTGCTGGAATCGGCCATCAAGGGCGGATACCCTATGGTCACCCACCCCAATTTCGAGAAGAGGGGCGGGTATGTCATGCCGGGTACTGCTGCCGAAGTGATCGGCGACCAGTATGGGCTGGATCGGGAGCAGATGGATCGCTACGGCTTGTGGAGCCATCAGAAAGCGGTTCGGGCGATGAGGGATACCGAATGGTATTCAAAGCGTATAGTGCCGGTTTCAGTTTCGCAGAACGGGTCGGGCCCACAGATGGTGGGCCAGGACGAGCCGCCGCGCGAGATCGCAGTGGACGATCCGGAAGCTGCCTGGGCGCAGATACAGGAGCTTCAGCCCCGGTTTAAGGAGGGGGGCCAGGTGACCGCAGCCAGCTCCTCCAGCATAGCTGATGGAGCCGCGGCAGTGATGCTGATGTCCAAGGAGAAGGCCAAGGAGCTGGGCCTGGAGCCTATAGTTACTATAAGGTCTACGGCGATGGCCGGTGGTGACCCGTTCTTCCAGTTCCTCGCTCCCATTCCGGCGATGAAGAAGGCAATGGAGCGTGCCGGGATAACAATGCAGGACGTTGAGGTATTGGAGTGTCTGGAGGGCTTCGCCGCGCCGGTACTGGCCTTCTGCCGGGAGTTCGACATCGCCTTTGATGACCCCCGTTTGAATCCCACCGGTGGCTCAATCGCCATCGGTAATCCTACCGGATGCAGCGGAGTGCTGTACTTCGTGGAGATGGTTCACTGGATGGTGCGTAACAACCTGAGATGGGGTCTACAGGAGATGTCCAGCATTCAGGGTGTTGGCGTCGCCACCGTTGTCGAACGGGAGAAATAGAATACACTAACCCCGAAGGAGGGTTGTTTACCACAGAGTAGGCAGCCCTTTTTCTATTTAAACCTTGTAGCTTTCGCCGTAAGGTGTTACAATCTTTTCTACGTATGCACTTGTAACAGCCGTGGGTCGGTATGCTTCGTAAATTATCGTTTGTCATAGGGCGGATAAAATCGGATGACATGGCCAGGCACGGCATCCTTATGGCCGCTTTCGGTTTCGCCCTCGGCTTGTTTAACTACCTGTACCAGCTGGCCATGGGCCGGATGCTGCAGCCTGAAGATTACGGCATACTGATGAGCCTGACCTCATTATTCCTCATAATATCTATCTTCGCTTTAGTGATCCGCACCGTAATGTCCAAGTTCATCTCCAGGTACTACGCGGAAGGAAACATGAAGGCAGTTTGCAGTCTGTGGCGGTTTTACTTGAAGCGCACGCTGATCCTTGGTGTAGCGTTATTCGCGGTAGCGGCTTTACTGAGCCCGATAGTATCGGGTTTTCTCAGGATAGGTAATTTCTGGTATCCGCTTACCCTGTTCTCGGCCTTGATACTGGCATTTGCCGTGCCGGTGAATTACGGCACTCTAAATGGTCTCCATAGGTTCTTTCATCTGGGCTGGACCACCACGCTGTGGGCTGTGCTGAAGCTGCTGCTGGCTATCGTGCTGATCAAGCTCGGTTTCGGCTTGTACGGGGGCTTGCTCCCTTTCCTTATTGCCTTCATCATCATCTTTGCTGTTACCCTTGCCCTGCTTAAGGATTTGCGAGGCGGAAGTTCGGGCAAGGTGGAAATCGTCGGGTTCCGTTCGTATCTCGGCCTTTCTTTCATTGCCATACTGGCCTATACGGTGTTAACCAACATCGATGTCGTCTTGGTCAAGCGCTTCCTCAGTGCGGAGGAAGCGGGTAACTACGCCGCGCTGGCGGCCCTGGGACGGGCTGCCCTCTTCGCCCCGATGGGGATTGCGCTGGCGATGTTCCCCAAGACATCCGGGCTGCACGAAATGGGTAAAAGCCACAGGTCTGTCTTGTTGATGGGCGTATTGCTTACACTTCTTATTTCCGGTGTAGTGGTACTCGTCTACTGGATCGATCCGGAGTTCGTTCTCGGTTTCCTCGGCAGGTACGAGTCCGGCGCCCTCAAGTATCCCATGGCCGCAGATCATCTTTTCAAGTACTCAATCGCGATGCTTCTATTCGCTGTTTCATATATCGTAATGAACTATTTCCTGTCGATTAACCGTATCAGGGTAGCGTATCCATTTATGGTAACCGCTTTCTTGCAGGTTGTCTTGATAATATATTTCCACAGTGGCATCGCTCAGGTAGTGAATGCGATACTGGTTTCGGCAGCGGTTTGCCTTATTGCCGTGATAGCCTTCTACCTATTTTGGATCAAGAGATATGTGCCGCCGATTAAGTTGATAACCGAGGAGGTGCCCGATGGCTAAAATGCTGTCCATAATCATCCCCGCCCGCGATGCGGAGAGGGAGATAGCGAAAACACTGGAAGACTACATCGCCTATTTTAACGAGGTGTATGGGCAGGACTTCGAGATAATAGTGGTGCCGAACGATTGCTCGGATAACACAGTGCCCATAGTCGATGGCTATTGCAGTAAGTATCCGGTGGTCAGGAGCCAGGTTTGTGACGGAAGCATCGGTAAGGGTGGAGCTGTGATAGAGGGGTTTAAACTGGCACAGGGGGATATCGTATCCTTCGTCGATGCCGACGGCGCCACCGGCCCGGCGGAGCTGTTCAAGCTGGTGCAGGCGCTGGGAGAGCACAGGGTGGTTATCGGATCGAGATGGATGCCGGGTTCTCAAGTGCTGGTCAAACAGGGGTTCGCCAGGAGAGTAGCCAGCCGGGGTTTCAATCTGCTGGTCAGGTTGCTGTTCGCCCTTCCTTTCAGGGATACCCAATGCGGTGCTAAGGTGTTCGACAAGAGGGCGCTGGACGAGGTCCTTGACGAGCTGGAGACCGCCAAATTCGCCTTCGATGCGGAGTTGCTGTACAAACTGAAGAAGAGGGGCTATAGTATCACAGAAGTGCCTATAGTATGGGAGAACCGGCCACAATCTACACTAAACCTGCAGTGGGTCATCCTCGAGATGTTGTTCGCCATGCTTAAGGTCAGACTGTTGGACAGCCCCCTGCGGTTAGTGTTGAAAAAACGACGGTAATAGCGATGAAGATCCTCATTCTGAACTGGAGGGATATCAGGGACCCACTGGCGGGTGGTGCCGAGGTTTACCTGCATCAGATAGGGAAAAGGCTCGCTAGGGAGCACGAGGTGACCTTCTACTGCCGCAGGTACCAAGGCAGCAGTGAAACGGATGAAATCGATGGTGTAAAGATAATGCGAAAGGGTGGTTCTTACTCGCTATATCTGTGCTTTTTTTTCGATTACCTGTTCCGACTGAGAAGAGAAAGATTCGACATAGTCGTCGACGATATCAACGGGGTGCCCTTCTTTACCCCTCTGTACGTAAGGCGTCCAAAGGTTGCAATCGTTTTCCACATCGTGGGCAGGGAGATATTTTTCAGGGAACTCCCCTTCCCGCTGTCTCTTGTCGCTCTCGTCGCTGAGAAGATGATACCGATTGTCTACCGTCGAGTGCCAGTAGTGGTTATATCCGATAGCACCAGGGATGAGGTTATCCGGTTTGGTATACCGGAGAAGAATATAAGCCTTGTCTATTGTGGCATGGAAAACCTGAAGGAGACCGCTGGAAAACCGCATGAAAAGAGCGTCAATCCATCTGTAGCCTATTTCGGCAGGATTAAAGATTACAAGCAGCTTGATCACCTGGTGAAAGCCTTCGCTCAAGTCAATGTAGATATGTCAAATTCCGAACTGGTCATCGCGGGCAGGGGTGATTACTCCGGGCTCGCAGCACTTGTGGAGAGCCTTGGTCTATCCGAATCGGTCAGACTGCTGGGCGAAGTGTCGGATCAGGATAAGGAGGAGATGCTGGGTGCGGCCTGGGTCTTTGTAACTCCTTCGAAGAAAGAAGGGTGGGGGATAACCGTTATCGAGGCTAACAATTGCGGTACGCCGGCCATTGCCTATAACGTCCCTGGGTTGAGGGATTCAATAAGGGATGGAGAGACGGGTTTACTGGTTGCTCCCGGTAAAATAGACAATCTCGCTGGGTCCATTATCACGGTCCTCAAGGACGCTGGTTTGAGAGAGAAGCTAAGCCGGAATGCAAGAGAGTGGGCTTCCAAGTTTAACTGGGATAACAGTGCTGAAGAGTTCGCCAGGGTGATAGGAGAAGTAATAGATGGGGGCAAATCCCCTGGTGTCGGTGATAGTGCCCACCAGGAATAATGAGGGTACCATAGGGAAGTGTCTGGCCTCGATCAGGGATCAGACCTATCCCAATATAGAGGTTATCGTGGTCGACAACTACAGCAACGACGCTACGGCGAAGATTGCCGAAGGCTTCGGTTTCAAGCTGTTGCTCAAGGGGCCGGAGCGGAACCCCCAGCGCAATTTCGGGGCGCAGGAGGCCGGGGGGGAGTACCTATTGTTCATCGATTCGGATATGGAGCTGGCCCCGGATGTGGTGGCGGATTGTGTGGCCACGGTGCAGCGGGAAGGGACACAGGCGGTCACCATCCTGGAGGTATCTTTCGGGGAGGGCTTCTGGACCAGGTGCAAGGCCCTGGAGAGGTCATTCTACAACGATGAGGAGACCATGGCGCTGGCCCGTTTCTTCGATAAACGCTCTTTCGATGCGGTTCATGGATTCGATGAGAGGCTGGTGGGCTTCGATGACCGCGACCTGCACTTCAGGGTCGTCAATAGCGGGGGCAAGGTGAGCCGGTCGGGAGCCGTCATCCGCCACAATGAGGGACGGGCGCGGATAGCCCGTCTGTTGAAGAAGAAGTACCTCTATGGCAAGACCCTGCACCAGTACCTGAGCACCCATCGGGGTGAGAGCAACACGCGGTGGCTGTTGCTGAGGGTGACATTCATAAAACACTGGGGCAAGCTGATGAGGCATCCCATACTTGCCCTGGGGATGGCGTTCATGCAGCTGTGCGAGCTCTCGGCGGCGGCGGCCGGTTACCTTGTCGGCAGGTTGAAGCCTTTAAGGGCATATGATAATGAGTGATAACGGTAGCGGACAGGCGAAAGCGAAGGATGTCAGGATCCTCCTAATACATCCCTCGCTGACATTGCCTATAGTGGAGGCCCCCTCGCTGGAGCCCCCTCTGGGGCTGGCCTACCTGGCGGCATATGTCGCAAAGGCGGGCTACGAGGTGCGCATCCTGGATGCGGTAGCCTCCGGGGTGAGGAACATCAAGCGGGATGGCGATTACGTGCGGGTGGGATTGGACGATGCGGATATCAAGGACTACATACGTGACTTCGCTCCCCAGATAGTGGGAGTAAGCGCCGCATTCACCGAGACCGCCGCCGATTCCCATCACGTCGCCAGCCTGCTCAAGGAGGTGGACCCGGAGATACTGGTGGTGTTCGGCGGCGCCCACACCACGGCCTTGCCGGAGCAGGTCTTGAAGGATGAAAATGTCGATATGGTGGTGAAGGGCGAAGGCGAGGCGACCCTGCTGGAGATAGCCGAAAGCTTCGGCGATAAAGCGAGGCTGAGCCATCTGGAGGGAACGGTCGTCAGGAGCGGGGATGGCGTATCGCATAACCCGGCACGCCCCTTCATCGCCGACTTGGACAGCATACCCTTTCCGGCCTACCACCTGTTGCCGATGGAGGTGTACCTCCACAAGGGCGAATACTACATGAATGACTGGGCGATGCGGCCGCCGCGGCTGAACATGACCACCAGCCGGGGGTGTCCCGGGAGGTGCGTGTTCTGCTCCATCCACGGCATCTGGGGCTTCGAGTGGAGGGCTCGCTCTGCAACCAACGTGGTGGATGAGATAGAATCGCTGGTGAAGAACTGGCACGTCGGCGAGATAGCCTTCCAGGATGACAATATCTCCTATAACCGGGAGCGGATGGTAGCCATCTGCGATGAGATCATCAGGCGCAAGCTGGATATACGGTGGTGCACCCCCAACGGGGTGGCGATTTACACCCTGGATGAGGAACTGGTGAGGAAGATGCGAAGGAGCGGGTGCTGGCGGCTGTCATTCGGCATAGAATCGGCATCTACCGAAACGCAGAAGTTCATCGGCAAGCGGATACCCCTGGAGAAGGTGAACCGGGCAATCAGGTGGGCTAATGACAGCGGCATCTGGACCCACGGCACCTTCATCATAGGATTTCCCTTCGAGCCCATGGAATCGGTTAGAGCAACGGTGGACTACGCCGTCAATTCCGAGTTGGACTTCGCCCATCTATACATCGCCACACCCTATCCGGGGACCAAGCTTAACGATATAGTATGCCAGGAGGGACTGCTCCCGGATGATATCGAGCGCTGGTCGGTCAACAAGGCTGAGTGGGATACCAAGTATATCACCAGGGAAGAATTGAACAGGATAAGGACTGAAGCCTACGCCGGTATACTGAGCAGGCGTATGCGGAGATACTTGAATCCGTTACGGATTATGCGCAAGGTGAAATCTGTGGAGGATATTGTATTCATATTTCGCATGGTAAAGGTGGCGATTGCTATGAGGTGGGGTTTGAGACGACATGGGGAGTTGTTGACCCACTGGAAGGGCGGTAAATAAGGGGAGTGAATGTGTAGTTTAGAGAAATTCTTCCGACTTAAGATAGGAGGGTGAGCCGTGGCAGCACAAGAAACTTTGAAGTTTGGCATAGTCGGCTGTGGAGGGGTAGCTCAGAAGCGCCACTTGCCATATCTGCGCAAGATGAAAGACGTCAGGGTGGTAGCATTATGTGATGCTAATGCTGAACTGGCAGAGAGGGTAGCGCGAAAGTTCGGTATCGATAAATATTACGCTGATTTCTCTGCGATGCTTAAGCAGGAGCAATTGGACGTAGCCGATATCACCGTCTCGCCGCGGGCTCACGCTCCGTTATCGATCCAGGCTTTGGAGGTGGGGTGTCATGTGCTGGTGGAGAAACCTATCGCGGAGGGTGTCAAAGAGGCGGATGAGGTTGTCAACCTTGCTCGCGACAAGGGATTGAAGCTCTGCGTGGTGCACAACAACCTGTTCGCAGCTACAGTGCTAAAAGCACTGGATATGATACAAAAGGGGGCCCTCGGCGAGGTGCGGGGCATAGATATCAGGTGCCCCTGGCCCAGGAGCAACCGGGAGCTGGCCAACAAGGAACACTGGTATCACAAGTTGCCGGGTGGCCTGTTCGGCGAAGTGCTGCCACATACAATTTACTTGGCCCGGGCGTTCCTGGGTGAAGTGGAGCCGGTAGCGGTACATGCCCGAAAGTTCACCCAGTACGACTGGATTAAATCTGATGACCTGAGGGTGATTCTCGATAGTGAGAGAGGCATATGCACGGTAACGGTCTCGTGTAGCTGGGCTAAAAACAAAGTGCTCATTGATATCTTCGGTACCAAGAAAAGCCTGCATCTGGATGTGATCAATTCGGTCATAACCGAGTTTGGCTACGGAGAGGAAACCTATAGCTCGCATGTAACAGAGAACATCAGGCAGGGCTGGCAATTGTTTAGCGGCACCGCGTCCACCATCTTCGATGTGGTTTCAGGTCGATATGCAACCGGGCACGAGACCCTGATTCGGCGCTTCATCCAGAGCATGAGGGAAGGCACCGCATTGCCGGTTACAGCGGAAGATGGCAGGGAGGTAGTGCGGATAGTGGAGCAGATCGCTGCCCAGGTAGAAAGCTCCTGGAAGTAAACTGGCAGTAGTCATGGAGATGAAATCGGAGGAGCCGCGAAAGCTGGACCTTATCAGGCGCTTTGTCCCGTCGTGCGAGAATGTGCTGGACCTGGCGGCCGGCGACGGTGTCTACCTCCCGCACCTCGCGCGGAAGGGCAAACGGGTGGTCGCACTGGAGATTAGCAGGGACCTGTGCGATGTGATTAAGGGGCGAGGGTTCCAGCCGGTAATGGCCCATGCTTGGTTCCTCCCGTTCAGGGAGGATGCATTCGATTGTGTCTGGGCGTCAGAGATAATCGAGCACCTGCCCACCCTCGATACGTTCGGTGAGATGGAGAGGGTCGCAAAGGGAAACATCGTGGTCACCATGCCGAATCCGTGGAGCCCTCACTATGAGCGGGACCCCACGCACGTCCTTAAGTACACCCTGTTCAGTCTAGCCGGATTCCTGAGGCGCCGCGCTGGGTATTCGCAATGGCGATACAGGATGAGGGGTCTGGGGTTCTACTGGATACCGGGGCCGGGCTTTTTCAAGAGGCTTACCAAGTATGCGACCTATTATCTGCCTTGGCTGTCACCCACGATTTCGATAACAGGCCGCAGCACCAGAGGGATTCCGGGTGGCGCTGGTGGCAAGGATGCCTTGTAGCGTGCCGAAACGCTGAAATATGAGGGTGTGTGCCCTTCGTGAATATCAGGACATGGCTGGGGTGATTTTATCGACGACAGGGGCTGAATCGAGTAGATGCCATATGCAACTGGCTTGACATCTTACGATCACAGGTTTATCATCAGCCTTGTTTATCAGGAATATCCATCGGATAGGGAGCTCAGGTGAGTAGGGCAGAAGACCTCGAACGGAATGCAGCAGAAATGAAGCGGGAGACTGTGCAGATCTCGGTGGTTATACCTTTATATAATGAAGAGGAGAATCTGGAAGCACTCCATAGCCGACTGACACGCGTGCTGGTGGATTTGGGAATGCCGTACGAGATGATTTTTATTGATGACGGCAGCAAAGATGGATCCTTCCATATTTTACAATGCCTGTATACCAGGGATAATCATGTCAGGGTAATAAGACTAACCAGGAATTTCGGGCAGCCGGCGGCTAAATCGGCCGGATTTGATTTCTCGAAAGGCAAAATCGTAGTGACAATCGATGCTGATCTCGAGCATCCCCCTGAAGAGATACCCAAGCTTATCAAGAAGATAGAGGAGGGCCATGATGTGGTCTATGGGATCTTTCCGGAGCGGAAACATTCCACTTTTAGAATAGCAGGCTCTGGATTCAGTAAGTGGGTACTCTCCAAGATAGTGACTGTAGGTAGAACGAATATCAGCGGTTTCGCGGCTATAAGGGCCAGCGCAATCGAGAGATTGAACTTGTGCGGCGAAAGAACCAGGTTTCTATCAGGTTTGCTTTCTTGGACGGGGGCAAATGTCGGCACCGTTGAAGTTGAGCACCACTATAGGCATGCGGGCAAATCAAGATACGGAATATTCAAGCTTTTGGGATTATGGTTTGATATGATAGTCTCGTTCACCGATTTGCCCCTGAGGCTGGCAAGCATAGGCGGATTTATCTTAGGAGCTATAGGGCTACTAATGGCCCTTGGCTATCTGATCAGGTACCTATTGTACGGTTTCGGAGTTCCTGGTTTTGCCACTACCGTTATCCTTCTTTTCATCTTCTTCGGGTTTCAATTCCTGTACTTGGGCATAATCGGAGAGTATCTTGCGAGGATAAATACCGAAGTTAGGCACAGGCCACGCTATATAGTTCGTGAAGCGTTAGGTACATATCAAGCTCACGATGAAACACGTGGTTAGCAAGCTCATTGAATTGTCCATATGAGGGATGCCACGGTATATCATTCAGGACGAGCAATTTAGAATACTACGGCGGGAACGCTTTAATCAGCTATTCCATAGGTATGTCAATTGCAGATTGTGTTCCGCTACGATTAAGGCACTAGACTAGGGGGTTGTAATGTCGAGCAAAAGAAGGATAGCAGTAAAGCAGTTAATTGGTTCAATAGAAAACGTTACTAAAGTACTGGGAGCAGGAGATGGGTATATATCGAGTCCAGCTCCGCTTAATGATTCGAACAAACAATCGCTATCGTTCTGCTCGGACATGACTGAAAATGCGAGGGAAGCGATCAGAAGCTCCAAAGCCAAGGTTGTTGTTTGCTATGATGGATTGACATTTGACAAGGAAGACTGCATAGACAAGACCCTGATACTTACTCCGGATCCCAGATTAGCGTTCGTACAGATATTGCGCAGTTATTTCGAGGAGAAAGTCAGATACGGCGTTTCCCCTACAGCAGTCGTCGAGAAAGACGCGATAATACACCCTAACAGCTACATCGGACCACATACATACATAGGCAGATCTGAGATAGGTGAAGGAGCCGTAATTCATGGAAATGTTCAGATATACTCAGGAGCGAAGGTTGGTAAGAATGTAGTTATTAACGCATCGACAGTTATTGGTGCTGAAGGCATCATGACCACTTGGGACGTGAGATCCCCCCATTTAGGCGGCGTCGTTATCGAAGACGATGTCTGGATAGGATCGAATGTTAGCATCCAAAGGGGAATGCTAAGCGATACAGTTATCGGCCAGGGGTCTACAATAGGACATCTCTGTAATATTGGGCACCAGACCGTTATCGGCAAGCGTTGCTTTATTGTTTCAGGAAGCGTGATAGGGGGGAGTTGCCATGTTGGTGATTACTCACAGGTCTCAATTAGCGCTAGTATCAGAGACAAGATTCGTGTAGGCGAGAAAGCAATTGTAGGCATGGGATCGGTAGTGACAAAAGATGTAGGTGACAGATGGGTCGTAGTTGGTATTCCGGCGCGAAAGATACGGGAGGTCTCCTAATTGGATAAAAGTCACAGACAAAAGCTAATCTGTAGCGTAGTATAATAGACGAATTGTAGGAATTGGTAGATTCTACTTCCAAAACTTCAGTATGATGATGTTGTGATGAGATAAAACTAGGGAAAGCCAGACGCTCCAACAGTAAAACAGTATAGGGATGACCATACGATATGGCAGATAAAGAGATAAAAAAAGCTGAAAGCAAGCCTGATGAGTGGCCTGATCAGCCCAACCGGGATAGTATTGAGCCCAACCAAAAGGGTGGGAAGTTGGATATTGACCTTAAGAAACAGTGTTATCCTAGGCAACCTGTACCCCCTGAGGATACCCCGGATGAGATCGACCTCGTAAATGAGGCTCATACAGATAAGCGGGAGCCCTGGTTTAGTAGAGAACCTTCTTGGGAAGGGAGGGATGCCGAGAAATGTCGTGAGTATCTCGAAGGTCTATCCGACGAGGAGATAATTAACCAATACTACGAGCTAAGAGACGAGAAAGTGGTCTGGGGCGGGGGCTACTATTATCCAAATATGAGTAAACTGTTTCTAACTCCATTTGAGAGGGAAAAAGACCGCCGGGAGATAGCTCTTTGGCGCAAGAAGTATGGAAGCAGTGAGGCGGAGAAATGGTATGAAGAGGCTCAAAACAAGAGCTGTGTCTGGTGGCTTGAAAACCACCTGGTAGCCAAGCACGCTTTTAACTCCTGCATGAGTTGTGGTGCCTGTACTGCGGGGTGTCCCGCTGCAGAGTTTTATGATTATGACCCTCGTATGATTATGGAAACGGTTCAGTCCAAGGACGAGGAGCGAATTATTGAGTTGCTGAAAGCGGATACTATATGGTACTGCGCCCAATGCGGTACTTGTAAGCTCAGATGCTCTAGAGGAAACAACCCCTTTGCGCTGATATCCTCCCTCAGACAACTGAGTCAGCTTAAGGGATACCATGTATATAGTAGTAGAGGAAGACAGCAGTATACCGGCAGGCATCTTTGGGGTGGCAACTACTGGAACAGGGGATGCTCACTGTACTTCAGGAATACAATGATACCGTTTCACCTCGATTTTGGACCTAGGTGGGTACGCTATGCAATAAACAAAGAGGAGATCCATAGACGTGTAGGGGGATGTCCTGATATGGATGGCTCTATGCCCGGGCGAAAGGTTCATCCCGATACATTGCACCAAATAAGGCGATGCTGGCAGGTTGGCGGCACTTTCTACCTGTGGGATCAGATTGAGAAATACGCTCAGGAGCAGGCGAGTGAGTGGGATATGGATATAGATGACTACTTCTACAAGGTCTAGGATCAGAAATAAGCAAATATCGTCTACCTGTAACGTAGAGGTTCGGTGTTAACATACAGGATTGTATCGGGGGTACAAATTCAATGTTAGACGAGCACAGAGGATTCGAAGCTAATATATACGATGCTAAGGCAAGAGAGAACATCTGGAGAAGGTACATCAAGGAAATCCCGGAAGATGGCTATCTACTTCTGCCTAGCTGTATACTGGCGGTTGGCTATCCCGCTACGGAGGCGATGATACCCGGGCTCTTTGATCTTCTCGGCTTAGATTGGAACTGGAATCTGAAGCCGGAATCGATGTGTACCTGCTGTTCCGGAATTGCGTATCACGGTGATGTGGGAACCATAGAGAGCACCCTTGTGACCACGGCTCGATTGTGGTCATTAGCTCAGGAAGCCGGTTATGACGCTATCGCTGTTGCCTGCGTTACCTCTTTTGGCGTTCACAGCGAGTGTTTTGACCTTTATCGAGAAGAACCCGGCTTAAAGAAAAGGATCGATAAACTTCTAATGGAGGCATGCGGAAGGAAGTTTGAGCTCCCCCGGCATATTGCTCACGTTAGCGATGTTGTTTATAAACATCGTCTGAGGCTGAGGGACGAGTTCATGCCGTATCGGTTGATAGAGAAAGAGACCGGGCGTCCCTTGAGGGGGGTAGACCACGTTGGATGCCATTATAACAAGCTTTTCCCCTTGGAGAGGTCTATGGGTGGCGCCGAATACTGCGAGGTGTTATCCGGCTTGGTCAAGGCATGGGGAGGTGTAGATATCGACTATCCTGAGCGCAGACATTGCTGCGGCATGGGGTTCAGGCAGTGCATGATAACGCCTAATCGAGGATTTACTGCAGCCTGTGTAAACAAGAAAATGGTGAGCATGGAGCCC
>Ga0180433_10007062_pt1 | contig 14480 bp, 16 predicted proteins | sample SS_ome_8_FD_132980 | JGI IMG/M metagenome (GOLD analysis project Ga0180433, IMG submission 132980) | Hypersaline lake sediment archaeal communities from the Salton Sea, California, USA - SS_1_D_1 metaG | ecosystem: Environmental > Aquatic > Non-marine Saline and Alkaline > Hypersaline >... | reverse complement strand
CCGATACCGAAGCCGGTGAGGGTGATACCTATGGCCAGGCCCCTTCTTTCCACAAACCAGTTGGATACCACCTTGGTCACAGGAATATTGAGAATACCAAAGTGCCCCGATGCCACGATCAGATACATGAGGTAAAAGTACCAAAGGGACTGGGTCAATCCCAGGAGGGCGAAAGCAACTCCGGTAATCAGGGCGCCCACAGCCATCACTACCCTGGCCCCGTATTTGTCGACCCAGGTGCCAATCAGGGGTGCGGCCAGCCCGAGTACGGAGGCAATAGTTGCGGCCAGGGATAGCTGGGCCCTTGTCCAGCCAAACTCATCTACCAGCGGGATGAAGAAAGCGCCAAAGGTGTAGTAGCCTATCCCACCGGCGAGGAGCAGGCAAATTGAGCCGGCGGCAACGATCCACCAGCCGTAGAAGATGCCGAACCTTGCTCTAGGGGGAGGCATTCTGCTTCTATCCTTGATGCCAGTCATGGCAGGGGGCGAAACCGCATCCTCAGCAGTCCCTTTAGCTCCTCGAAGGCTGTCTTGGTGACGGAGACCCTGCTATCCGGGTCTTCGACCCAGGCTACTGGAATCTCCTTAACCCGGTAGCCCTTCTTGTGTGCCAGGATAAGAAGCTCGGTGTCGAAGAACCATCCCTCATTTTGGATTAAAGGGACCAATTCGTGGGCTGCTTCGATGCTCAAGGCCTTAAAGCCGCATTGGGCATCGGATAACCTGGCCAGGAGCATGGCTTTGATGAGGAAGTTATAGCTTCGAGAGGTGAGCTCACGCCCCGCAGAGCGCTTCACCGATGAGGTGGGCATGAGACGGGAGCCAACGGCGACATCATAGCCCTCCTCGATAGCCTGGATCAGGTTGGGGAAGGCCTCCAGGTTGGTGGAGAGGTCGACATCCATATAACTTACGATGTCAGCGCTGCTGTCAAGCCAGGCATAGCGCAGCGCCCTTCCCCGCCCTTTTTCGTCCAGATGCAGGCAAATGACATCGGTGTGCTCTTGCGACAGGGCTTGGGCCAGCTCCCATGTTTTGTCGCTGGAGGCGTTATCGGCGATGACGATCCTGAAGGGATGGGGCAGATTCGATTCGAGAAACTGCTTCAGGGCGGCCACGCTTTGAGCCAGGACATGCTCTTCATTGTAAACTGGGAGCACCACATCAATAGTGGTCATCTTATGCCTACAATTTCGCCCAGGCGATGATCTGTGAAGAGGGCCTCAATGCCTGAAATGGCGCCTGCCAGTGAAAACCATAGCTATATTGTGCTTGTTGGCTGCTGCGATCGCATCCTCATCCCTCACCGAGCCTCCGGGCTGGATGATGGCGGTAACCCCTCCTTCGGCAGACAGCTCCACGCCATCGGCGAAGGGGAAGAATGCGTCTGAGCCGACCACACTGCCCTTAGCCCGCTCCCCGGCCTTCTTTAACGCGATATCCACGCTGGTCACTCTGTTTGGCTGGCCAGCGCCCATGCCCAGAAGGGCGAGGTCTTTGGCTAATACGATGGCGTTGGACTTAATATGCTTCACCGCCCGCCAGGCGAACATCAGGTCTTTCTCTTCCTCAGGGGTTGGCTTGCGCTGGGTGACCGGGCGCAGGCTCACATCATCAGAGACGAAGTCTTCTGTCTGGAGGAGGAAGCCGCCGCCAGCCCGGCGGAAATCCAAGGCTGTGGGCGCTTGTTTGGCGGCAGCGCCCAGTTCGATAATGCGCATGTCTCGCTTTCGCTTGAGCAGCTTTAGTGCCTCGTCCTCATATCCAGGGGCGATGATGGCGTCAAAGTGGGTTTTATCAATCTCCTGGGCGGTGGCAAGGTCGAGTGGTCTGTTGGAGGCGACGATGCCGCCAAAGGCGGAGACCGGGTCGCCGGCAAGAGCTAGGCGATAGGCCAGGGCCAGGTCTTCATTGCATGCCAGGCCGCAGGGATTGGTGTGCTTGATGATGGCTATGGTGGGTGGTGAGAAGTCCAGTGCCACGCTCAGCGCAGCATCGAGATCGAGGATGTTGTTGAACGAGAGATCCTTGCCTGAAAGCTGGGTCGCCCCGGCTATGCCCCGTTTCGCCTTTCCCTCCTCGATATAGAAGGCAGCCTGCTGGTGGGGGTTCTCGCCGTAGCTCAAGTCCAGGAGCTTGCTGAGGGCGATGGTCATCTCCTGCGGGAATTTTTCATCCTCGGGCCTGAGATAGCCGGCGATAGCGGTATCGTAGGCGGCAACGTGCTGAAAAGCCTTCTGTGCCAGCTTTTTGCGCTCTTCTATTCCAACCTCGCCTTTTTGTAGCTGCTCCAGAACGGGCTGGTAATCCTGTGGGTCAACCACCACCAGGACGTGGGGGAAATTCTTGGCTGCGGCGCGGATCATGGTCGGACCACCGATGTCGATATTCTCCACAGCCTCCTCCAGGGTTGTGCCCTCTCTGGCTATGGTCTGGACGAAGGGGTAGAGATTGACTGCCACCAGGTCGATGGTGACCAGGCCCTTTTCTGCAAGCTGGGAAAGATGGCCGGGGAGATCACGCCGGGCAAGAATGCCGGCATGCACGCCGGGGTGGAGGGTCTTCACCCGGCCGTCGAGGATCTCGGGGAAATTGGTTAATTCGGACACGCTGTGGCAGGCAACCCCTGCTTCCTGGAGTGCCTTCTTAGTCCCACCGGTGCTATATATTTCCACTCCTAGCTGATTAAGACCATGAGCAAAATCGATCACCCCTGTTTTATCTGAGACGCTAACTAGGGCACGCACAAACTACCTCCTAAACTATTATAATTCTTTCTTTACTTATAATTATTCCTTTACTCTTTTGCTCTACCACCTCGCCGATAAGCCTGGCCTCCGGTATCGCTTCGGTCAGCTTATCCACATCGTCGGCGGAGCAGACCAGCACCATACCTAGCCCCATGTTGAAAACCCGATACATCTCGCTATCCTCGATATTGCCCTCATGTTGAATCAGCGAAAAGATGGGGGGAATTTCCCAAGACCCTTTCTCGATCCTGGCTGCCAGACCGTTAGGGAGAATGCGGGGCAGGTTGCCGGGAAGACCTCCCCCTGTAATGTGGGCTATGCCTCTAATCATGGGGAGCAAGGGTTTAAGCGTAAGATAGTAGCAACGATGGGGCTCAAGAAGCTCATCTCCCAGGGTGCGACCCAGTTCGGGGCGGGAAACATTCAGCTTCTGGGGCTCAGTGGAGAAGATTTTTCGCACCAGGGAATAGCCGTTAGTGTGCAATCCGCTGGAGGGCAACCCGATGAGGGCATCTCCGGGCATTATCGCCTTGCCATCGATGATGTCCTTCCTCTCCACCACGCCTACGATGAATCCTACCAGGTCATATTCCCCCTGGGGATAAAGGCCGGGCATCTCTGCGGTCTCACCGCCGATGAGGGCACAGCCTACCTCTTTCAGGGCGCGGGCCATTCCGTCTATGATGCTTTCCACAATCTGGGACTGGAGCTTGCTCATGGCGATGTAATCATGGAAAAAGAGAGGTTCGGCACCACAGGTGAGAATGTCGTTAACGGAGTGATTAACTATGTCGACGCCGATGGTATCATGATTCTCCAGGGCGCAGGCGAACTTTAGCTTGGTGCCCACGCCATCGGTGCTGGAGACGAGCACCGGCTGCTCGTAGCTCCCCAGTTGAAAAAGGCCGCCAAAAAAGCCGAGGTCGCCTATGACCTCAGGTCTGGAGGTGGCACGCGCCTTTCTTGCAATAGATCTCACAAGTTCATTGGCGGCGTTGATGTCCACACCTGCGGCATGGTAGGTTTCCTTTGCTCGCCTGGTCTTGTTAGCCAAAAATCACTCCTTTTAAGACTCCAAAGCGAGCTTGTCCAGTTCAAGCTGCACTGGGACAGGGTAATCGCCGGTGAAGCAGGCAAGGCAAAAGAGCTCCTTGGGCAAGTTTACTGATTCGATGAGCCCTTCTATGCTCAGGTAGCCCAGAGTGTCGGCGCCAATGAACTGGGCGATCTCAGGGATCTCCTTTTGGGCGGCGATGAGTTCCCTGCGCGTTGCCATGTCCACGCCAAAGAAGCAGGGGTAGCGGAGAGGTGGGGCGCAGATACGCATATGTACCTCTTTGGCTCCTGCCTTCTTGAGCAAATTGATCACCCGCGGTGTAGTAGTGCCCCGCACAATGCTATCGTCGACCACGACTAGGCGCTTGCCATCGATGATCTCGGGCAAGGGGTTAAACTTGAGCTGGACGCCCAATTCTCTTATTCTCTGATCGGGCTCGATGAAAGTACGCCCCACATAGCGGTTTTTGAGCAAGCCCTCAATGAAGGGGGCGTTAGACTCTATGGAATAGCCGATACCTGCCGCCGTTGCTGAGTCGGGGATGCCAATCACTAGGTCGGCCTCCACGGGATATTCCTGGGCCAGCTTGGCGCCCATGGCTTGCCTTGCCGTATACAGGCGCCTGCCGTTGATGATGCTATCGGGGCGGGCGAAGTAGATATATTCGAAGATACAAAGCCCTCTCCTTCCATCGCCTTTTTCGTGATAACTTCTCAGCCCTGCCGAATCGATGGCTACCACCTCCCCGGGCTCGACCTCGCGCACGAACTGGGCGCCGATGTGGTCCAGGGCGCAGGTTTCCGAGGCCAGAATCCAGCCTCCGTTGAGCCTGCCCAGGCAGAGGGGACGAACCCCCAGGGGATCGCGGACTCCAAACAAGGTATCCTCGGTGAGGAGCACCAGGGAATAGGCACCCACCAATTGCCTCATGGCGTATCTTATTTTATCCAGCCACGTTTTTTTGGTTGTGGATAGGATGAGATTAGCGATGACCTCTGAGTCGGTTCCGCTGGAGAAATGACAACCTTGACCTTCCAGTTTGTGGCGCAGATACTCGGCATTTACGATGTTCCCATTGTGTCCCAGGGCAATCTTGCCTGTTGGGCCTTCAACCATGATGGGCTGGGCATTGGCAGGGTTGCTGGAGCCTCTGGTGGAGTAGCGATTGTGGCCGATGGCGATGTTGCCCCATAGATGGCCTAGCACTTGTTCATCGAAGACCTGGGACACTAGTCCCATATCGGTATGGACGTGAATCCTCTGCCCATCAGCAGTGGCAATCCCGGAGCTTTCCTGACCACGGTGCTGCAGGGCAAACAGGCCGAAAAAGGCAATCCTGGCTACATCCTCACCTGGGGCATATATGCCAAAAAGGCCGCAATTCTCCCTCAAGTTTCCCCCAATTAGATTATAGATTCTCCATGGATTGAGGTCAATCCCCAGCGAAGGCATGTGTTTTGAGCCACTTCAGGGCCCCTGCCATCGCTTCTTCCTCCACCCGAAGGCGATGCCCTGCCTCTGGAACCATCAGCATCTCTTTTGGTTCCCCTGCCTTGTCATAGAGGGCCCAGGCCTGGTTGGGCTCTACCACGTCATCTTTACTGCCATGGATTATGAGCAGAGGTCTGGGGGTAATTCTTTCTATCTGATCTATAGGTCTCACTTGGCTAAAGCCAGCAAACCACTGCTCAAGGGAGGGAGGGAAATCCTCATCCCTGATTATTTTGATGCTGCGAAAATGATCCACCAGGGTTTTTGCCCTCTCGGGGTGCTGAGAGTCGTGGAAATGCGCCGGGCAAGCGCATGTCGCCAGATGGGAGACCCTGGGGTCCTTTGAGGCCACGTAGACGGCGGCGGCAGCACTGCCGCTGAAGCCCATCAAAAAGATTCTGCTGCTATCTACTTCTTTCATATTGTAGACATAATCCACGACAGCTTCCAAGTCCCGGGTCCAGCCCAGGATATCGAAGTTACCCCCACTATCGCCTGTCCCCCTGAAGTTGAAGATCAGGGTCAGAAAGCCGGCGTCACAAAAGTTCTGGGCCAGCAAAGGATAGCCGGGGTCGCCGGGGTCTTTGATTCCCCGGGGGATACCATGGCACAGGCAGAGGGCAGGGAAAGCCCCTTCTGCCTCTGGGATATAGACTTGACCCACAATGTTAAAGCCCTCCACATCGAGGGCAAACCCTCTCTTTTCCATATCAATCCACCTTCAACAGGACGAAAAACTCTCGGTTCCCCGAAGCACCAGGGATTGGCGATGGGGTAAGCCCCCCAATCCTGAATCCGTTTTCAATAGCCCAGGTGATGAACTTGCCCAGGACGCGGGCGTGAATCTGAGGTTCCTTGATCAAGCCCCCTTTCCCCACTTCATGTCGCGCTGCCTCAAACTGGGGCTTTACCAGGCAGATCATTTCCCCTCCTTGCCTCAGCAAAGCAGCTACATTGGGCACCACCTTCTCCAGGGAAATGAAGGACAGGTCTACGGTGGCCAGGTCAATGGCTTCGGGTAAGGAGAAAGGATAGCGGGCGTTCACCCGCTCCATCACCACCACTCGGGGGTCAATCCTCAGTCGGTAGTCAAGCTGCCCGTAGCCCACATCCACGGCATATACTCGGCTTGCCCCTCGCTTAAGCACACAATCGCTAAACCCTCCTGTGGAGGCACCGACGTCGAGGATTACCAGGGAATTGACATCGAGCTGGAACTGACCCAAGGCGTGAGCCAGCTTTAGCCCTCCCCTGCTGACGAAGGGGGGCTTCTCAAGAAGGTGGATGGGAGCATCATCTCTGACCATAGTGCCCGGTTTGTCGACTACCTTCTCATCGGCAGTGACCTCCCCTGCCAGGATCAAGGCTTTTGCCTTCTCTGTGGTCGAGACAAGCCCTCTTTCCACCAGCAAAAGGTCAATTCTGCGTCGCATCCTATTTTTAGCATAAGCCTCATTGAAGTCACAGTCAAGGATTTATGCTTGACAGATGGATTAAATAATGATAGATTAATAAGTTAGCGCTCGCTGAGCTAGCCGGACATAGGTCGAAAGACCTGGGAAGCCGGGCTGACAATGCCGGTTCAGCTTTAAGTCTTTCGGCCTTTAATTATGATTGCGAGGAGTTATGCCAACCGTTAGTCAACTTATTCGCACGGGGCGGCGGAGGGTGAAAAAGAAGACCAAGGCGCCGGCACTACGTATTACATATAATTCCCTGAAAAATAGCGTGGAGCAGGGACGCTCCCCGCAGAAGCGGGGGGTATGCACCCTGGTGAAGACGGTGACGCCCAAGAAGCCCAACTCCGCTCTGCGTAAGGTGGCTCGGGTGCGGCTGACTAATGGCATGGAGGTGACGGCCTACATCCCGGGAGAAGGGCACACCCTGCAGGAACACTCTGTGGTGTTACTCAGGGGAGGTCGAGTGAAGGATTTGCCCGGGGTGCGCTACCATATCGTTCGCGGTGCTCTGGATGCCGTGGGTGTGGAAGATAGGAAGCGTGGCCGCAGCAAGTATGGGAGCAAGCAGCCGAGGCGCTCGGTGGCGGGATAAAGGGAGGATAGGATGCCGAGAAGAGGCCTGGTAACGAAAAGGGTAATTTCTCCTGACCCGCGGTATCAGAACGTTACCGTGGCCAAGGTGATCAATAGGGTGATGACCAGGGGTAAGAAGAGCCTGGCTCAGGCAATCGTCTACGGGGCGTTAGACATTATCGAGGAACGGGTTAAAAAAGACCCTGTGGATACACTGGAGCAGGCGATCAAAAATGTTACCCCGCTGCTCGAGGTTAAGCCGCGTCGGGTTGGTGGTGCTACCTATCAGGTTCCGATAGAGGTTAGAACTGGCCGCGGCCTTTCCTTGGCAATGCGGTGGCTGGTGCGCTCAGCCAGGGCTCGAGAGGGAAAGTCCATGGCCGAGAAGCTAGCGGCAGAGGTTATGGATGCAGCTCAGAAGCAAGGGGCTACGATCAAGAAGCGTGAAGATACCCATAGGATGGCGGAGGCAAATAGGGCCTTTGTACACTATCGATGGTGATAAAGTGGCAGGTGAGGAATATGCTCAGGACTTTCCCTTTAGAGCGAGTGAGGAACATCGGTATCATTGCCCATATAGATGCGGGGAAAACAACGATTACCGAAAGGATCCTTTATTATAGTGGTCGCACTTACAAGCTGGGCGAAGTGGATGAGGGAACAGCGGTGATGGACTGGATGACACAGGAGCGGGAGCGGGGGATCACCATTACCGCTGCTGCCACTACCTGCCATTGGCTTGATTATCGCATTAACATCATCGATACCCCGGGGCATGTGGACTTCACTGCCGAGGTGGAGCGAAGCTTGCGCGTGCTCGATGGCGGTGTTGTGGTCCTCGATGCTGTGGCTGGTGTTGAGCCCCAGTCGGAGACGGTCTGGCGCCAGGCAGATAGATATGGTGTACCCAAGATTTGCTTCGTCAATAAGATGGACCGCATCGGTGCTGACTTCTATCGCACCGTTAACATGATCTGGGAAAGACTGGGTGCTAATGCCCTGCCCATACAATTGCCCTTGGGGGCTGAAGGCTCTTTCGGTGGCGTTATCGACCTGGTAACAGAAAGGGCATGGGTCTTTTCTGAGGATCCCCGTGTTGCGCCTATAGAGCGAGATATTCCCCCCGAATATGAGGAGGTCTCGAATAGGTACCGGGAGCAGGTGAAGGAGAGACTGGCCGAGAGCGATGATCAGCTGATGGTCAAGTACCTGGAAGGGGGCACCATCAGTATATCAGAGCTTAAGGAGGCTTTGCGACGGGCAACCATAGCAAATAGAGTGGTGCCCGTTCTTTGTGGTAGCGCGTTGAAGAATAAAGGTATTCAGCCTGTGCTGGATGCCATTGTAGCCTACCTTCCTTCACCTCAGGAGGTGCCAGCGGTAAAAGGTATTGAGCCCAAGAGTGGCAAGGAAAGTTCTCGCCCTCCCGGCGATGATGTGCCCTTTTCTGCTCTTGCCTTTAAAACGGTCGCTGACCCCTTTGTCGGCAGGTTGGTTTATTTAAGGGTCTATTCAGGTAAAGCGGAGGCCGGGGCCCAGGTCTACAATTCCAGGCGGGAGCGAAAGGAGCGCCTGGGCAGACTGTTGCGCATGCATGCTAATCACCGCGAGGAGATAACCAAGGTGGAGACGGGCGATATCGCTGCTGCCCTCGGCCTTAAGAATACCTTCACCGGCGATACCTTGTGTAACCCCCATGCATCCATTATTTTGGAATCCATCCGTTTCCCTCAGCCGGTGATCTCGGTGGCCATTGAGCCCAGGACAAAGGCAGATCAAGACCGGTTGAGCGATGCCTTGACTAAACTGGGTGAGGAGGACCCCACCTTCATCATACGCTACGATGATGAGACGGGGCAGACCATCATCTCTGGCATGGGTGAGCTTCATCTGGAGGTTATCACCGAGAGGTTGTTCCGTGAATTCAGGGTGGAGGCCAATGTGGGTAGGCCTCAGGTTGCCTATAAGGAGACTATCACTGTTCCGGTAAAAGCGGAAGGTAGGTTCATAAAGCAATTTGGTGGCCGGGGACAGTACGGGCATGTCTGGATCGAGCTTCGCCCAGGCGAGCGCAGTAGCGGCTTTGAGTTTATTAATGAAATTCAGGGTGCAGTTATACCTAAACAATATATACCTTATGTGGAAAGCGGGATTAGAGAGGCTATGGAGAGCGGTGGCTTGGCTGGCTATCCGGTGGTTGATCTGCGTGCCATCCTTTATGATGGTAGCTTCCACCAGGTAGATTCCTCGGATATGGCGTTCAAGGTCGCTGGCTCCATGGCGCTAAAGGATGGGGTACGCCGTGCCCATCCGGTACTACTCGAGCCCATGATGAAGATGGAGGTCGCTACCCCTGAGGATTTCTTGGGCGACATCCTGTCAGACCTCAATTCGAGGAGGGCGCAGATCACTTCGATTGAAACCTTAGGCGCGACCAAGGTAATTCGTTGCTTCACCCCTCTGGCGGAGACCTTCGGCTATGCCACCGACCTTAGGTCCGTGAGTCAAGGGAGAGCTACCTATTCTATGGAGTTTTATCGCTACGAGGAGCTGCCCCAGCCTTTGGCCAAGCAGCTCGTTGCCGGAGGGAGAGGAGTGGCCTAGATGCCGAAGCAAAAGATTCGGATCAAGCTTAAGGCCTTTGACCACCGGATACTGGACCGTTCTGCAGAGCAGATTGTGGAAACGGCGGAGCATACCGGGGCCAAGGTGGCAGGGCCGGTCCCGTTGCCGACCAGTATTAAGAAGTTCTGTGTCATCCGTTCCCCTCACGTGGACAAGGACTCCAGGGAGCAGTTCGAGATTCGCACCCATAAGCGGCTCATCGACATCTTAGAGCCCACATCCAAGACCGTTGATGCCCTTACTCGGCTCGACCTGCCGGCGGGGGTAGATATAGAGATTAAGCTATAGAAACGATGATCGAGCGGGGTAGTAGATACCGAAGGAGTTAGCCAGGGGCACAGAAGTCTAGGGCGAAAAGGCAAAAGATGGTACAGGGAATCATTGGCAGAAAGATTGGTATGACCCAGGTATTTGGGGAGAATGGCAGAATTGAGCCGGTTACTGCCATCCAGGCTGGACCTTGCTTTGTTACCCAGATCAAAAGGGTGGCTAAGGAAGGCTACGATGCAGTCCAGCTTGGTTTTGGCACTGCCGAGCGGCTAAACTCGCCACGAAAGGGGCATTTAAAGAAAGTTGGCATGGTTAAACACTTGAGGGAGTTTGAAACCTCGGACATCGACTCGATCGAGGTTGGGCAGAGGTTGGATGTAAGCATGTTTGAGGCTGGCGATCTGGTAGATATCGGCGGCATATCCAAGGGCAAGGGCTTTGCCGGGGCGGTGAAGCGCTACCATTTTGCTGGGGGGCCCAAGACCCATGGTCAATCCGACCGCCACCGCGCCCCGGGCTCCATCGGAGCTACAACTACCCCGGGGAGGGTTCTTAAGGGGCAGCGCATGGCAGGACATATGGGAAATGAAAAGGTTACCGTGCGCCGGCTCAAAGTAGTGGAGGCTGACCCCGAACGCAACCTGCTTCTGGTTCGGGGGGCGGTTCCCGGTGCCAGAAATGGATTGGTTACCATCAGGAAATCGAGCGGCTAGAGGGCAAAAATGTGTTTGGATTTGACATTATCGTCGTCGCCCATGATCGTGGCATCGCCGATAGCGCGCAAAGGACTTTTTATTTGAGAGATGGCAGGCTATTTGACAGCCCTGATGAGGAGCATGGTTGATGGTGCAGATTCCTGTTTATGACCTTCAGGGAGAGGTGGTTGACCATATAGAGCTCAGAGAGGATGTCTTTGGGCTGCCTCCTAACCAGGCTGTGGTTCATCAAGCCTTGGTGAGGCAACTGGCAAATGCCCGTCAGGGTAATGCCAGCACCAAGACCCGGGCTCAAGTCACTGGGGGAGGGAGGAAACCCTTCCGCCAGAAGGGCACTGGACGGGCGCGGCGGGGCAGTTCAAGGTCACCCCTGTTGCGGGGTGGTGGTCAGGCCTTCGGACCCCATCCACGGAGCTATCGTCAGGCGATGCCGAAGAAGATGCGCCGCCTCGCATTGAGGTGCATTCTGTCGTCGAAGGTTGTAGAGGGCGAGATGATAGTGGTAGAAGGGGTTACCTTTGAGCAGCCTAAGACCAAGGAAATGGCTCGCATCCTGGGGGCCTTGGGGATCAATTCCTCAGCCCTTATCGTTACTGCCGAGCCTGATATTAACCTATATAAATCGGCGCGCAATTTGGAGAGAATCAAAACTTTGCCTGCCAACCTGCTTAATGTTGTTGACCTTCTCTCCCATAAGATATTGATGATCACCGTTGCTGGAGTGAAGGGAGTGGAGGAGATTTGGGCGCCTGGGGAGAGGAAGGAGAGAGCAGTGAAGGCCTCGATATCCGGAGGGGGAACGGAGGAATAATAATGCACCTCCTAGAGGTACTTCGCCGCCCGATAATCACCGAGAAGAGCACAGCCCTTCAGGAGCGGGGCAAGTATACCTTTGAGGTGGCAGAAGAGGCCAATAAACAACAGATAAAGCAGGCTGTGGAGCAGGCGTTTAAGGTCGAGGTGGTCAAGGTGAATGTGCTCACCGTCCCGGGTAGGTGGCGTGGTCCGGGGAGGAGGAGGGCTCTTACCTCTCCGTGGAAGAAGGCGATAGTCACCTTGAAGCCAGGGAATAAGATCGAGTTCTTTGAGGGTGTATAGGGAGGGGAATCTTGCCGCTTAAGGTACATAAACCAACCTCGCCGGGAAGAAGAGGGATGACTGGTGCTACCTTTGAGGAGATCACCAAGAAGAAGCCCGAGAAATCGCTCTTGAAGCCCCTAAAAAGGAAGGCGGGGAGAAGCAATCAGGGCCGCATCTCGGTGCGCCACCGTGGCGGTGGTGCCAAGAGAATGCTCCGGATAATCGACTTCAAGCGTGATAAGCTGGATGTTGCCGGCGAGGTCGCCTCTATTGAATATGATCCCAATCGTTCGGCGCGCATCGCTCTGATAAACTATGCCGATGGGGAGAAGCGCTATATTCTGGCTCCCATGGGCCTTAAGGTAGGGGACACCATTATTGCCGGCGGCGATGCCGAGGTAAAGACGGGAAATACCCTGCCTATAAAGCTTATTCCCACAGGTACGGCGATCCATAATATTGAACTTTATCGCGGTAAAGGGGGACAGCTGGTGCGAAGCGCTGGTCAGTCTGCCCAACTCCTGGCTAAGGAAGATAGCTATGCATTGGTGAGATTGCCCTCAGGTGAGATAAGGCGAATTCATATGGAGTGCTTTGCTACTATCGGTCAGGTGGGCAATGTGGACCATCGGCATATCAAGCTGGGCAAAGCAGGCAGGCGGCGGCACCTAGGGTGGCGCCCCACGGTGCGCGGCTCGGCGATGACTCCCAGGGATCACCCCCATGGTGGGGGTGAGGGTAAGTCTCCTGTGGGCCTGCCTGGTCCCAAGACCCCCTGGGGCAAACCGGCGCTGGGCTATCGTACGCGCAAGAATAAGGTCAGCGATAACATGATCGTGAAGCGAAGAGGCAAAGGCAGGTAACACCATTATGTCTAGGTCTTCGAAGAAGGGCCCATATGGCGATCCCAAGTTGCTTAAGAAGGTGGAGGCGCTCAATCGCTCCGGTGAGAAGGCGGTGCTCAAGACATGGTCGCGGGCCTCGACTATCTTTCCTGAAATGATTGGTCATACCATCGGGGTGCACGATGGCAGGAGGCACGTGCCAATCTTTATCACCGAGGATATGGTCGGTCATAAGCTAGGCGAGTTTGCCTTTACCAGAACTTTCAGGGGGCATTCGGCCAAGTCGGAGAGGGTTGCCAGGGTCAAGAAGAAGTAGTGGTTTTTTCGAAAGGCAGGATATGGAGGTAGGCGCCACAGCAAAATACATAAGGACATCGCCTTATAAGCTGCGCCCCATTGTGGACACGGTGCGGGGGAAGAAGGTGTATGAGGCTTTGACTATCCTCCGATTCTTACCCTCTCCGGCAGCCCGCACTGTGGCTAAAGCGGTGAAGTCTGCTGTGGACAATGCTGAGAATAACTACGAGATGACACCAGACGACCTGAGGATCGTGAGGATCTTCGTTGATGAAGGGCCTACCCTGAAGAGGTATAGGGCAGGGCCCAGAGGGCGGGTGAAGCCGATCCTCAAGCGTTCTAGCCATATTACCGTAGTCGTTGAAGAGGAGGAGTGATTGGGACAGAAGGTTCACCCTATAGGTTTTAGACTCGGTGTGACAAAGGACTGGCAGGCAAAGTGGTATGCCGATAAGCACTATACCGAGCTGTTGCAGGAGGATCTCAGCATTCGCCAAGCTATTGAATCAAAGTATGCTGGCGGCGATATCTCCCGCATCGAGATCGAGCGCTCTGCCAATCACGTAACGGTAACTGTACACACAGCGAGGCCTGGAATTGTTATCGGTAGAGGGGGGCAGCGGGTGGATGAGGTGAGACTTCTTTTGGAGGAGCTGACCAAAAAACGGATTCGGCTCAACATTCAGGAGATAAGGCAGCCGGAGCTGGATGCCTTTCTAGTGGCGAGGAACATCGCCCAGCAGCTTGAGCGCCGCATTTCTTATCGCCGGGCTATGAAGCAGGCAATCTCTCGGACTATGGAAAGTGGGGCTCAGGGGATAAAGGTCACTTGCTCGGGAAGGCTCACCGGTTCTGAGTATTCCAGGAAGGAGACCTTGCACCGAGGAAGGGTGCCCCTTCATACTCTGCGTGCCGATATAGATTATGCCATAGCTGAAGCACACACTGTGCTGGGTTGCACCGGGGTCAAGGTGTGGATCTATAAGGGCGATATACTTCCCAAGCCTAAGCTACCTTCGGAAGTGCTTCCCGAGGTCGCGGCGGAGGAAGCTGAGGAGGCGGTGGTTGCTACAGCTGAAGTAGAGGTGGCTGAGGAGGCGGTGGTTGCTGAAACCGAAGCGGAGGAGGTTGAGGAGGAGGCGGCTGCTGAAGCAGAGGATACTGAGGAGGCGGTGGTTGCTGAAACCGAAGCGGAGGAGGTTGAGGAGGAGGCGGCTGCTGCTGAAGCAGAGGATACTGAGGAGGCGGTGGTTGCTGAAACCGAAGCGGAGGAGGTTGAGGAGGAGGCGGCTGCTGCTGAAGCGGAGGATGTTG
>Ga0180433_10007059_pt1 | contig 14483 bp, 12 predicted proteins | sample SS_ome_8_FD_132980 | JGI IMG/M metagenome (GOLD analysis project Ga0180433, IMG submission 132980) | Hypersaline lake sediment archaeal communities from the Salton Sea, California, USA - SS_1_D_1 metaG | ecosystem: Environmental > Aquatic > Non-marine Saline and Alkaline > Hypersaline >... | reverse complement strand
TTGGTACCATCCTCCAGATACAGGACCAGACGCAATGTCTCGCCGTCCAGCTCCAAAGGAACCAGGCGCTGCACGCGGGAACCAAAGCGCTCTCTTATATCCAACAGCCGTTCAGTGGCCAGCACCCGGTATCTCCCCGGCGTAGAGCCCCTGCTCGGCGATCTCTTGCAACGAAATGATACGCTCTTTCGTCTTATCAATCACTCCGGTCCAATGATGCCACATGATGTAGTCTTCGTGCATCTCATAATCGGCATCTTTGGGCAATCCCTCAGCGTCAAGCTCTTCCAACGTGGTACGATACTTCTCCTCAAATTGCCGCACTTTGCTCTCGGCCAGAAAGAGTCGTTTCTGTAAGTCTGATAAACGGAGCGCAACGCCGTGACTGATGACGCTGGCTTTTTCCTCTGGAACCAGCGCGGAAAACAAATCTTCAATACGCCTTGCCGTAACAACCCCTGCTTTACTCATCGTCGCCACCTTCAATTGAATTATTCGGCCTACCACGACTGTGTTTTATTATACCTCACGACATCGCCAAAATCAAAAAAGCGGACGACCCTGCACTCCCCCCTCTTCTCCCCCTCAGCCACCCCCCGGAACCGCTGACTTGCTGAGAGCGCTGAGCGCACCGATCAGCATTGGCCCCTCAAAGGCGACTGCTGCTCAGGCTAGGTGCCAGGCACTTGCAAGGCGCTGTTTGCCTGAAGGCCTGTGGATGTGCTGAAGCAGATTTTGGCTTCAGATACTCGCTAGAAGTGCCTGGCACCTGGGTAGGGACCCTCAATGGAGGAAGCGAGCGGATGATTGGATGAATGAACGAGTAGATGAGAACCCATTTACTCGTCTATCCATTTACTCCTTCCTGACGTACGCGATATGCGTCCGGGCGGCGATCCTCGTAGACGGTCAGATACCGGCGCGCCTTGCGCACTTCCCGCAGCTCGACCTGGGCGACCACCAACCGCTCCTGGTCGTCTCCCTCCGCCAGCACGGTCCCCCAGGGATCGACGATGGACGAGCGACCGGGGAAGGCCACGTCCCCATCGCGTCCCACGCGGTTGCAGGCGGCGACGATGAGCTCGTTCTCGATGGCGCGGGCGCGGGCCAGGATCAGCCAGGCCTCGACCCGGCGCACGGGCCACTGGGCCGGCACCAGGAAGAGGACCGCCCCCGCCAGCGCCATGGCGCGGAACAGCTCGGGGAAGCGCAGGTCGTAGCAGATGCCCAGGCCCACCGGCCCCCAGGGCGTGGGACAGATCGTGGCGTGGTCGCCGGGAGCCAGGTGGCGGTGCTCCTGCATCAGGCGGAAGAGGTGAACCTTGCGGTAGGAGCCCAGGAGCGCGCCGTCGGGCGCGTAGAGGACGGCGGTATTGGAGATGCCACCAGCGTGACGCTCCATGAGCGAACCGCCCAGATGGAGCCCAAACTCGCGGGCCAGCTCCGCCATGTGGGCAAAGCCGCCCTTCCCCAATGGAGCGACCCATTCCTCAGCCCGCTCCAGGTCGTAACCGTGGAGCCACAGCTCGGGCAACAGAAGCAGATCGGCGCCGGCCTCCCGGGCCTGGGCGGCGAAATCGCGGGCGCGGGCCAGGTTGGCCTGCGGCTGGCCGGTGCGGACGTCCATTTGGGCTAAAGCGATAGTGACCACTGTCATAGCTTCGGTCACCTCCAGGTTGTCGTGATGTATGCCCCGCCAAACAGGTTCGTCGTAGGCGCTTCAGCGCCCCCGGACTGAGATATGCACCACGAACAGTGCCCCATAGATTCTGCCCTCACCCTCGTGATGCACAGCCTATTCGTAGGCGACGTCGACGGCGACGTCGGTATCGAGCGGTAGCTCGAACACCAGCTCTCCTCCATCAACGCGGCGCGGCGGTGGGTTGGCGGAAGCAAGTCGCGCTCCCGGCGGGAGCGCAACGGTCAACGAGACCAGTATGCCATCGGTGCCCGGCTGCTTCTGGATCAAGAGCGAATAGTGCCGCTGCCCCTCGTTCAACCAGGTGACCTGTGGCAAATCGTACACCAGCCGCGTCACCAGCGTCTGACCGTACTCGACGACGAAGAACTGGGCAAAGACCGTCCTGCCGAGCTCGTCACCTAGCGTTATGGCCTGACCGTCGTCCGGCTCACCGCGAAGCAGCCACTCACCGGGCGTCGGATGGGAAGTCGCCGCGCGCAGTATGCTGCCGGATGGCACGTACACCCGGAGGTAGTCGTAGTAGCACCGGTGCACCATATCCTCGTACGCCAGATCACCGACGTACGGAAAAAAATGGCGGCAGCCCACCCCCTCCCGGACGCCCTGATGGACGTACGTCAGCACGAGTTCGGCAGCCGCTGTCCCATCGGAATACAGGGCGACACGATAGTCCAATCGCTCATCGACCAGCGGATTGACTTTTCCAAAGCCCAGGTTGGCATCCACGACCATCAGGTAGTCGCCCGCGCTCTCACGCAACGCCCCGTCCCATCCCAGCCGGGCCAATGCCCGGGCCACATCCACATCGTCCATAAAGACCAACAGGTGACGGCCCTCCAGCGCGCGGTACAGGGCCTGCGCAACCTGGACCCAGTCCACGCTGCCCGGGTCTTGTTCGACACGTTGGCGAATCGCCGCTGCCAGGTGGCCGATGAACTCCTTGCGGCTGTACAACCACTCGCGTGTGACGCCAGCCTCTCCCGGATTCCACGCTGCGCGCAGGAACTGGCGCACGTTTGACGCCGTCACCGGCTCCTCCACGCCGGGCACGTCTACCTCGCCCAACCCGGCCATAGCCAATTCGACCGCTCGCTGGTCGAGCGCGATGACGCCATCGACCGGCATACCCTGTCCGTATTCGTAGAAATGGGCCGCCTGCCGGGCCGAGGTCGGAAAATCGGGCGACCAGTTCGCGTCACGCAGCAGCCACAACTCCGCTCCCATGTATTCGAGCAGCGGCTCTGGCGGCTCCGGGTACGGCTTATGCGTATAATCATCGACGTAATTGGCATCGTGGAAATCCAGCTCGGCGATCCGGCCACCGTCGAGCGTGATTCGCCCGGCGCCGCTGATGAACCCGCCGGTCGGCCGCAGCTCGTCCTCGTTTTGAGCCAGGATCAGGTAAGTCTGGGGCTCCTCCATCCCCAGGAGATCCGGCGCCACGACCGCGATCTCCAGCCCGGACCGCAGCAGCGGCAACCCGCGCTCCAACACCGCCGTCTTCCGGGCCAGCCAGGGGGAAAGCTCTTCCGGGTCCACCTGCGCCCAGGCATCCTGGGCCTGCTCCACCGCCGCCAGCGCCCGCTCCAGGTCGCCCTGTCCCTCAGCCAGGATACGGGCCACCCGCTCCGAAGAGAGGTCATCGGGGAGCTCGCCCGTCCCTTCGAAAGCGACCAACGCCGGCTCCAGCGCATCGCACGCCAGCGCCCCGGCCTCGGTCAGGCCACCGGCCGTGGCCAGCAGATGTGGAGCGGCCCGCAGATTCCCCCCAACCCCGGGCAGCCATCCTAGCACGGGCGCCCGCCGGATCAATCCCCCGGCCTGTCTGTCGAGCGCATCCACGTCGGCCTGCAGATCCGCCACCAGGGCGCAGGCCGCCGCCGGATCCACCGATTCCGGTGCATCGGCCAGGGCCTGAACCTGGGCCAGGCGCCGGCGGAGCGACAGGCCCGTCCGGGCCAGCCGCACGCCCCAGAGGAGAAACAGCGCCAGCCCCACGAGTGCCAGCGACCAGCCCAGGCGTTTTTTCCAAGACACTACACCACCCCAAACCTAGCTACACCTTCGTCCAACTGCCCAGCCCGTCCGGCTGCCCACACGGTGACAGCCGCAGAACCTCAATTCGAGCAACAGGACTAGAGCGGATTCAGCATGCCAAGCCCGAATGACAAAGTCACCCACCGGAGATGGATTCAACTCCAACAGAATCTTCAAACTGTCCTGTCCGACGAGAGCCTACGCCCTCGCGTGCAACGATACCAAACAGAGCTGTAATCAGCCCAATGACCAGCCAAGGAAAGAAGGCCACCCGCGTATTCCACACTGCATGGTCCACCAGTCCATGGACCATCAGCGCCGTCATCCCCGAAAGCGCACCTGCTGTCACAGCACGGAGCTCTACCTTCCCCTGTCTGTCGAACGCCCTCGTCGCCGTCACGGCCATCCAGAGCGTCAACATCAGCACAGCCAGATAGGCGATTAAGCCTGGTACTCCTAGATCCACGCCCACCTGCAGGTAGACATTGTGGGCCCCCGGGTTATTCATCTCCAAGAAGCCATAAAGCAACGACGCCACCTCGTTGAACGTCCCCATCCCGACGCCGGTGAATGGGAAGTCAGCAAGCATCAGGAGCGCCACGCGCCAGACCTGCTGCCGGAAGGTCCAGGAAGCAGGGTCCACAGCACTTCGGGCCATCTCCGGCGCCCATTCTGACATAATGACAATTAACCAAACCCCAGCACCGATCACAACGAAGGCGAGGGCAAACGCCCACCATTTTCGCCGGGACAACCATATCGCCATCACTCCTCCCACAGTGCCGGCAATATAACCTCCACGTGAATTCGTCAACAACAGGATGGCACCCATCGACACAGAGGCCAATCCCAAGAAAACCCGCTTACCTGTGCATTTCGGCTCGTGGTCGTCGACGGACAAGAGCCACGCCAGCGGCAGCGGGAACAACAAGACCATTAGCGACGCCATTATGTTGGGATGCACCGGGTCAGAGAGTAACAACGGAAGATGTTGATAGAGAGAGGAGGGAACCAGTATCGTAGTAACTCTTAGCCAGTCGACGGTGAGAGGAGCCAGAAGTGCCAATCCCAACCCGCCAACCGTCAAGCCTGCAGCGATCAGAAGAACTTGTACCCGGTCCTGTGCCCAACTGACCAGTCCGTAGAAACCTGCCAGGCCAGCCCCCAATCGTATCACCTGGACCTTAGTCAACCGAGGCACAGCAGTGACACACAGAGACACCCCTCCCGTCAAGGCCAACAGCAGAAGTGCCCAGTCTAAGGGCGTGCGGCTAGGCCACCGTCGCTCGATCAACAGCATGGCTATGCACCCGGCCAAAATAAACCCCCAGCCGATCACGCTGGGGGCAAGCAGACTCTCCCATAACACACCAACCCCCACCAGACTGAACCAGGCCCACTGCACAAGGGGGGTTCGTTTGAAACATGAACGTATCAATACGCCCCTCTTCCTCTCAGCACCACCCCGACCGTCCTCCCCAAGATCAGCACGTCCAGCCACAGGGAGCAGTTCTGGATGTAGTACAGATCGTCCTCGGTGTGCAGGTGCATCGGCTTGTCGCTGCGCCCGTTCACCTGCCACCAGCCGGTGATGCCCTGGGGCACGGAGAAGCGCTTGCGCTGCCAGGGCTCGTACTCCTCCACCATCCAGGGCAGCTCCGGCCGCGGCCCCACCAGGCTCATATCCCCCTTCAGCACGTTGAACAATTGGGGCAGTTCGTCGAAGCTGAAGCGGCGGATGAAGCGGCCCACGCGCGTCACCCGGGGGTCGTCCGGCTTCTTGTGGATCAGGTGCCCCTCCTCGTCCACGTGGTTGACCTGCTCCTGCAAGTTCTCGGCGCCGTCCACCATCGACCGGAACTTGTACATAACGAACAACCGCCCATTCTCGCCCACGCGCTGCTGGCGGAACATCACCGGGCCGGGGGAATCCAGCTTGATCGCCAGAGCGACCGCGCCCATCAGCGGCAGCGCCAGGAGCGTGAGGACGGCGCCGACGGTCAGGTCGAACAGCCGCTTGACCATGCGCTGGACGTCGTTGAGCGCCGGGTCGCGCAGGTTGATCATCGGCAGGCCGCCGAAATCGTCGACGGTGGCCCGGTAGAGCGCCAGGCTGAAGTAGTCGGGCACCACCCGCACGTGCACGGGCAGATCGTGCAGCGCGGCCACCAGTTGGTTGACGCGCCCGTACGCCCGGCGGGGCAGCGCCACAACTACGTCGTCGATCTTCTCCCGGCTGACTACCCCCCGCGCGTCGTCGACGCTGCCCAGGACCGGCAGGCCGTTTTCCCGCTGGTGGGGATCGTCGTCCAGGTAGCCGGCCAGGTGCAGCCCGGTCCAGGCGTGCTCGCGCACCATGTGGGCCACGCGCTGCCCCACCTCGCCGGCGCCCACGACCAGCACTCGCCGGGGCGGGTACGCCCGGCCGTTCAACAGCCGGAAAGAAAAGCGGGCCAGGATGCGCCAGGCCAGCAGCGCGGTCAGATCCAACGCGGCAAAAGTCAGGAACAGAACGCGGGATACATCCCGATAGCTGAGGTACAGAAACCCGGCGAAGACCAGCACGGCGAAGACCGTCGCCACGATGACGTTCTGGAACTCATCCACCGCCTTGTAGGTGCGCCTGGGATCGTACACCGACAGGGACAAGAAGACGCCCAGCCAGATGAGACCGACGAGTGGGTACAGCGGCAGCGGCACGAGGGCGTCGGGAGGCAAGGGCAACTGGCGGACCCACTCCCACCCACTCAAGATGGGCCGCATCCAGGCAGCTATGAAAAGCGCCAGCAGCGTCAGCACCACGTCCAGTGCCATCGATAGCACGGCGAAGTTGACGCTGAAGCGTTTCAGCATTGGGATCCTCCTCCTCGCGTTGGGTGGCTTCGGAAGGGCGATACCAATGGACAATGCCAATGTCCCGCCCCTTATATAATATCACAATGGTCTGGTTTGACAAATGGAGGGAACGCGCAGAGGCAAGGAAACAGAGGGACAGACGAACTGAAAATAGATGAGCAGACGGGCCGACGCCCGCCGAGGCCAGCTATTGCTTCAACCGCTCCGGAAGTGGCTTGTCACAGAGTCGATAGAACAGCCGCTCGTAGGCGTCGGTGACGGCATCCCAGGTGTAGCATGTCTGAGCGCGCCGGCGAGCCCGCTGGCGGTACTCTTCCACCAACCCTGGCTGCGACAGCAGACGCCGCAGCACCTGGCGTAGGCTGTCGGCACCGACCTTGCCGTCATAGGCAAACCCGGCGTCACCGACCGTCTCCAAATTCTCCGGCGTATCGTGCACGACGACGCAGTTCCCAAACGCCATCGCTTCGGTCAGGGCCGGATGGGTGCCGCCCACACCTGAGGTTTCTACGAAAATGCGTGCATTGGATCCTAACTCGTGATAGCCTTTGCCAAATACGTAGCCGGTGAACACAATGCGGGGATCATCCTGAGCACTGGCTTTGAGAGAAGTAATGTAGTACTTTGCATAGGCCGCATCGCCGACAATCACGCACTTGAGATCTGTATCCAGGCCCTCGAATGCCTGCACGAGATGATGGGCGCAATTTTCGGGCACCAGCCGCCCGACGAAAAGAATGTATTGGCCGGATTCCAGGCCAAAGCGCGCCAGCGTCTCTCTTGGAGGTACGGTCTCTATTTCTGAACCGTAAGGGATGTACGGAGGATCTTGACCGAAACGATTGCGGTAGTAACCCTGCACTACGCGCGAGTCCGTGATGTAAATTGTAGGCAGCTTAGTTGCCAAGTATTCCGCAAGCTGTATGTATTTTTTGGCCAGAGGAGGCCATTTCTCCCGCTTCCAGTCCAGGCCATCTACGTTAAGGATGGTTTTAGTACCAACCAAGCGGGGGATCCAGGTCACAGGGCTGTTGCCGGCGATGAAGTAGAGGGCAATATCATAGCGCTGGGGCAAAGCGTGGAGGGAAGAGACAAAAGAATGAACGATAGTATCCAGATACTTGTTGGCAATGGTCGGCAGTTTGACCAGACGCATGCTCTTGTAGTGAGTGCCCTGGTAGGTGATATGGTGAGGGCGACAGTAGACTGTGACTCGATGACCGTGCTCTACGAGCCGCTGACCGAGTTGCTCAACGCAGGTCTCGAAGCCGCTGTAGCTAGCAGGTATGCCGCGCGTGCCAAGAAGTGCGATTTTCACTCAGACATCCTGGATGTATATATTCTCAATCGCTGTGACATAGTTGGAAGTTGCGAAATTTGCTCTTGCATGCCGCAAAGCTGCATCCCCCATCGCACTTCGCAGGCTAGGGTTCGTAATCAACCGAGAGATAGAACAAGCAAGCGCCATAGGATCTTCAGGAGGAACAAACATACCGGTTTCTTCGTTCACCATCTCCAGCACTCCCCCATGGGCTGAGGCTATTACTGGCAGCCCACACGCCATAGCCTCAAGCACGACAGTAGGATAAGGATCTGGACGAGTGGAGGGTAGGACAAAGACATCAAACGAGGCTAGCAAATCTGGCACATCACGCCGAAAGCCCTCGACAAATACTCTTTCTGTCAAATGAAGCTTATCAACTAATGCCAGAAGCTCATCACGCCTAAATGGCTCCCACTCCACTATGCCCCCCACAAGAACGAAAAAAGTCTCTGGATGTTCATTTACAACTTGGCGAGCTGCCTGTATCAGTACGTCCTGTCCTTTCCAGCTGCTAATCCGGCCTAACACACCAATCGTCGGTGCATCAAACGGGATGCCAAATTCAGTCCGGATTCGATTTCTTGCTGTTGGACCATATTCATACTTGTCAAGGTCAATCCCGTTATGGATAACAACAATTCCATTCGGATTACACCCATCATCGATCAAATTAGCGCGTACGGGGCCAGAAACAGCGATTACCCTATGACTAAGAGCGGAGACCAGCCTGGCCATTACTTTGCCTAGAAAACGAGGTGATGTGTAGACTTCACGAACATGCCAGATATGAGGGCGCTGGGTAACAAAAGCAGCCCAAGCACCGCTTATGACAGCCGATGAATTAGAGTGAACAATGTCAATTCGATATTCGACAATAAGACGGGACAATCTCCAAACAGAAACGAGTAACAACGCGATGAAATAAATCAACCCTATCGGGTGGAAGTATTTGCGACGAAGCACTGCTAAGGGAATAGTAATAGTCTTTACTTCGAATTCTTCAATCTCTGGACTTAACAAACGTTCCTTATACTTTACATCGTCGCTGATCACAACAGTTGGAGCAAAGTATCTGCGGTCCAAGTCTCGCACTAAACGGAGGAGCGAACGGTCAGCACCATATAGCTCATCGCTCGAATGAACGTATAGGATGTTCTGTTTTTCCACTGGGCTACTCCGTAGTGCGCGAGCGGATAATGCGAGCTGGTGAACCCGCTACAACACTGAAAGGTGGTACATCCTTGGTCACGACACTGCCAGCAGCCACGATAGAGCCTTTTCCAACCTTCACACCGGCGAGGATGATTGCACCAGAAGCAATCCAGCAGTCATCCTCAATTACAATTGGCTCACGGGTGATCCCCTGGTCTCGTATAGGGCGGTTGGTATCCCCAAATTTGTGATTCTCAGCATAGAAGCTGACTCGGGGGGAAACCATCACATTATCGCCAATCGTGATCAGACCTGAACACCCTACATAGCTGTAGCGTCCGATATTTGAATTGTTACCAATACGCAATCCTTCACCCAGATTACGGCCGTAATAACTACTTGGTTTGATGGTGACGTACGCACCAATTGTCACATTGTCCCCACAGATGATTCCCTGCTTAGAAAGCGCCATGATTTCAGTGTGGCCTTCGACGATAAAGTTTTTCCCCACCTCTAAATAGTGGGGGTAACGAATTTGTACATTCCGCCCAATCATAACCAGGCCTTTTGCTTTCTTAAGCCAAAGCTTGGCGAAAAGACCACGCAACCCCCAACTCCCCATCTGCCATAATAGGCGTAGGATATCGGTCGCCGTCAAGTGATTATCAAGCGAGAATTCACGATGCTTATCCAGCCGTACAGCCACTCCCTCAATGATCTCGCGCATATTGCTTCACCAGTCTATATTATCGGAATGGTTGCGCAACCAGGCGGAACATGTTTGTTGAACCGCCAAAATTGGAGCGGTGAAACTGATAATCGCACCGCCAGTGGCCGAGTTTTTCGCCACCAGAGCCTCACGGCTGGGCATTTTCGCTCCTACAAGGAGTTTGTGTGCTGGCAGGCCGCAACAAGTTTCGTTCAAAATGCGGTCCAAATTTCGTAGTCTGGGAAACATCCCTTCTCTGGTTGCGCAATAGTTACGTTATCACAAGCCGTCACAAATATGCTCAAATAGATCGACTAACTTCCTGGCGGTCTTGTCCCAGCTATAGCGGGCAACCCTCTGGTATCCCCTATGTACCAGCTTGCGACGAAAATCAGCATCTCGCTCAAGGCGCAACATTGCTTGAGATATGGCGCCAACATTCAAGGGATCAAATAATAGAGCTGCATTCCCCACCACCTCGGGAATGGCTGTAGCATTCGCAGCTGCAACAGGTAAGCCATTGGTAAACGCCTCTAAGATAGGGATACCAAAACCTTCATAAAGTGAAGGGAAAACCAGGAACTCAGCACCTTGATAAAATGCTGATAGATCTTTGTCCGCTACATAGCCGACCAACAAGACTTTATCCCCGAGCCCTAAATGCTCAATTGTTTCTCTGATCAAACTGCTATCGTCCAAATTCTGCTTTGGGCCTGGTTGTCCCACTAGGACGAGATGATAAGGTGTTTGAGCCTTTGTTAAGAACTGACTAAACGCTTTAACGAGGCGTGTAAGGTTCTTTCGTTTCTCTAAAACACCGATATATAATGCGAAGGGAGTACCAGGATCTATCCCGTGGTCTTTCAGTACCTGGTGTATTCTTGCCGAACTCAGTTTTTCACAGGCTAAACTCTTCGGAGCGTTAGCAACAACATAAATCTTGGCAGAGGGGATACTCGTATAGCGAGCTATCTCCGCACAAGAGAACTCCGACACAGTGACCACGGCAGGAGCCTTTCGGGCAGCGGGGAGTGTCAGTATCCTCAACAAGATTCTCCACAAGCGATTATAATGTGTAGGGTTAGCCCAAAAAGTAGCGTCGTGGAATACAGGAACGACCTTAGCTCCCCAAGGAAACAGGGGTACAGTGTAGTCTGTACAAAAAACGAGGTCACAATTGAAGTGATGAGCCTGAACTGGCAGCGCAACCTGCTTCCACCAAGTGTAGGAAACATGTCCACATATCTTTCTAAAGATTCCTGCATCCAGACTTCGATAACGCGCCGGTTGCAGATGGACGAATTCATGCTCTGGTGCCACACGAGGGAAAGCGGCCAATATCTCCTCCAAGTAGGTACGGGCTCCGGTCCTGGCTATATTCAAGTCCCTTGTGTCAATGCCTATTCGCAGCACTGTTATCCTCTTTCCTTCCCAAAAAGCTCACGCCACTGGCAAGGATATGAGCTATGGGACTACGGACCAACAGAAAATCAAGATACTTGAACGGGAATAATAGCCAGCCAAAGATCCGAAAAAACAGCTTAAATACAAGCAGATTGCCAAAGCTCAGAGCTAATGCCAAATAGTTAATCACGATGTTCATGAGTGTGGAGGTTGGCCCTGCGCAGACTCTCGCTAGTACAGGCTCGAAATCTTCAAAAAGAACCTTGATACCTTGAATTGTGAATCGTCGATAATCCCCGGGGCCTGCATGAAATGCCTGCAAAAAGGGAATCTCTGCATAAACAAATCCTCCTGGTTTTAGCACGCGTTGAATTTCACTAACTACCTCTCTTGGATATCGCACGTGTTCTAAAACAGCTTGAATTACTACAGCATCGAAAGTTCTTGCTTGTAAAGGCAATTGTTCTCCAACCCCTACAATATCTACAATGTCTAAGGGAGCAATTTCCAGGTTTATGCAAGATTGTAATAAGTCTTCTCCAAGCAGATGCATCCCTCTGCCGTTTTTATCACCACTGCCTATGACGAGTAGCATAGGCTCTTGCTCTTTTTCCAGTAACTGTTGTTTTAGATGCGCAAAACTGCGTGGCGCTCCTGTGTTTAATACTGGCGTAGGAGGATTTGATAACCGAAGCAACCGTTTGACTAATGGGTGATTCTTCAGACGCTGTAATAACTCGTTCTGACTCTCCCTATCAGAATCAATAAAGCGCGCTCTAATACTTGGTGTCACCATAATGGGAATTCCATCTTTGATCTCATATTGCTCACCACAGGATTCGCAAATCAGATAGGCCTCAGGAGAGGAAATCACTAGTGGTGAGTTATGACACACTGGACAAGCTATTATTTGAAGAAGTTCAGTCAAGCTGTGGCGCACTTTCCTTGTCTCTCCCAAAGTAATATGCAGTGGTTGTTGGCCTCGTTGAAGACAATTGTTGAGTTACAAATCCTATCAACCACCAGTTGATAAAAGCTACAAATATGTATGTTTCTATGGGTGCAGTAATTCCTACTAGACCGATACCAATACGTGACACAAACGCAACCAAAGCCAACACCTTGGCACTACCTGTTGTATGTTTGAAGAGACGCAAACCATAAACAGCGGCCATCACCTGAATCAATACATAGAATAGAATCCCGAGAAATCCTAGCTCAACCCCTAAAACTATATACTGACTTTCCCCTCCAACTGAATTCCCAAAACGAGTGCCTACCCATCCGCTGGTTCCTGGCCCCAATCCAAAGGGGTGCTTCCTTAATGCTTCAACTCCTATTTCCCATTGTTGCAAGTGTCCCTTAATAGAGGGGTTCTCAAATGTAGTTGTCTGGTATATGAACTCGGCCACTTGCGGATTTATTGCTAGGATAAGCACTATCCCGATAGCAAGAATCAGAATCGGGAGAACCAGATGATAACGCCGCATTAAGGTTACTACCAGCAAGATCTCGAGAAAAAAAACCGCCATCGACATACGAGAAATTGACAACAACAAACTGGCAACAATGAGCCCAAAGATGGTTGATACCAAAAATCGTCCTTTGCTTTTCCTCGGATAGGACAATACGACAACCAATGCTGTCACTCCCGTCAAATGCACTGAAGCGGCTAAGTCCAGTGGATTAGCAAAGAAAGATGATGCACGACGTACTCCAGTTGATGTCCAATAGGTCCAAGATAACCCCATCCAACCAAACGACATTCCAGAGTTCTGTGAAAGGTACTCCCTTAAGCCTATGCGAACAGGCCAGTCAATGGGCAGTACGAAACGATCTATCAATGAGAATATGCCTGCCAATGCGCCCAGAATAAGTAGCGAGGAGACAACTTGTCGCTGCCGAGATGGATTGAGCGGCACCAGACGCCCCAAGAAGTAAAATAGAACCAGGGATACATTCGCACGTACCCCAAATAGTCGAGTGATTAGCGGAGTACTCCAAGGCCCTAAGATATGAATGAAGTTGAATGCGCTATACAAGATCATCAACCAGTCAAGAAAACGCAGTTTGAACCATCTTCCGCGCATTACCCATATCCCTGCAACAATCGCGAAGGTGCCCAGAGCCAGCACATCTTTCCAGGTGCGTGCAATCTTGACTGTTGTCCACGAGCCAGAGAAATGAAAGAGCAGCATCATCATCATTTGGTGAAGTGGGAGTAAGGCCAGAAACACGAATAATACGCGGGCTGGTTTGAGAAGAATGAATCCGCCTATCAACAAAACAAATGATGCACCCAATCCAATCAGTATTGACTCAGCCCATAAGAGCAAGGTAACCGCAGAAGCAACTATCAAGAAAACAAGGAGAACCCACATCTTCTGTTTCATCTCACCGTATTCTAGGAATGAAAAGCCCTTCAGTCTGTTCACTGGTCTTTTTCTCGCAGTGGTCCAATCTCTACATAGTCAATCATCGCGTTTCTATCAATTCCGGACACTGGATCGCGGAAATCGTTAGAATACCTTAACTTCAAAACGTGCCAACCAGGGAAACTGGCAAGTTTCACTGATTCTGATGCCCACTTCTCGTCACCCCTATCATAGCGGAGCAATCCCAAAAACCAATCATTCCAATAGACCTCAATGTCGACTGGTGCCGGTGCATTTTCCCGTGAAATAACTCTGATCTCATATAATCCTTCAGTGGGTAAACAAACAGAATAAGAAATGGGTTGCATGGAGAACAACAAAACAGCCCACCTATTGTCTATCAAGCGAGTGACAGCCATTGTGTTTTCCTCAACACCTTCAAAGTTCTCTGCCTCTAGCCGACCAAAAACCTGTGAGCACTCGACAACTGTCGTGGGTTGATAGTTGCCTTCTAGGTTACGGCCAGCATTATACGCCTTCAAAGCTTCCTCTTTCCTTTCCAAGGATGATGCAGACTGCCAGAGAAGTTTGCACGCCATCAACAGACGATCTTTTGTGATCTCGGTTTCCGGTAACTTCTGATAGATATTTGTGGCTTGACGAGCGAGAAAGAACCTCTCCGCGTCCTTGGCCACATAGTTTGCTTTCGCTGCAGAGATATTCCCAATATTCCGATACACAGATGTTGCTACTCTACTTAGCGAAAATGTGAGCAGCAATGCAATTAGGGCTAGTAGAAGCTGGGGTTCCCCCCAAAAGTTGTACCACTTGAGGCTGTGTTTATTGTGACCCTCTGGAAGTGTTCGAAGAATCCCCGAGATCAGGGCACCGTCGTCGTAGGGCTGTGGATAGCGTGGGCAAGTC
>Ga0180433_10007058_pt1 | contig 14488 bp, 19 predicted proteins | sample SS_ome_8_FD_132980 | JGI IMG/M metagenome (GOLD analysis project Ga0180433, IMG submission 132980) | Hypersaline lake sediment archaeal communities from the Salton Sea, California, USA - SS_1_D_1 metaG | ecosystem: Environmental > Aquatic > Non-marine Saline and Alkaline > Hypersaline >... | reverse complement strand
TTGAAGGAATAACTATTAATTTAATAGAAACACCTGTGGAGGAAATAAAGAGTGGTAAATCTGAAGATAAGCCCGAAACAGAAGGAAATACTTAAAGTACTAGAAAATACCGAAAACACTGAAGTATTTGCAGGTGGAGCAGCAGGAGGGTCTAAATCTTTTACCGGTTGTTTGTGGCAAGTAAAAAGAAGGATTCAATACCCAGGAAGTAGAGGCTTTCTTGCTCGAGCCAGACTTAAAAGCCTAAAAGAAAGTACACTTCTTACATTTTTCGAAGTATGCACAAAGTTAGGATTAAAACATGATGTACACTATAAATACAATGCTCAGACAGGTGTAATTAAATTCTGGAATGGGTCCGAAGAATACTTAAGAGACTTATTTTTATATCCAAGCGATCCAGAATTTGTGTCTCTTGGTAGTACAGAGTACACTGATGGTTTTATTGATGAAATGGGTGAAATAACAGAACAAGCATACCAAATAATGAGAAGTCGTATAAGATTCAAATTAGATGAATATAAGCTTGTTCCTAAGCTATTTATGGGGTCAAATCCTTGTAAGACGTTTGTTTATAGAGAGTTCTATAAAAAGTGGCGTGACGGAGCTCTGGAGCCATTTAAGGCATATATCCCAGCGAGTGTGTACGATAATCCTTTTATTTCAGACCATTATATTGAAAATCTTAAAAAACTAGACACAGTAAATCGTGAAAGATTGTTAAATGGTAATTGGGAATACGATGATGACCCAGCAAAGTTATTTGAATACGACAGAATAATTGACATTTTTACAAATGATTATGTAGAAGCACCTAGAGAAAAGATGTATATTTCTTGTGATGTAGCTAGATTCGGTGGAGATAAGACAGTAATTATGATTTGGAGAGGTCTAATGATTATGAAAATAATAGAAAAAGATAAATCCTCAGTCAAAGAAGTAGTAGATGAACTTAAAAAACAATCATTTATGTGGAAAGTTCCAGCAAGCAATATAATAATAGATGAAGACGGAGTAGGTGGCGGAGTAGTAGACTTTATACCTAACGTAAAGGGATTTGTAAATAATTCAGCTCCAAAGGAAACAAAGGGGTCTAAAAAGATACACAATTATGCAAACTTAAAAACCCAGTGTTACTTCAAGTTAGCCGAATACGTAAACGATAGCAAGATTGGATGCTACGATTTACCTGAAAGTATCAAGAATGGAATAATAGAAGACCTAGAGCAAGTTGCACAAAAAGACATAGACAAAGATGAAAATAAGATAAGACTAATCGGCAAAGAAGAAATCAAAGAAAAATTAGGAAGATCTCCTGATTATGGAGATGCATTCATGATGAGAATGTATTTCGAATTGAGTTCTAATTACAAACCATATATATCAACTCTATGATATATAACATTAATCTCAACCTATAAAAGATAAAACAACATATAGTTTTATGGAAGAAAAGAAGAACGTAAAGGGAATTATAGCAGTCAGTGCAGAGGATAAATTAAGAAATATAAATGTTAATCAAAAATTCAGAAGCACTGTAACAGATAAAAAAGTTACATTCCCTAAAGGATTAGGAGCAGCACATCCATTTGATTTTGAAGACATGGAAAAAGCTCTCAAAAAAATAGGAATAGTTAGCGGTAACATAAACAAAATAAAAGAGGCAATTGTCGGAGATTTTACTGTTTCTTCTGACAATGAAAACGCAGACTCCATACTAAAAGACTTCGTAAAGAATACTAATTTTACATCAGTACTTAGAGAGTGGATTAAAGAAGGTCTAACCAAAGGAAACGGATTCATGGAGATTGACTTAAAAAACCAAAGAGTAAAAGCAGTAAACGCAAACAACATGTATGTTAAGCGAAACAATAAAGGGAAAGTGCTTCAATATAATCAATGGAACGGGAAACAAGACTTCACTAATTATGACAGAACTAATAAAAACAAAAAGATAATCCCATTCACACCAGAAAGAATTGCACATCTTAAGTTAAATAAAGTGGCAAACGAACCTTATGGTATTGGTATTTTATATCCAAATGAAAGAATAATAGAAGGTCTTGTAGGTAAAGAAGAAGATGCAAACAAATTAATTTCTCGTAAAGCTAATGCACCACTTCAGGTTAAGATAGGTAAAGATGATGAAGTAACAGATCCAGAAGTAATTAACCAATTTAAATCATCACTTCAGTACATGAACAATTCTACTAACTGGGTTACAGATAAATTCGTAGATATGGAAGTAATCGATTATGGACCATTAGGAGAAGCACTTTATAGAGGAATAGACCACGACTTGCAAATGATTAGTGCAGGTATGGAAATCCCAGCAGTACTTATGGGTCAAGCAAATGTTCCTGAGGGTTTAGCTAAGGTTCAATTAGAAAACTGGCAAAGAAAGATTATGTCTATAAGAAAAGAAATAGAAAGTATAATAGTCAACCAAATATTCAAACCTCTATTATCAGCTCAAAGTGGAAAAACCAAAAAGGTAAAAGGATTCGAACAAGTAGAAAGCGACGGATTAGCAGGAGATATAAACTTCCTTTGGAATCTTCCAGGCGAAGAAGAAAAAAATAAGAGAGTCGAACAATTAAACAAGATAATACAGAATCCATTCATGGATGAAGCATTAAGACGAGGAGCACAATTAGAAGTGGCTAGAGTATTAGAACTAGAAGGACTAGACGAGGTATTGCCTCTGCCAGAAGACGCAGAAGCAGACATGGAAGCAGAGAAAAAAGAGCAAGAAGAACAAGAAAAACCTGAAAAAGAAGATAGCGTAGTCAAGAAAAAAGAAAAAGATATACCTCAACCAGAAGTCCCTGGAGCCAAACCAACAGCCAAAGCAAAACAAGAAAAAATAATAGAAAAGCCAATAGACAAGAAACTTAGAGAAAATTTAACAAACAACGAAGCAGCCGAAATGACAATCAGAGAATATGTAAACATCACAGAATTAGAAGGATTTAACTATTCAGATTACCTAATAAAGATTTTACAAAAATTAAAAGTAGATAAGTTCGAAGACTTATTGGCTAAAAATGATTTAGATATAGCTCAAGGATTATTGCCGAAAAATGAAATAGAGAAACTAAGAATAGTATTGCGAGAAGGATTTAAGAAAAATAAAACTATCAGGCAAATAGAAAAAGAAATAAGCGAAACGATTCCTCTTAAAGATAGAACAAAAGAAGTTGGAGACACAACAAAAGTAACAGCCAAAGCTGAGAGTAGACCAAATATGATTGCTCGTACTGAGACTGTTAGATTATCAAATGAAGGATTAAAAAGCTTATATGAAGAAAACAACGTAAAAAAGTATCAATACTTAGCTGCCATAGACGATAGAACTTCAGAAATATGTGAGAGTCTTAATGGTAGGATATTTAAATTAAAAGATGGACAACCCGGAGTAAATATGCCTCCTATGCATGTCAATTGTAGATCCACAATTATAGGAGTAGTAGAATGAAAATCCTAAATGAAAAAGACGGAGAAATACAAAGAGTTAAGCTTCAAGAGAAATGGTTAACTGAAGAAGAAAAGTCCAAACTCAAAGAAATGCGTAACATCGAAATAAGAGAATGATTTACATAGACGAAACAACAAGGCAGAGAGTCATAAGACAGCCTCATTCTGGAGATATTAATTACTTAAGAAAAGGAGACGAATCAGTAAGTACAGAAGTAGTCCCAGTCATTGGACCATGGTTAGACTATACCGGTTCAGACGTAGGAGTCAACTCTCAAAATCAACAACAATTTGGTGCATCTGAAAATCAGTTCCAAGGTGAAGACCCAGATATACAAGGAGAAAAGCTATCTAATTTGGGTATAACTGGAGAACGTACAGGAACAACAAGAAGACGACAAATACTAGTAAATGTAGATTTTAAGGAGAAGCCAAATGTCCACTAATATTGAAGAGGAAATAGAAAGTTATGAAGAAATAAAAGACTCTTTAGTTTTAGATATTCCAACTGGAAATGGTCAAAATTCTGTCGGTACACCAAAGTTAAATGGTAAGCTTAATTGCATAATAATACAGACTGATTCAAAAATAGACGTAACAATTAAATCAGAGTTAGGTTATCCAATATTACTAAAGACAATAGACGGAATTGAATATATTGCACCAAGAACTAAAACTCAACCAGCTAGACAAGAGCAAGTAATGAACATGAATCAGTTAGACAGGTTCTGTTTAAACGAAAGTTTAGATGTAATAGTATCCGGTCAAGCTAATTCTAGCGTTAAGTTAATATTCAGACTTGATATATAACACGTCTCTCAATATTTATATATAAAAATACATAACTTATTTATATGACATTAGAATTAAACTATCAAGTAGACATTAGTGAAGGTTTTGGTGAAAACGGAGATTTCTTAATCGAAGGTACAGCTATTAATGCGACAACTACTGGGAATGGTCATACTTTTTTAGTAGAAGAATTAAGACCAGCAGCAAACGGATTAACCGGTGTACCATTATTAGAAGACCATAGAAACGAAGTTAGTGCAATTAAAGGTCGTGTTATTTCTGGAACATTCAATGAGGCTGCACAAAAGATAGATTTCAAAGCTAAGGTAGTAGATGAAAAATGCAAGAAAATGATTAAACAAGGATTACTTAATTCCGTTTCTGTTGGGGCAATGGCAGGTTCAGTAGAAGAATCAGATGATGGAAGTATTATAGTTAGAGACATACAATTTAAAGAATTAAGCTTGGTTGCAGTACCAGCAGACGGCGGTGCAACATTTGCAACAGCAATACAGCAAGCACTTAAATCAGATTTGAAACAGATGAAAGGAGGTATGACAAGAAATATGGATAAAAAAGTAAAAGAGGAAGCTCCTATCAATTCCGAAGAAGAGGTAAAAGAGGACGAGGTTAAATCCGAGGAAGAATCTAAGCCTGAAGAGGAATCTAAAGAAGAAGAGAAATCTGAATCTGAAGAGGAATCTAAAGAAGGAGCTGAAACTCAAGATGCTTTAAAAATTATCTTAGACAGAATGGACAAATTAGATGCAAAGATTGATGCTCTAGAAGCTAAAGAAGCTGACGCTGATGAAGCTAAAGAGGAAGAGGAAGATACAGAAGAAGCAGAGGAAGCTAACGCTGAACCTGAAGAAGATGTAGAAGAATCACAATATAAATTTATTGAAGGACATGGAAGTCTAAGAGGTCAGTCCGTTTCTTATCACTGGTAAAGATGGTAGCATTAAACCCACTAGGAGCAGTAATCTTAGGCGATGGTGCAAACCCACGTTCGTGGAGCGCTAAAGCTAGAGAAGCTGTATCAGGTGGAGAATTTGTAACTTTCTCTGGTGCTAATGGAAAAGTTGGATCTGATTCAAGTAGTTTCGCAACCTCAGATATTGAAGTAGCTGTTGTAAAGACATCAACTCAAGATATTTTAGGTTATTGTGTAAGTGATGGTGCTTCTGGTGCTATCATTAATTATGCAACTCGAGGTATTTACCCTATGAGAGCTATTGGTTCTGTTACAGGAGGAAAAGAAGTTAAGTTTGTATCTGGTACTATTCCAGGTGTTACAAACGTACTTTCTGGTTCTGATGTAAATGGAATTGGTAGAGCAGTTGCTAGCGCAGCAAGTGGAACAAATAATTTCGCTCCTATTTCGCTTAACTTATAATGGCATTTAATAAGATTCAAGAATACATCTCTACTGATGATGGAAATCCTGGTACTTTATTAATTCCTAAGCTAATCATGCCTGAATTGATTGCGGAAAGAGACAAAGCTCTTATCCCAAGAGAAATGGCTAGAAATGTTTGGGGACCAAGTCAAATTCAAGGTTCTAGTTTCACTGTAAACTTAGACGAAATTGACACTATGAGTGTTAGGGAAGTAGGTGAGGGCGCAGAAGTACCTTTGGACAAACAAGGATACGAGACTGCAACTTTCACACCAGTTAAATATGGTGTAGCTGTAAGAATTACAAAAGAGATGATTGAAGATTCTCAATTTGAATTATTCCAAAGAAACATCCGTTTAGCAGGTAAGAGATTTGCTGAAAATGAAACTAAGTTAGTCTTGACAGCACTAGATGGTGCTAATACAACTATTACAGGTGGTGCGCAAATTGTAATTGCGAATATCACTGAAGCTATGGAGAATATCGAAAATGCTGATTTTGTGCCTAGCGATATGCTAGTAGGAAATTCAGTAGTAAACGATTTACGAAATATTGATACATTTGTAGAAGCAGATAAATCTGGTAGTCGAGAGATGCTTGATAAGGGATTTGTTGGTTCAATCTACGGAATGAACGTAGCAAGATTCTCTAACAGTACAAAGGTTGCACCTAGTACATCGCATAAATTATATGCTTATGTATTAGATAGAAGTGAAGCTTATGGTATTGCGATCAAGAGAGACATCACTGTAGATAATTTCGAGTTAGCAACTTATGATATGAGTGGCGCAGTTATTACACAGAGAATTGATGTTCAATTACTTAGAAGCACAGCGGTTTCCAAGATAACAACTACTTAATTGTAGATTTGTAATAAATATAATGCAGTTTGGGGCTTCTGCTATAATCAATAACCCCCACGCCGCAAGGCACAACTAAATTAGGTAATACAAAAATGACTGGAAGTACAGTACAAGGAACTAAGCCAGGATTGGCGAAAGGATTAGGTGCAGCTGGAGCATCAGGACTTGACATTGGAGATATTCTAAATGTTCAAGGTAGTCCTGACGGTGTCGTTCAAGCATCTTATGCTTATCAAGTAGCATGGGATGGTGAAGCTCAGCAATTATACCAAGCACCTGCCGTTGGAAGTTCATGGAATAAATCGGGCTCAGTAGCTTAATTAAATCTTTGGAGGTTAAATGGCAGCAGATTTATATACAGTTGTTACAGCATCTGGGACAGTTCTAGGTGATACTGGTTCTCACGCAGTAAGCTTATCTTTACTTTGTGGTCTTAGTGGAACTACAGCAATTCCAGTACAAGTTAACAGCGCTGGTCAATTAGTAACCTCAGGAGCATAATGGCAGACGCACTAGATAGCGTTGAGCGTATTGCTACTTTTATTAAAGAGACTTCTTCTGGTTTAAGTAGTGCGGTAACATGCAATATGAACCAGATAGTCGAGACTGCAAAACAAGAGGTAGTAAACTATACTGGTCAAGCAATAGATTCAAATTCTATAGATGAAAAATATGTTCCTGCAATTATTAATTTAGCTAAATCTAACGTAGTATCTATTAATGATTTTAATACTTCTGGAGATATTAGATTAGCAGAATTAACAATAGGTGAATCAGACAAAAAAACAATATCAGACCAATTAAGACAAATAGCACAACTATCTCTAAGTAACTTAGGAAGAAAAATAAGCTTTGCTAGGAGTATTGGCTAATGGTAAGCGATGAGTTCGCATCTGGTTTTAGTTATGTCTTAGAAAAGGCAGGAACTTCTGTGAAGATAGGATATTTTGATAATACTATTGGTTCTGTTTATGATAATGATCAAAATCTAACTCAAAGTGGAACCGACCTCTGGGTCAGCGGGGTAGTAATGCCGATGAACAATAGGGAGGGCTCAGAGGACTCGGTTCTTTTAGAGCAAGGAAAATTGCAAAATAAAGATAAAAGATTGTACGTAAATGGTTCTATATCTATGAGTAACCTAAACCAAACAATTAAAGTTCAAATAGGAAGCCCTACAGGTGAAATTTATTCCACTATTCCAATTGGAGCATATACTCCAGAGGTAAGCGGAGAACAAATATACAAAAGACAATATCTAAGATTGCTGCAAGGTGGGTCTTTCTAATGGTAAGCGTCATAGTTGAAGGCGCAAAAGAGGCAAAAAGATTTCTTGATAACAAACAAATGAAGTTGTCTAATTCTTTAATACCTCAAGCAATAAAAGATGCAACAATATTTTTACAAGGAGAAGTAAAGTTGTCTATTGCTGGGAATAGAGCTGAACCAAAATCGGTAGATACTGGGCGATTTCTAAATAGCGTAGATTTAGTTACCACTAAAGACAATGGAGCAGTATTCACAGACTTATCTTATGCTAAAGGATTAGAGTTCGGTACAAGCAGACTAAAAGCACGTAAACATTTCAATAATTCTAAAGATAGGAACGCAGAGAAAATTAAACAGATAGTACAAAAAGATGTTGACAAGCTTTAGATATATAACAAATCTCTCAACTTATTTAAATATAAATAAGTTATTTATAATATGCTCCGGCTGGAGTAAAATTTAAGATGGCTGTCACAGTAAGTAATTTCCTAGCGGATGTATTGTTCTTCATTAAGAATGATTTGTCCAATAATATAGACGATCCTAAATCTGATTCTCGTGAAGGAAATAGTGCATTTGTAATGACATCTTATCCAAAAAGAAATGTAATTTACCCACTTATTACTTTAAAGATTCCAAATGTAAATGCAACTAGAGCAGGAATGCAAACTACAGCAATGGATATAGTGGTCCCAGTAGAAGTAAGAATTTGGGCTCTAGACGAAAAGACAAAAGATGATTTATATAATGAAATATTCGATAGATTAAGAAATATACAATTTTCTACTGGTGGTTCTATCGATAATAATCTTCATGACTTTCAATTATTGTCAGCCGTCGAGGTAGATGAAGACGGTGAAAATGCAACTAAATCGAGGGTAATCACAGTTCAATACTCGTTTTTTAACGTTAACTAATGTAAGGAGGTAAAATTATGGGAAGATATATTCACGATCAAAACAAAGTAGCAATGACCCATGAGTCTGGTACATATTCAAACTCATCAGGTGCAGCATTTTGGATCGGTCAAGTAACAGAAAATTCAATAGACGATGCAGAGAATCTTATTGAAGGTAGATATTTAGGTACAGCAACTAGATCTTTTAGTACAATGGACCAAGGACCTAGGGATGTAACTGGAACTCTTACATATAATCCTCAGAATTTCTTAGGTGTATTTGCAGCTATTGGTTCAGTAACAGATGGAGCTTCTGGAACAAACGTTTTACACGAAGCAACAGAAATACAAACAGACGAACCTCAAAGTGCATTTACAAGTGGAACACTATGTCCACCTAGAAGTTTCACATTGGAAGATAGTAAACAAACTCCAGGTACAGGTGCTAATTTCATTAGAACTATTAATGGTGTAGTAGCCAATAGTACTGAGATTACAGCAACTCAAGGTGAAAAAATAACTGTAAGTACAGAATACATAGGACAAACTCTTACATTTAGTTCTGGTACTACTACTAGTATAACTGAGGACACAACTACTCCTTACTTATGGAGCAGTGCAAGTCTAACATTAGACGGAGAATCCATTGAAACAGCCAAAGAAATTAATTTAACTATTAATAACAATATGGAAGCACCTCATTACTTAAATGGATCTAGAGACATTAGTACACCATTTCCTGGAAACAGAGAAAATACATTAAGTGTAACTATAGATTTAAGCGCATCTGATGGTAAGAAGTTATACAGGGATTTATACAAGACAAATACTGAATTTAACGGTGTTTTCGATTTAAATCAAGATGTTGATGCGACTGGTTCACAACACGCTATATTTACATTATCAGGATGTAGAGTTACTTCAATGGAAAATCCTTCAGCTAATGAGGGGGTAACTGAATCTACTGTTGAAATCGCTTATGAGAGTCTAAGTGCTCAAGAATGGACATCAAGCGAAGCAGGGATTAAATACAATCCATGGTAAAGTTTAAATAGTTAAACTATTTATTTATATTAGGTATTAATTTTTGACCTAATCGCCTTCGGGCAAACTAAACGGAGAAACAAAGATGATAAAAGAAGTTATATCGGTAATCGGCGGAATGTTATGGGCAGCTGTAGCTATCCTATTTCCTATTTGGCTGATTAAGATCCTTGTAGTTTCTATATTGGGACTATGAGAGGATATTGTACTGAGTGTAAAAAGCAAGTACAAGGTATAAAAACCCCATTTAGCTGGGGTATTTTTTTTACCATCGGAATGTTGGGACATAATTTAGTATATTTGCCATATAGATGGTTTATTGTACCAAAAAACAAATGTCCTATATGTGGGTTAAAAATTGTAAGGAGGAAACAATGATTAAGTTTAAAGACAGAGAATTGGAAGCAAAAGAGATAACTTATCTTCAAGCTGTAGAATTTGACGGACTTGAAAAGTCAGAAGTAGCTAAGCGTATGCTTAAATATTCATTAGGTTTAACTGATGAAGAAATAGAAGGATTAAGTCTAAAGGAAGGATTAAGACTACAGGAAGAAGTTAACAAAGTTAATGATTTATCGGATTTTCAGAAACCAACCGTAGAAAATCAGAGTTAAATATCTGTAAATTTTATGGTTGGACTCTAGAAGATCTTAGAAAATTAACTCTACCTGATTACAATGCAGCTGTCGGTTTATTCAATGATTACGTAAGAGAACGTAAGAAACAAGAACGTAAAAATAAAAAGAGATAATGGTTAATTTAGCGGGTGCGATAGGTCAAGGTGCTGTAGTTGCAGTAACTATCAAGGCTATCGACAAATTTAGTAATACTTTTAAGCAAGCAAATACTGGAATGAAAGTTCTTGGTAATACATTTAAAGTTGGAGCGACAGCTCTAGCTGCAGCAGGTGCAGGATTTGCAGCGCTTGGTACTACGGCAGTAAAAATAGCTGGAGACTTCGAGCAGACAGAAGTAGCATTTACTACTATGTTAGGATCTGCTGAAAAAGCAGGAGTATTTCTTAAAGATTTAACTGATTTCGCAAAGAAAACTCCATTTACACTTCCTGGAGTAGAAAAAAGCGCACGTCAGTTATTAGCTGTGGGGTTCGAAGCAGAGAACGTATTACCTACACTTAAAGACATAGGAAACGTAGCTTCTGGTTTAGGATTAGGAGAAGAAGGACTTCAAAGACTTATTCTTAATTTAGGACAGGTACAATCACAAGGAAAATTAACTGGTAGAGAATTAAGAGATTTCGCTGTTGCTGGTGTTCCTATATTGGAAGAATTGTCAAAAAGTTTAGGAAAAACAACAAGCGAAGTTCAAGAAATGATTAGTGCCGGAGAAATTGAAACTAGTTTAGTATTAAAGGCGTTTAACCAAATGGCTTCTGAAGGAGGTCGTTTTGCTGACTTAATGGACAAACAGGCGAAAACAGTTCAAGGTAGGTTTTCTAACTTAAAAGATACATTAACAATAACAGCCAGAGAAATAGGAACTTCTTTATTGCCAGTAGTAGGAAAACTTGCAGATAGCTTTTTAGATGATGTGTTGCCTGCGTTACAACCAATTATACCAGTACTTGGAGAATTTCTTAGTCAAGTAGTAGAAGGCTTAGTTCCACACTTACCAAGAATCACTGAGATGTTGCTTAAAACAGCAGATGTATTTATGAGATTATTCGATGCGCTTAGCCCATTGATAGATCCGTTGATGGAAATCACATTCGTATTATTTGATGCATTATTTGAGATACTTGACCCATTGCTTCCTATAATTAAAATACTAGCGAACTTAATTGGAGAGAATCTGAAAAGTTCATTAATTTCTATTAAGCCAGTATTAGACATTTTAGTAGCTGGATTAAAATTACTAATGAAATTGTTGGAACCAATTATAGACTTTATAGCTGACTTATCTATAGGTATAAATAGGTTCTTTGGAAATCTTAAAGGTGGATTCGGTAGAAAAATAGCAAAAACTTTAGGAGTCGAATCAAAGCAAGTAGTAAGAAATGAATCTATATTGGAAACTCCAGAAAAAGACGCAATTAGACTGGGAGAACCAAAAAACGTAATTAACATATCAATCGATAAAGTGCAAGGAACAGATCCAGACGATATGGCAGAAGCTATGGCAATACAATTAAACTCCTCAATTAGACGATGACAACCAATACTAAAATAACATCTAACGATGTTGAAATTATAGACCCAAAGTCTATTACTATAAATCGTTCTATATCTGAACAAAATACTACTTCTACTTTTAGTTTAAGTATGGATAGTCCGTATGGAAGACATACAGATGACTTCAATATAGACGACACAATAGATATTTTCGCAGATATAGATAGTCCACCTACAACTAAAATATTTAGAGGTATAATTGAAAACAAAACATTTAGAGGTCGTGGAACTAAAACTACGCTAGTTCTTGAAGGTAGAGACTATGGCGCAGTTCTTCAAGATGTTCTCGTGTTTCCTAGAATATTTAAGGATACAGAAGTTAGCGAAATAGTAAACTCACTTATGTCACAGAATATTTCTGAAAGCCTAATAACAACAAATAATGTTAACGTAACCACAACCACAATAGACAAAATAACCTTTAGTAATGTTTCAGTATTTGATGCCATTAGGCAATTGGCTGATATAGCAGGATTCTTTTTTTATGTTGACCAAGACAAAGACTTACATTTTGAACAAAAAAATAGTACATCTTCTGGAGTAACACTTGATAATACAAACGTGCAAGCAGCAACATTTAGAACTTCTGACGACGACGTTTTTAATAAAGTAACAGTTCAAGGAGATAGACAACTAACTGGTGCTCAACAAATATTCACTACTGGAACAGATAATACTGGGTCTGTTTATATATTAGACGACAAACCATTTAATCCTGTAGTTACAATTAGTGGTACGACTAACACTGTTCTTCAGCCAGGTGGAGTAATAAACATAGATGACCCTCAAACTAAAAACGCAAAATATTTGGTAGATTTTCAGGGTAGACAAATAGTAACAACTAGTGGAACAGCTGCAGGCGACAATATTCAACCAGATGACACAGTAGTGATAGTAGATTATCAAAGAAGTACACCATTAGTTGCAATTAGACAAAGTGCATCTCCTTTCCCTAAGCATAAAATAATAACAGATAGAAACATTCGTGACATAAATGAAGCATCACTAAGAGCGCAAACATTTTTGAACGAAAACTCTGACCCAAAAGTAAATGGAAATATAGATGTAAAAAACATAATAGACTTAATTCCCGGAAATACTGTAGTAGTAAATTTACCAGACCAAGAACAAAATAGCGAAACTTACGCTATAACTAACGTAAAATATGAATTTAATCCAACAAATAATCAATCAGATAGGATATTAAGCTTACGAGTAAATCGTAAAATATCAAACTTCTTAGATATAGTCAAAGAACAAATACTTAGGCTTAGGGTCCTAGAAGCATCCGAAACAGATAGTTCTATTACTCAAGTACAACTAGGAAGCTCTGTAGTAGGAGTATATAACGAAACTCAGGTAGTGAGCAGAAGTATAGGCTCAGCATTTTATTTTCATGTCCCAGGACACGATCAACTAAATAGCCCATCCGCTTTATTGGGAGATATGCGTGCAGGAAGTACCGTATTTGTCAACGGAAGCGAGATTTGAAAGGAGGAACATGGGAATAGTAACAGGTGGATTAGATATTTGTGCAGCAAGTTTAGCTGGTTCAGCAAACCCTACAGACATAGCAATAGGTACAAGCGGAGTAGCATACGCAAGTGGTCAAACTAGTCTAGGAGTAGAAACAGACAGAAATCAAATAAATACTAGAGACACAACAACTCCAGCAACAACGAACTTTATTGCTAATTTTACACCATTCGAGATTTCAGGCACTATTTTGAGAGAATTTGGTACCTTTAACTCAGGAAACGTAATGTTAGACAGACAAGTATTAAACGGTAGTCTAGTCTTTGATGGTGAACAAGAGCTACAAATACAAGATTCAGTTAAGTTTTTTATTTCAGGTTAATGATATATAACATTAATCTCAATATATAAAAGATAAATTAGGTATTTATAATCATGGCAGAACTATTTAGTCAATACGCCTCAGGGCTTCAATTTACAGCTGGAACAATCGCAGGTAGCGCAGCTGGAGTAAGTGGACTAAATCCAATAGTTGACAGACTTAATTCTATTTCTACAGATGATAATTTAGTAACTGGTAGTGTAATAAGTGGAACATCTACAGTATTACAAGTTAGCGGAATAGAAAGCCCGTTAGCTACGGATATAAAACAAGGAGTTGCATCATTTAACGATGATGATTTTACTGTAACAAACGGATCAGTGGCTTTGGCTAATAAGACAAGTTATTGGAATGTCCCAGGAACTGCATTCAATGCTACAGATATGAGTAACGTAACTTTTCAAAATAAATCTATAACGAATACAAGTACAGCTATCAATACACACTGTCAGGTAACTCTTCCACACAATTCAGTAATAACAGAAGTTATACCTTATGGTAGTGACAGCACGGCTTTTTGGGCATTATACCAAGGTGATAACGGTGCAAATGTGACCAGTACAATAGCATCTAGTACAGTTAACTCAGCCGTATCAGGACTATCTCATACGGTTGATAATGATGTTGGAAATTACAGTATGACTGTACAACTAAAAGCAAGTATGGTATTCTATGGAGCAAGAATAGTATACACGA
>Ga0180433_10007056_pt1 | contig 14490 bp, 11 predicted proteins | sample SS_ome_8_FD_132980 | JGI IMG/M metagenome (GOLD analysis project Ga0180433, IMG submission 132980) | Hypersaline lake sediment archaeal communities from the Salton Sea, California, USA - SS_1_D_1 metaG | ecosystem: Environmental > Aquatic > Non-marine Saline and Alkaline > Hypersaline >... | reverse complement strand
TAGTTAGATTAATTGTTAAATTAATTAAAACAACTTTTGTATTATACAACAAAAATGTTTTTTTGTTGATTTTTGTTACACATAAGATGTGTGTAATGGGTAGCAGGATAAGCGGATTGAGAGAGTTTTTTTAAACGAGAATATTTCTTGGCTAGAGAAACTCCAGTATTTTTACTTTAGGTTGTCAGATGATACCTGAACAGTTACTAATTTTTAATATAGGATTCCAAATCCCGGCCTGGGCTGAGCTCCTGGGTGCTTTTTCTTTGAAGCTCGTAGAGCTGAAAAAGGCAGCGCCCAGTGACGTTGCCTTATGTGTCAAATCTAAAATAAATATTCTCAGTTGTTTTAAGAACTTGTTATTTCATGTTATTTAAAGTTTTTTAACGCATTTACCCTGCTACTTTTATATAACAAAAAAGGTCATAAGAAAAAATCCCATGACCCTTTATTTTTTTATAGTTATTTATTTTTGTTTCAAAAAGTTAAATACTATCTTGGTCCACTCTTCCATTCTGTCATAAAAATGCTCACACTCTTCTAGTGTTAATAATGTGCCAGATTGAAGTTCTTCTTTTACAGAAATATGCTCAGAATCACCTTCGAGTAAATAGACAAAGCCTACGTGAACTTTTCCCACGTCATTTGAATCATCATTTAAGACGCCCAAGAAGTTTACCTCGAAGTTACCTGTATAATCAACTTCTTCATGAAATTCACGACGCGCCCAGCCGGCTATATCTTTATCTTGTATATCATCTTGCCTGATGTGACCTCCAATCCCCAATGAATATTTGCTTTTCAGTCTGGTTTCACTTGCTTTAGCTTTACGTTGCATCAAGAAATACTTATCTTGATACTTAAATACTAAGTAAGGAATAATCTGTTTGTAAGAAGGATCATTTTCCATAATAACTCGGGAAAGAAGCTCTTTCTTTACCATAATAGTATCTATAAAGCAATTGTCTTGAGGTTTTTGCAACCCCTGCCAACTAGTGTTATCAGGAAACAGATCATCTCGCTTTACAACAAGAATATTCTCATCTTTGTGTATCACAACTTTCTGCTTTAAGCTTTGTTTTTGTGCACTCATTATAGTCACTTTCTTGTTTGTTTTTTATATTATCTTGTATATTATCTTTAAAAGAATTACTCTTGAACACACGTTTTTTATGTTCTTTCTGCCTTCCTCTATTCCACGAGGAAACCGGTGTTAAGTATCCCACTACCCGGGTATAATGTCCAACAATATTTGCTCCGCAAATACAGCAAGTTGTTGCAGGTCCTGAAATTGTCGTATGGTCATTTTCACATCTGCAGAAGTTATAGTTAATAGCAAAGTGTTCGCAACCTACATTAATAGAAAATTCTATTAATTTTCTCATCTGATCCTGATGGGTAAGTTTTTCCCCAACGTTTAAGTGAGAAATTCCACCACCGGTTAACACCTGTGAAAAAGCACCATCAATCTCGATACGTTTTGCTATATCACAATCTTCCCAGAGTGGCACAAATTGATTTGAATAAAGATCATAGTCCATACCATGAACTAATTTATCTTTCTTGGCGAACTTTACGGCTAAACTTTCTCCAGGAACCTGTTCAATGTTAAACATAAAGCCATACTTTTTACTACACTCAGCTGCATATTGTTTTACATGATCAAGCAAGCTTTTTGCTAATTCTTTACCAGATTTTGTTAAAATAGAATACCCCATCTGCTCAAGACACTCATACACACCACAGATCCCAAACGTACTAAACAATCTATCAAGCGTTATAATACCTCGACGAACAAATGGCAAAAAATTTGAATCTGCTCGCTTTTGAATCAATTTTTTATGAGCTACTAATGCTTTGGTACACATAGCAAGTCTATCATTAAGTAATTTCATTAAATCTTCATATGATTCTGCAATTTTACCTAAACGTGCTAAATTAACAGTCACAACCCTGTGTGATCCTAATGATACACCACCATTTCCAAAACTATCGGTTCCGGCCAAATCAAAGTCATTGGTTAATCTACAGCAACTTGCAACTTTATTTCCTGAAGAAATATAGATATTAAAACATCCCTTATCGAGATTAATCTCTGAGAAATATTCAAGAGCTCTTTTGTCTATAATCTCACCGTTATCATCTAATCGCAAGTTAAGCGTCACAACCGGAAATCTATACGGCACACCAGTTGCAGGATCACCTTGATGAAACCAATCACAAAATATCTTTTGTATTTCCCAGATCAATTCATAATCAGGCTTAGAACCATCAGGAAAAACATTATTTGAAAAAAGAAATTCTAAGTTTGGCTTGTCAAATATAGAGATATTGGTAAACGGTGACTGATGAGACGGTCTCAATTTTTTGTTCAACGTATGCACTAAAGACTGAAAATCATTTTCTATTTCTTTTCTTGCTCTAGGATCATTTATGTCCAAACCCTCTTGTTTTACATAGTAAGAATAGCAGACTATCAAGTCACCAATGGCAACGGCACCAGCAATCTCTTGCGCCATCTCAATGGTAACCTCTTTTACTTGATCCATAAAAGAACGTTTTCGCTTTGGAGGATATGATCTTAACTGTCCCCAATAATTCCCCTTATGAAGTAGAAAGTCAACGGACATAGCCCAGCAATAGGGAATCTGCAAAGAAGTACTGTCATGAATGTAAATATCACCTTCCCATACAGACTTCAAAATTTTATCTGCAATCTGCTGATCATGCTCCTGTTCAATCAGTCTATAAATATCATGATACCCAATAATTTTCAGATGACTTTTTGTCATTTCTGAAAAATAATTTCCATACGATCGACTATCTTGACCATAGTTTGCATTACCATCAACAGTAAAATCTATCGCACTTTCTTTAAAATAACGTTCTGACAACAAAGACACATCAAGTTGTCCAGAAGAAATTCCTTCAAGTTTTAGCAACTCTATATCAATAGTCGCATACAGTTTTTTAAAATTCTCACTAAACGCAGAAAAACATTTTAGTTCTCCCATACAGTACCTCTTTTCTTAAAAACTCTTTGATTTGAAGACGCAGGCCAACCCTCCTGTTTTAAATCCTGTCTATATGGCCCGCAAACTAACATAAATAAATTATCTAACAGTTCATCTGGCAAAATTTCAAACTCTCTCCCTGTATACATTGCAACGGGCTTTTTTGCTTCATCTTTCACCCGTTTTGCCATATGCACAAGAAAATCAAGTTGGTCTGTTGGCTCACCTCCAAGAAAACAAATGTACTCTGCCAATTTGTTTTCAAAAATTTTCTCCATAAGTTCATCATCGGTCATCAATGTCCCGTTCTCTTTTTCCCAGATTTCTTTATTGTGACAATCTTTGCATCGTATACTACAACCAGAAAAATATACTGATGTCGTAATTGTATCCGGAATATCAATAAACGAAGTAAATACTCGCGCAACCCATCCTTGCATAAATACCCTTTTAAATCTTTTTCTCTTTAAAAGTCCTTTTTATCTATTTACAAACTCCTGCCTTCTACACTAAGACAAAAAAATTGGGATAAAACCCCTTACTCGATATTTCAACAAATATCAATTTCTCTCTTTTTCAGGCAATAAAGAATAATTATAAAAATTTTCACAGGAACAAAAATTTGATTCCTCATTTTGGTATAAAAATCTCCAAGATGTTAGCCAAACATCCAAACAAAACCCAGCTAACAATTGTGCTATGATCTATCAAACTTTTATTTGTTTATTCAGGATTTTTTGTTATTCGCAAAATTTCTTTCAGGTCCCTGTTTACTATTTAAGTAAAAACGAATTAAGAACAAAAATCAACTACTGATTTAAAAAAAATTTTTTATATTTTAAACACACTAGTTTATCATGAAAAATTTAAATTAATGGTTTAAAAAAAGAAAAAATAAATCACGTTACTCAATAAAAAACCCTCAAATTTTCATTTGAGGGTTTTTTCCATTTCACATAAAAATCAATTATTTTTTTTAAATTTTTTCTTTAATTTTATGGCGTCTATCCCAGATTATCTATTTCATTAACGCTTGTACCTTTTTGAACAAATATCTTTGCCATTTCAAGATCTCTCCAATCAACCGCGCTATGCAAAGTTGTTATCCCCTGTTTATTTTTTTCATATAAAAACAATTATACCAAAAAAGACTTGAATACTTCCAACTTCTTTTTCAGAGGCAACAGGTTTACCCGCATAGTTTTCTCAACCTTTTTTTCTTGCTTAACATCCTGCAGCCTAATAATCATATCCTTATCAACTATCTTGCTATTGAGATATCTCTTATTGGAAAAATAACAATCCGAAGGTAAATCCGCAGTTAAAAATCCGTCATACATCCCCTCAGTTATAAACTCCCTTTTATTCGATGAAAAACGCAAAGCCATAATTGTAATATCTAACTCTTCATCAAAAGATTCAGAGTCTGATCCACACTCTGAGCTAGACTCACATTCTGAACTAAAATCATATTCTGATTCAGAATCAGATTCTGAATTAGAATCTATTTTGCCCAGTAATCCAAAACCACTTCCATACAACTCTTCTTTGCCTTCATATTCTATCTCGTCTTCTTGCTCTTCAGAAGATTTCTTTCCTTTCTTTATACTTTTTTCAACATCAAAAACCGTAATATTATTTACATTCGCCACCGCAAGACCTCTTCCATCATCCGTCTCAGCTAAAAACTTAATATCTTCGTTTCCAAACTTTAAAACCGTCAACAACTTTCCTTTTTTTGCAAAAAAGTCATAGTAAAATAGATAAACAGCCTCTTTTGTAGCAACAAAAATCCTCTGCCTCCCTTGATTGACATGCAAACAACTGATAGAGCTTTTAAGCTTTATATCAATCAATACTGAATTCAAATCCCTATCATCATCTAATTTACTTGTCTTGTTTAAACGAGACTTATTATTATTTTTATGCTCCAAAAGATTACAAACATATACTCTTTTATCATTAGTTGCTAATACTATAAATTTTCCATTATCTGAAAGATAAAACTGTTTTATACGCGTATATCCTGTATCAAAAGTCCATTTGAACACAATCTCCTTATTTCTTAGATCATATACTACGATCTCACCTCTTTCTGAACATGTAGCAATGTAATTACCATTTTTTGCCATTTTAAAAAAGGATACATAGTTTTTATGCTTATAAAGAACAATCTTCTTTTTCTCTTTTATACCACATGCAACCACCTTAAAATCACTCATCAAACACTCAATTAAAAAAACATATTCTTTATTACATTTAAACCCAGGTTCTCCATCAATAAGTTCATTGCTTGCATTTTTAGTATCGTACAAAAATTGTTTTTTAGTTTCAACGTTATATACAGAAACACAATTATGAAACCCACCAAAAACAATATAAATATCATCGTGAAAAATTAAATAAGCAGCACCAGCACTAGATCTATATCCAAAAAGCTCAAACTTTTTGAAAAAAACGGGTATACCATTTTCTAAAACAATCCCCCTTTTCAACACTGTAAGACCATTGTTGGTATCTACACCACCAGAATTTAAAGAGATCTTTTGAATGTCCATCCAATTTGAAAGCTCGAAACGCAATATCTTTACTGTCCCTTCCTCAGGATACTTTGATCTTTTCTCGAAATTGGGCGGACTCGTCGACAACACACTCGTACCATCGGGGCTAAAAAAAACAGTTTGAACCCCATGATGAACATACTTAGCCACCACTAAACAACCTTCATTTGTTCTACTTCCAAAAAAAACAATACCTTCACGAGAGTCATAACAAGCAAAATAATTACCATCATTACTCACTTTGATATCCTGTGTATTAAAAGAACACGCCTTAAGAATATGCGTCTTAATACCACAAAAAGATATAGATCCACTGAGAATACCTGCACCTACAGAACAAATCAAAATAACTCTTAAAAATACAGCTTTATAATCTACAATTATTTCACTACACATTTAAAAACCTCCTAAAACCTTAAATTTACAAAACATTGCACCCATACTGCTTATTATAAAATATTATTAATAATAATTCAAGGGAGAAAAGGGGGAAAAGAAGCCAGAAATTTACAAATAGAAATGCGATGCGCCTATTTTAAATGCAAATCTTTTCCGCTTTGTAGAAAATACCTATTTTTCCGAAAAAACCCGATAATTCTTAACAAAACACCATTATAAGGCATTCTTAATGTAAGAATATAACACTGATTCTGAACATTTTAGCAAATTAAAAAAATATAAGCTATAAAAGAAATCTGAGCCCGTGGGATTGCACCTTAAAACCAAAGCCCTTTGCAAAAAGGGGATCACTTGAAGTTTGAAAGATAGTTAGCTAGAATACTAAAGTAAGTATTGTAATTTTTGTGTGCTTGCTAGTATAGAACCTCACATTTCATGTAAAATTACATAGAATTAAAAAACTTATATAATAGTTTTTACCACAAATTTATTGAGAGGCTTAGTATGAAAAAGTTAATTATTATTAAAATGCTATTATTGTCTGCTTTTGTATTTTGTCAATACACCAAACCTATGAACAATAAGAAGACCAAAAAAAATAGGTACAAAAAAAGGAAAAAGAGTAAAAACAAACATAAAATAAGAAGAAAACTTGAAAATTCCGAAATACTAACTGAAGAGAAAATAAAACACATAAATAAAATTGTGTTTAACAAAATAAGAGGAATACCCGAAAATCTCAATCTTGCAGCAGCGCTCCCAAAAAACCTCAACAGAGTTGATGTGGGTAAGTTTCAAAACCTCATAAAAACAATAAAAACCAAATCAATCATAGAATCAGCAGAAAAACAAGTAAAAAAGAAATTCCAAAATCAAAAAAAAAGAAATATTTTCCTTAGCACCACTAGCGACCAAAAAAACATACTCTTGACAATTATGACTGCAGAACTTAATGACGCCAAAAAAAGATTTGATTTTATTAAAGTCGCTGTAGAAGAAATTCTACCCCGCCTTCACAAAAACTCCAATACTAATGAAAAAAAGGCCTTCTTAAATGCGCAACTTAAAAGCAACGGAAACACTGCTCTCATGATCGCTCTTAAGAAAATTTATGAAACAAGCCAAAAAGAAGAATATACAAATATCGCCAAAATACTCATACAATTTGGAGCCGATATAACCATTGCAGATAATTATGGCAATACAACTTTTAAATTAATCGCAGAAATTAAGGAAGATAATGATGCTCAGGAGGGAAAAGAAGAAGAAGAAGAAGAAGAAGAAGAAGAAAATCAAGAGGAATACCTATTTGATTTATTACTACGGTCTTTGAAAGATGAATTAAAAAACAGAGAACTAAGAATAGAAGGCTTGGCCGTAGGCATAGAAAATATGGTTAAAAATAACTATAAAGAAAAATACAATGACCCCAAAGACAAATCACTAGAAGAATTCTTAGATTTAAATTTTAATAAAAACGCCAACTATCGTAAAACAATTATGGGCAAAGCAATAATGGAAAAACAAACTTATATCCCAATCAAAATTATTGAACTTCTAAATGTCCATTTTAATAGAAAAATAGATATTTATTGGTTTTATGTGGCAATTTCGGCAACAAACAAAGCAATTATAAAAAAGCTACAAGAAAAAGGTGTCTTGATTAAACATGGTAATAACGAAGGCCAGAAAAACAGAGATCTTCTGGAAACAATTAGTCGACACTGTGAAGGCTCAGTCCGTCATACCCTAGGAGTAAGTCGCAATACTATAGAGGAAAGCCAAAAACTTACAAAATTTGCTCTCGAAGAATGCAACTCAAGCCTCTTGCCCGGGGGCCAGTATAATGCATCACCGGCACACTCAGTAATTTTGCACGGCAATCTATTCCTACTAAAAACACTTATACAATACAGCAAAGAAAGAAAGCTTAAAGCTGCATTAGGAAAAAAATGTCAACACAGAAAAAAGAATCATCCAATAAAAGAGAGAGAAAACTACTGCGAATATTGTAATTGTGCAGCAGGAAAAAATCCGGTAAAAATGTTATTAAAAGAAGAAGTAAATAGAAGAGGTAACCATAGAAACAGAGATAACGATAAAGGATACCCAGGAATAAATATTAAAAGAGAAATGTTGCCGGCCCTTACAGGTATTGAAAGAGAACCAAGAAACAGAAACAAAATCCAAAAACACATATACCGAAAACTTTATAAGAACAATTACAACATTCTCCAAAAAATAACACATCAAGAAGAGTTAACAGGACGGGAAATAAAAGGAATTATTACACCAATAGTAGCAAAAAAAATGGCAAAAATAATACTCAAAACAAAAAATAAAAATTCTGGTAAAACGTTAACTGAGCTTTTTCTTTCTAATACCAAAAAAAGTATTCCTGAAAGAGAACCTGGATGCAGCCTCTGGTTCCTAAATAATACCATTTACGGAAACAAAATTTAACATATCATCGAACTCCTGGAACATAAGCTTTACTTGAAAAAATCATCTATATTTTTTCTGAAGAAATAATGACTTCTGATTTTTTGTGTGAAAATTTTTACTTTTACGAGAGTTTTCAAGAAAAACCTGACATTTACCTTTAGGATCACCCTCTTTTAAGTCTAAGCAATAACCATTTGGCAAAGAAAAAAAATCAGCTTTTTTGACATTAATAGTTTCGAAACCCTCTTTTTTTTCTCTTTCTCTAGGAAGCCAATGTGGATCAAGAATAGCCCAAATCGCAATGCTTTTTGGCACAATAAGAGTAAATTCTTTCGTTGCCTCAAACCACTCGCCCCCCTCTTTCACCCTTTTAAAAAACTTAGACTTTTTCTGCATACCATTAGCACTAGAAAATATACAAGTACAGGACTTACGCATTCTGCGAAAGTTCGCTCTAGACTAATCAAATGAAAAAGGGTAATATCCAATTTTGAAGTATAATGATAATTCTCAAAAAAGGAATTACCCATGAAGCAATTATTAAAAATTTTAACGAAAAAGACAATCAAAAATTTTTTATTTTACACGTTAGGACTTATTTTAAACAAAGAAAAGAAAACTTGCACAAAAATAGCAAAATTTCTTGGTATAACTCATGATCGACTATACGGCATTTTGAATAAAACAAACACACTTCTGTTGTTATTTCCCTCATTAATGCTATCGATAGCAAAGCGCTTTTCTAAAGAGAAAAAGGGGTGGCTCATTATAGATTATACAACTATGAGTAAACCGTTTATTAAACTTTTGGCTGGAGCCTATACAATATACAATACGTCTCTAGGAATGCCTGATAGGGGTTTCAACTTGGTAGTTATAGCGTGGAGTAATGGAAGTGTAACGATACCACTCCAATTTGAATGGTATTTTCACAAAGATATCGTTGGTAAGGATTTCAAAACAAAAACTGAAATTGGTATCCCACTAATAAAATGTTGCCTGGGAAAAATACCTTTCAGATATGTTTTGTTTGATGCACACTATGCAACGATAAATATGTTAAAATTTCTATGTCCAATGAGAATAGGTTTTGTTGCTAAAATTCCTCGTAACCGTAAGATTACAACCAAAGCAAATCAATTTGATAGACTTGAAAATATACAACAATTAAAATTACTGCGAAATGAAAGGTCAAAAAGAATAATTGCCAATTACCATGTTATGTGGCTTTATTTTTCTCACCACAAAAGAAAAAACAAAAATAATATCTATACTGATACTTTCATTATCAGCAACATAGATATTTACCCCAAGGCTTATTACGAAATTTATCGACAACGATGGAATATCGAGGAAATGTTTAGAACCATGAAACAACTTTTGGGTTTTGCAGATTGCCAATCAATAGATCTTGACAAACAAAGATCTCATATTTTTTGTATTTTCTTCAGCTATAGCTTTCTACAAAGCGAAAAACATAAAAAATCACTTAAAAATCCCGAAGCCGCGGAAAAGCTTCTTAGAGAGCTAAAATTGAATACGGCTATGCTTCGAATAACCACTTTCAGTGAGAACTTTCAATGTTTTGCGTAAGTCCTGCAAGTAAGAACACACAGCGCACATAAACTTTTGTTAAAATTGTTCATAAAAACTCTCTATAATTTTAAAATAATAATAATGCTAACTATTAAAAAGATGCCATAATTCAAGAAAATCGTCCATGCTCATCTGTTGAGCGCGCAATTTGAGAGTTTCTTGAGAGATTTTTGCAATATCAAAATGGGTTTGTTTTAAATTATTATAAAGCGTACGTCGAGGCTGCCGAAAACACATTTTGATAAACCTCCAAAAACCCTCTTCTTCTGGTATCGGTACAATATCTTTTTTGGGCTTAAAATAAAGAAGTCTAGAATTAACTTTTGGCGGTGGAAAAAATGACTCTGGAGGAATTTTATCTAACAATTTCCAATGAAAATAATGCTGAAAAAATAACGATGGATATCCGTAGCCGCGCCCGCTCGTCTTGAGTATCTTTTGAGCCACCTCCTCTTGCACCATAACAACACCCTCTTTGAGTAATTTTATATTTCTCTGTAGCATATGTAATATTGGAAAAGTGATGTTGTATGGCAAATTTGATAGCAATATCCAAGGCTTGAAATCTTCAAGCCGAGAAAAATCTGTATCTAAAATATTTTCTGTAAAAATAGTAAGCCGCTCGTCAGACCCCAAATTTTCTTGGACATATTTTGCCCATTCAGGATCAATCTCAAACACCCATAATCTTGCACAATTGGTTTCTAAAATATCCTCCGTTAAAAACCCGTCGCCGCAGCCTATTTCAAAAATAGATGTTGTATCATCTATTTTGACATGTTCAATCATTGCACTAACAATATTTTTGTCACGCAAAAAATGCTGCCCATACTTTTTTTTAATTCTTATATTTTGAAAATCACTCAAAGTTAAATCCCATGTACACCCCCTGCGGGGGTGTAAAAAAAACTTATATTTTGAAAATCACCTAAAATTAGATCCCACGTACACCCTCTGCAGGGTGTAAAAAAAACTTATATTTTGAAAATCATCCAAAGTCAAATTCTATCAAAGCTATAAATAGCTCTCTTTGGGGGAGCTATTTAAAAATTATTTCATTAATGCATCCCTAAAGAAGTCAAGCTTCTCAAGAGCCATACCAGCACCTTTTACCACGCAAAACAAAGGATCTTCTGCCAAGGTTACTGGCAAACCAGTCTCTTTAGAGATCAACATATCAAGCCCTTTGAGTAAAGAGCCACCACCGGCCATAACAATTCCTTTATCAACTAAATCAGAAGAAAGTTCTGGTGGGGTATTTTCAAGAGCAACTCGCACCCCATCAACTATTGATGCTATTGTTTCAAGTAAAGACTCGTTCACTTCTGCTGCAGAAAGACTAATCGTCTTGGGAACACCAGAAACTAAATCTCGTCCTTTTACATCCATACTATCTTTACTTGTTTCAGCATCAAGCAATGCGGCACCAATGATCATTTTAATTTTTTCAGCCGTTCGTTCACCAATTAATAACTTATATTTTCTTTTTACGTACTGAACAATGGCCCGATCCATTTCATCACCACCAACACGGATTGATCGACAATACACCACATTTTTCAATGATATAACTGCAACTTCGGTAGTACCGCCACCAATATCTACGACCATGTTGCCTGAGGGTTCTTGTACCGGAAGCCCTGCACCTATTGCCGCTGCCATAGGCTCCATAATAGTATGAACATCTCGAGCGCCGGCCTGTTTTGCAGTCTCTTCAACTGCGCGTTTTTCAACCTGTGTTATTCCTGAAGGGACACCAATGATCATGCGAGGGCTTACAAGTGTTCTTCTGTCATTATGCACCGTTCTGATAAAATGCCGGATCATGGCCTCAGTAAGTTCAAAATTGGCAATAACCCCATCGCGCATAGGCCTGCAGGCGATTATACTTTCTGGAGTTTTGCCCAACATCTCTTTTGCAGCCATACCTGCAGCAAGAACATGGCTTGTATTGGCCTTTACCGCAACCACAGATGGTTCGTTCAACACAATTCCCTTGTTTCTCACGTATACAACCGTATTTGCAGTTCCCAAATCTATCGCCATATCATTCGAAAAAATCCTAAATAACTTGGCTGGAAAAAACCTCATAACCGTTCCTTTTGATTAAAATACAATATCTAAACCTAAACTAATCCTATGAGTCTTTGGCACTCGTTTCCCAACAAAGAAGAATGTTGGCCAATCCCATGTAAGCGAAATTATAGGAGCTACCCTTTGATCTTTTGTATCATCATAAAAATCATAATACGCACTCAAATTTACATAGTCTGTTGCCCAACTAGAAGTTCTACAAATATTAGCAAGACCTGCATCTATACTAGCATGATCACTTTTCCCTCCAGGGAAAGTTGGAATCTGACAAAGAGTCCATTTATCTTCAGCATGATATACTAATGAATACCCTATACGCAAACCAAACCCTTTTCTTAGGCCTTCCCACCATACTTGTGGTGTAAATGCAATGCTATATCCAGGGTCAACATCAACAGGAGCTATTAATGTACCAAAAAGAGGATGCTCTTTGACAAGCGGCACACGCCTGTTACACGTTTTTGATTTTCGCTTACTGTATCTAAATAAAAGTAACAATCTTATATCATCTCGTAAGCCTAATTCAAGATCCACCTGCCCGTACATACCATAATGACCATTGCCGCCAAATGGTAATGATGCTGGCAAATCTATACAAAACTTTTTACCTGTTGGCAAAAGGAAACCTAAACTAAACCCAGCATCAATATATCTCATTTTATATAAATAATCCCAGATATTGCCAACTCTGAAATACGCATCTATATCGCCAAATCCAGTTTGGTTATAGCCATGTCCTTTTATTCCTATTGCATTATGCAACTTGCACATAGAATCATAAATATCAGAAAGCTGATCATCAGAGAGTTTTAACCCTGATTCCTGTCTATCAAATACAAACGCAAAATTTGAATGCAACCGCATAAACAAACAAGAAGCTCCGACATAAAAATATTTCCCAAGAAATTGATCATACACAAATGACATACCTTGCCCATTAAATTTCTGATCGATCCACCATGGCAAATTTATATTTTGAAACTCATCTCTGATAGGATTTGGTTTTCCTTGAAGCACTAAACCTTTACCAATGTTCTCCATATTATACTCACCATAAATCCTTGGTATACGTATCTCTTCATCATGGACTCCCATTGCCTGGTCTGCTGACACTGCAAAAAAGGAGGTACCAACCCGGCTATACATACACTCACATATCTTTTTCATATATGGTCTTTTAAAAAATGGAAAATATCTATTATCATATATCATTGAAAATGCTTTTGAACTCATCAACAAAAGTATCAAGAACAACGTAATCTGTTTCATTTTGTACATAAAATAACCTTGCTTATGTAAATTGTTTGTAAAATCGCTAAATAGTTTAAACAATAGTATAAAATTTTAATACCTAAATCTTTTATTAGTTACACACTTTAATTAGGAGAGAGGGGGATTCGAACCCCCGATACCACTTATCATGGTATAATCGCTTTCGAGGCGACCGCTTTCGACCACTCAGCCATCTCTCCGAAAAAGACTTCCTAGTAACCTCATCGTAAACTCACTCAAGGGGTCTCTTCCCGATCATCCTGAGCCTGTCGAAGGGGCACTCAGCCATCTCTCCGAAAAAAATTATTATATTTATTTACTTATACTATATCTATAATACCTGATTTTGCTTTTTTTTAAAGCCCACACATATCAAGTTTTATATAAACCCCTATTTAAAAACAATAACCATACAAACAGAATATAATTTGACACAAAGTGTAGAAACTCTCAATAGATAAAAATGAGGCACCGATTTTGTAACCGATGCCCTCTTTTTTATTTTTTATTTTTTGCTTTTTTACTCTATAAGATCTTTAATCTTTTTAAGATCTTTTTTGCTTCCGCGCCAATTAACCTCAATTTTTTGCCAAAGACCACGATCATCTGGACTTGGATTGTAACGTTCTATAACCTTTGAAACAAGCTCTTCATATCCATTTTCTATTGCTAATCTTAAAATTGGAGAATCCTCATAACTTCGCCAAGAGTTAGGATCAAACTTAGAATGCTCTGCTATCTTTAAGGCAACCTGTTGGCACTGTTTATCTAATGCTAACATCAGTAAATCCCTAAGTTCGTAACCCTTATACCCCCAAGAATTATAAGTTTCAAATCCAGAATGCCTTACAATCTCAGATGCGACCTTTTTATGTTCATTTTCTAATGCAAACTTCAGCATTTTGCTCCAAGCTTTAAATATAGAAAGGCCTAAAATCTTTGATACAATATCCTTACAATTATTTTTTATCGCAAGCTCTAAAACCTCAACTATAGAGTAAACATTATATAACCGGACTAAGGCCCAAAAATTTATATTCAAATATTGAATCGTTTAAAAATTCTACAACCTTATTGGTTATTTTATCGATGTTACTGATAAATCTATT
>Ga0180433_10007054_pt1 | contig 14494 bp, 12 predicted proteins | sample SS_ome_8_FD_132980 | JGI IMG/M metagenome (GOLD analysis project Ga0180433, IMG submission 132980) | Hypersaline lake sediment archaeal communities from the Salton Sea, California, USA - SS_1_D_1 metaG | ecosystem: Environmental > Aquatic > Non-marine Saline and Alkaline > Hypersaline >... | reverse complement strand
GCCAAAAACTATGAAGTTTATCCTGAGTAGCGAAGCGTATCGAAGGATACAAAAGGAGAAAACCATGAAGAAACTTTTAACAATCGCAGCTCTTTTGAGTTTTGTCGCTGGTTCACAGATGTATGGTATTCAAACAACTCAACAATACTCACCTAGAAAATTCTTTGACGTAAAAAAGTGGTTTAAAAGAAATACCCAACAAAGAGCAGAGGATATTGAAAATTCGAGAGTCGCAGGTTACGGATGGGCAGGAAGAAGATACGGATCAGGAACAGAGATGTACCAAAAAACAATTAAAAGAATAGACAAGGGCCTTGAATTCCTCAACAAAAAATATGGCAGCGATAATCCTGCCGACGGCGGATCAGCCGTTAATCCTGGCGGCGGAGACGACGGATACGACAAGCCTACCGATGGTAGTGGTAATGACGTGATTGTTCTCCCCAAATAAAAGTGAAAATGATTTCATGACAAGGTAAGACTACAGCAAGAGAAACCCAAAGAAGTCAAAAAAGAGACTCGGTTTTTTCCGGGTCTCTTTTTTTTGCTGTTTCTCAGTTTCTCTTGCCAAGTGAAAAAAAAAATTGCAGAGTGAAGAGGTTCAATACGAAACTACAGAGGATGAGTTAGATGCGCCTCTTAATTGTCAGGGCTTTGCCCTTATTTTTTTTAGTTCTGCTGTCAACAAACGGTTTTGCAAAAAAAATTAATCTCCTACCTTCGTACAAATGTACAACCATACAGTCAAATATTCTTCAACCAGATGCCGTACAGACCGCTTTTGCGTACAGAGATGATTTGCGCTCATACGACTACACCAAAAAAAGAAGTAAGATTGATGAACGCAAAGCACTTGCCAAATATTTGCCGCAAGTAAGCGTCAACGTCAACAAGGCGTACACCGTTCCGTACATTTTGCAAAATCCAGAAACGTATGAAATCATACGATGCCCCGAACACACATCAGAAGAAGGTATCGCATTCCACCTTCAGCAACCGATTTTTACCGGCGGCAAACCACTGGCTGAATACAGAATTGCAAAAGAGGGAACAAAAATTGTTCAGTACGATAGACAAACTGCAGCAAACAGCATACAACTTTCCGTTGAAACAGCATTTCTAGAAACACAAAAACTTTTTTGGAAAAATAAATTTATCGCAACCAAAGACGCAACGGCAAAAAAAGTTTTTGAACAAAGCGACTGCTATAAAAAAGTTGGATTCTTAAACGAAACAGAGTGGCAGTCGGCAATTACCACGTACGCATTTGACAGGACGGATGTGGTAAACCATGAACGAGAAAAAATAAATGCGCTTTCAAAACTACAAAGAGAAATTGGTGTTCCCGTTTGCCCAGAAGATCTTAATCTCTCGTTGCAAAATATAGAACACATAGAGCTTGCACCACTTGAGTATTATCTGGGCCAAGCGTTAAAAAATAGACCAGAACTCAAAAAACAAAAACATTCTGCGCGACAAGCCAGGTGGCAAGAAAAACGGTTTGCATTAAGCTACATTCCAGATGTTAATGTCTACGCACGAGCACAAACGAGCAAGTTAAGAGAGTTTTCACTCTACAACACATCAAGCTGGGAGGCCGGCTTAGAAGTTAACTGGAGCTTTGACGGTCTTTCGAGCGCACATACATCGCAACAATATAAAAACTTAGAAGTTGAGATAAAACTACAGAAAAAAGATTTAGAATTAAAAATAGAAAAAGATGTAAAAATAACATACGAGCAAATAAAAATTTCGCAAAACGGCTTAAAATCTCTCATGCTTGCGCTCAAACAACAAGAAACAAATCTTAAACTAAAAGAGAGTCAATACTGTACAGGTTTAATTTCCGAAGCAGAACTTGCGCAGGCAAAACTTTCTTACGAAGAAACCGTATTTGATCTTACGTCAACAAAAATAGACATCAATGCTGCGTATCAGAATCTTCTGTTTTTGTGTGGCTATCCTAAAGAAAAAAATGATGCATTCGCAAAGGTCATATCATGAGCATAGCAAAGGGAATAAAGTGGCTGGTTATTCTTGCTGTTTTGGCAACAGGAGGATTTTTTCTCTATAAAAAAGTTAATCATAAAGAAGAAAAAAAACTGTTTCGCACCGCGCCACTTGAGCGTCGAACAATTACCCATGTGATTAATGCAACCGGAACACTAGAAGCAAAAGGAACACTTAACATCGGTTCTTTGGTCAACGGAATTGTAGAAAAACTTTATGTAGAAGAAAACCAACCGGTCAAAAAAGGACAGCTGCTTGCAAAAATAGATGATGGCAGAGGCGACACCGTTGTTAAACAAGCTGCCGGTAGCGTTGCGCAAGCAGAAGCAACACTCGCCTATCAAGAAGCTTTTTTCCGTCGGCAAAAAAAATTGTATGAATGCGGTCAAATTTCTCCCGACTCGTATGAATCTTCACTACAAAACTATGAGTCCTCAAAAGCAAACCTCGATACGCAAAAAGCAGTCTATGCTCAAGTGCTGATGGAATTTAATAACAAAAAAATAACGTCCCCTATTGACGGAGTTGTTATCGAAAAAAATGTTTCTCGACGAGAAGCAGTAACAACATTTTCTCCGCCAACAATTTTGTACACCATCGCAGAAGATATCAGAACAATGAAAGTGGAACTTGAAATTGATGAAACTGATATCGGCTTGGTCAAAGAGGGACAAAAAGCAAAACTTTATTTTGACACCTATCCGCATAAATCATTTTACGGAGAAATTACAGAAATTAGCAGTGCACCAATCGACAATGGTATTGGCGTTTCTTACAAAGCAACCATCATGATAAACAACAAGCGAATGTTACTCAAACCAGGTATGACGGTGCACGCACGCATTACAGTTGGTAAGGCAGAAAATGCTCTTTCTGTTCCTGGGTATCTTTTTTCAATAAACAAAAAACTATTAGAAGCTGTTGCAAAAGAAAAAGGATATGAATACAAGCCACTGACAAAAGAAGAAAAAGAAGCGTTCGTACAAACACTCAAAGACAAAGAGCGTCCGGTCAAAAAACTATGGGTCTTTGAAAAAAATGCGTTCGTGCAAAAACCGATAGCAATTGGCGTAACCGACAACGCTCACTTTGAAATTATTGCCGGCGTAAAAGGAAACGAACAAATAGTTGTTGATGTTGACGAACCAGACCAAATGGCAAAAATGTACAAACGATTGTTTGGCGGCGGACTTGGAAAAAAAGAAGGTTAAAACCTCAGATGAATGTATTTGTTCTCATTCGCACATCAGTACGAACACTTAAAAAACATAAAGCCAGATCTTTTTTGACCATCCTTGGCATCATGATTGGTATCTGTGCAATTATTGTTACGTTTTCAATTGGTCGCGGTGCAGAAGAAGCAGTTGCCTCACAAATTATGAGCATGGGAGAAAATGCCGTCTACGTTATGCCAAGCACCTTTATAAAACATGGTGCACTACGTGGAAACATCAGCACCACACGTTTGCGCAATCGGGATCTTGAAGCAATAAAAAAACAGGCATACCAAGAAGTAAAAGAAATCAGCCCAATGCACATGACAGTACAACCGCTGCAACATATCGGTACATCGGCACAACAAAACGTCGTCGGCTGCACACCCAACATGCCAAAAATTGATAACAACAAATTAAAGTCCGGTATTTATTTCAATAAAGCACACATGAAAAATCGTAGTCACGTTATTGTGCTTGGTCAAAAACCAGCAGACGAACTGTTTAAAGAAAAGGAAGCTGTTGGCGAGGTTATTTTAGTCAACGGTGTTCCATTTTTAGTTATCGGTGTGCTAGAAAAAAAACCTCACTACTTTGGCCCACGCGACCCGAACGAACAAGCATTCATTCCCTACACAACATCAAAAAAAATATTTAGACAACCAACCGAAACAGAAGATGAAATAACCGCACTAGCAATTCAACTGTACCATGCTGTTGATGCGGTAGCGTTCAGAAGAAAACTCGCAAATATTTTACGATTTACCCATAACATGCGCCCCGATGAAAAAAGTCCATTTACGGTATTTGACACACAAACACTCACCGATGTTGCGCGACAGGCAGCTAGCGTCATTCGGCTGTTCGGTTTGTTTGCTGCATGCATCGCATTAATTGTTGGCAGCATCGGCGTAATGAACATCATGCTTGTTTCTGTCAAAGAACGAACAAAAGAAATCGGCCTGCGCATGGCCATTGGCGCAACACAACGTTTAATCCGGTGGCAATTTTTAATTGAATCGATGGCACTTTGTTTTATCGGTGGATTAGTTGGTGTTGGTCTTGGTTTGCTTGCGCAATTTGGTATCAGTTACGGAACAAGTTTAAATGCCTACATAGAACTCGGACCTCTTTTAGTTTCGCTTCTTGTTACACTAGCAATCGGTATATTTTTTGGATACTATCCCGCGCGCCAAGCATCTTTGCTAAACCCTGTTGACGCACTTTTGCAACGGTGAGGAAACAATGCCATTACTAAAAACAGAAAACATTTCACGAGCATTCAAAGCTGGAGCTCACACCATTACCGTTTTGCAAAACATAAACATCACCATAGAAAAAGGTGAGTTTGTTGCAATCATTGGTAAATCCGGTTCTGGTAAATCAACGTTGATGAATATTCTTGGCTGTCTCGATGTTGCAACAAGCGGCACGTACACAATTGAAGATAAAAATGTTTCTCATATGACCGTCGATCAACTTGCCGAAATTAGAAATAAAAAAATCGGTTTTGTGTTTCAGCGGTACCACTTGTTACCCGACATGACCGCAGTCGAAAATGTAATGCTTCCACGTCTGTACGCAAATGTTTCAGAAAAAGATGCACGCACACAAGCGTTGCAAATGCTGCAACAGGTTGATCTTGCAGACAGAGGGCATCATTTTCCATCCGAACTATCTGGCGGAGAACAACAACGAGTCGCAGTCGCACGAGCACTCATTAACAAACCAACAATTTTACTTGCAGATGAACCAACAGGAAATCTTGATTCTGTAACAGAAGAGCGTATAATGGAGCTGCTTAGGCAATTACATAAAGAACGCGGCGTTACCATTGTACTCATCACACACGATGAGCACATCGCGCAAGAAGCAAGTCGCGTTATCAAATTGCACGATGGTAAAATCATTTCATAAATCAATACGAGGACACTCATCCGTGAACGCACAAAAAAAACTTCTTTTACTTTTCTCTGCCCTTTTTATTCTTTTGGCCCCATACAATATCTCAGCTTCAATAAAAAAAAGAACAACGTGGAAAAAACGAAAAAAACTTATCAAAACAATGAATGCTCAAAGAAAGAAAAAAAATAATCTCTCCCCCAAAAAGAAAAAAAATCCTAAAAAACTAAGCAAAGAAGAAAAGCGGAGAAAAAAAATAAAAAAACAGAGTAAAAAAAGAAAATGAAAAAAAGTGTATTCATAATCATTGCCCTTCTTTATTTTAGTTCTGCTCATGGGATGAAAAGAATTGGGCGACTAATTACGATAACCAAAGCACACCACAGGTCTTGTTTGCTTCCACACCAAGAATTTACTCAAATCAAAAAAATCGAAGAACAAGCTAAACCGTTGTTCGAAGAACAAAAAGAAGCAAGCGAGCAAGTAAAGCATTTAATTGGTTTAAAAGAAAAAAACACGGAACAAATTTTAGCAGTTTCAGGACGTTTGCATGAAAAAGTGCAGGCAGTTAAACCACTCCAAGAGGAGCTTTGCAATCTCACTATTTTCAATCGTGTTTTTACTCAAGAAGGCAAAGTGATGTATTTGAGCAAAACCACGGATCTAAGCCCAGAAGATATTTTGCAACTCGTTGCACCAAAAGAAATTGGTGATATTTAATTTTCAGTTTTCATCGTAGTACATATTTTGCATGTCTTGCAGTGTCGCACAAAAAACTGTTCGTAATTCGTTCTCGTGTTTGAATTGAGTTTCTTGCTTGGTAAAAATGGCTTTAAGGCGGTCGCTTTTGAGGGCTTTAAAAACATCGGACGTAATAGTAAGTGCTACATCTTTCTCCTTATTTTTTTGCTCACAAAAAAATGCGTTATTAACAGCGAGCCCATCAACAGTTGGTGTCCATGCAAAATCTGTCTTAGAAAATGCAGGAACAAATCGTATTGTAAACTCTCCAAAAGAAATTCCTGCGCCACACGACTCCGGCCCCTCAAGATCATATTTTTCTTTTGCTTCCGAGAACCGAACAAGCATCTCAATACCACAAAGCACCGTATCTTCAATGACATCGGCCTCGGGTTCACCCTCTCGCATTATACGCGCCCATACATTTCCATCACCTGCAGCGTTAAACATTTGATTCTTATATTTTTCTGAAATTCCATACCAACTATTGATCCCTACCTGGTCGCGAAACAAGGCTGCCTGCTTGCCAGTGTCATTCTTCTTTCCCCAAAACAAAGAAGATTTGCGAGCATCAGTGTACATGAGCGCACCAACACCATCTATCTGGAGATTATCTTCATCCGGTTGCAATCCACACTGAGGATCAGAAACTATTCTGAATTTGTACAACTTAAAGCGACGTTTCCGTTTTGAAGAAAAAATAAGTTTTGGCAATAAACATAATCCTCCATTACGCACAAATTTCATAACTGACTTGCAAGAAAAACCACAGCAACAACCACAAGAATCGTCTTGACTGGAGTCTGGAACAAAAATCTTTTGAGAATCTGTTGGCATAACTTCTATTGGTGCAACCTTAATTTTTCTCATGCACACGCTTTGTTGTGACAACAAAAAAAGAAAACAAAAAAAGGCTATTTTTTTCGGAGCTTTCATTATACATCCCCCTTTCATAAAGATACGAAATTTAAAACATCAGAACTTCCAGCGCATCTCAACTTCTGCACTGACATCTCCGCGTTCGTCCCGTACGCCACGCAGACTGATATCATCGGACAACAAATATTCTGCTTCTACTTTGGTATCTTCTGTAAGCGCAAAGTTTTTCTGAATCATGGCACGCCACCGTTCATTGATATCAATTTCTACCGCACCACGAAATCCCCCTCTTCCTGTTTGATCAGTAAAACTTGGCACCAGGTGAATTTTTTTAAGCGGTTTGAATAATTTTGCAAACGCAGACTGCACACCTGTTTGAGAATGATCAAACCCAAACAAAATACCTTTAACATTTTGCATAATTAATGCCGGCATTAAAATATGTAACGACTCATGTTCCGAACCGGCAAGCAACAACGACAAAATCTGTTCTTCAGAGAGAGGTGGGCTTGCTTGCAAAGAAATATGCTGCTCCTTGAGTGTTCCGGTTACGTGTAGCCCAACATTATATTTTTTTATTTTATTTTTTGCGTAAATTTCCAACGATGGATTATCCAAATCTCCTGAGACAAATTCAATTGTACCCTTGGTTAGCAAAAGCGGCTTGTACGGAAACGCAAGAGATCCAGAAGAAAGAGAAACGCTTCCTGTGACATCCGGTTTTTTTGTTGTACCACCAAGCACAAGATCAAGAAGCACACTGGTCTGCAAAAACGATGTCCGCACATGTACTGGCTCTTTTGTTTTTATCCGCAGATCAAAACCACAATCGAGAGTGTCTGCTTCAAGTGAGCTTGCTTCAAGCGAATTGCTTCCACGCCAAAAGTTTTTTTGAAATTCAGGAGAAAAAATATTTTGACTCAACTGCGAACGCTCTACACAAACAGACCCTTTTACAAATGGCGTTTCATTTTTCTTTTTGTGCATCGTAACGGCACCAGAAGCAACTGCAAACAAATCTTTTTTCCAGTTGAGCAAACAATTTCTAAACAAAACAGGCGCATGCACAAATGTCGGTACAAACTGTTTATCAAAATGAACAACAACCCGCGGACTACGCACCCGTCCTCTATGAAATAAACAAACAAAATCTTCTACTACTAACTTATTGGCAAATGGGTCAAACAAAATGTTTGCGTACATCTGCCGTAAAAAATTATAAAAATTTTCAATTCGAACGTTTCCGTCACGCATACGCAGATTGCCAATAAAACTTCCATGTTCATACCGGCCGGCAACATGAAACGTTCCATCACCGGTTAAAGCGGAACCAGTTACCTTATTTACAAACTCTCGTATCAAAGAAAAAGAAACGGTACCAACAATTTTTTCTGGTGCTTTTTCATGCGACTGAAACGCAACAAGCGAATCACCATTTTTATTGCAACAACTGCACTGCTGCAAACAAAACGTTGGAAGCAAATCACACTGCGCGCAAAATGTTTTGTCATCAACAACTCCATCAACTGAAACAGTGGAGTCTTGCAACGCAACAGTTCCATCACATATTTGCTGCGTTCCAATTTTTTGATGTGTTGCAACACAGCGCCATGCTCCAGTAACAACACCGTTTTTGTACGTACATTCACCAGAAATGTCTTCCGGTAAAATTTCCCAGTACGAATTTGTAAAAAGAGGAAAAACGCTCCTGTTTTTAAAAAATAAATTTCCCAAACTTGTTTTTTCATCCCAACGGTACTGCCCTAAAACAACGTTTCCTTTTTGGCAAGCAAAAAATAACGAACCACCCCATCCATCTTTTTTTCGTACGCATGAAACTTTACTTGCAGATAAAAGTACACGGTCATCGTACAGCAATGGACCCGATGTTATCTGCCCACACACAGACGGCATACTATTTTGAAAATCAATATTCATTTGCACCGTACACTCACCTGCAAGCTGCTGTGTCCATTCTTTTTTCATAAACATACTGCCCAGGTACGATGCAGGAAAACGACCTGCCAACTCACAAAATAATGTACTGCCCATGAGATACAATTTTATGGGCCCAAACAAAAATGAACGATCATCATTGTGCAAAGAAAATAAACCGTTGTCATATTTCCACAATCCAGAAAGTGAACACTGTTTTTTTTCTCCCATCTGTACAACCGACAACGTACACTGCGGCCGAATCATCAGCTTAAAACTATCTGCCGCACCTAACACATCAAACCGAGCAGAGCCGCCAAGGTTTTCAACCAGCTGCAAGCCCTGCACACAAACAGAGCCATCTTGCAAATACACAGTTCCCTTAAGTGCATTGCCAACAGTACCAAGGTCCAACGAAAAACATGTTGTAACATCAGCACCAGAATTTTTTTCTGAAATATCTAGCTGCATGTTTTTAATTTGTAACCGTTGCAGAAAAATTGGAATCGCAACTTCACCCTCGTACAGTTGCCGAATATGTTTCCAGATAGATAAACCATTTTCTGTCAGCGCTGTTTTTGCCGTGACATCATACAGTCCAAGCTGCATAGAAACCGTTCCGTACAACAGAAGATCAACCCACGAACAACCAAACGTAAACGTATCGGCTTTCCAAAACCAACTGTCATCTTTTGGACAATCGGTATGCACATTTTTGAGTGTTATCTGCAGCGGAAATAGGTCAATACGTTCAACCGCAAAAGAAACGTTACTTTCAAGTAAAAAAGAAAGGAGTGGCTGCAACCGTTGCGTTATTTTTTTTCTAACAAACTGATCATTTTTAAAAACAAAAAGAGCAACAAGCAAACCAAAAATAAAAGAAAGAAAAAATTTGGAAATAATTTTAAAAATTGTTTTGAAGTTCATATTTTTATTTTACTAAAAAATCCTCCAAAAAAATTATTAATCCCTCATTCACTTCGACTACGCTCCTAGCCTACGCATAAACAGTCTTCGCCAAGGCTATGTCGGTCAAGAGCTACGGCGGACACGGCACCACGAACGAGGGGGGAACTGTCATTGAACAAAGGGGGAGACTATTATTCTTTTGGAGATTTAATCCATCATGCTGAGAAAATGGAAGAACAGCAAAAACAGAAGCTAAGGTAACAGCTTCCAGGTGCCAGTGTAACTGTATTTGCGCAAATGGGAAACCTGCGCAATCCCGTTGCTCAGCGCATACAAACAGTTTCTTTTTGCGTCAGTTAGATAAACCGTACCAGAACTGATAGAACCAGTTGGACCAAATAGAATTTTTTTATGTTTAAACGTAATCGGTTTTGTAATTTTTTTTGATGGACTTGATGGCGGCCCCTTGGCGCCAGCAACAACACCAAACACAACAGGTGGACGCAGCCGCTCTGTTTTGCCAGCAAAGGTGTAGCTGTTATTTTGTTCATCGAATACAAGTTCGTACTGCTGCCCCATTGCTAGCGCACATTGCTGCGTGTACATGCATGCACTGTACAGTTTATCAACTTCTGACCGGACAATCCCCCTGTCTAAAAAAGAAACGTTTACAATGGTCAGACCGACCACCAACGCGCACAGCGCAAGCGTGATCATCAGTTCAACAAGAGTAAAGCCAGGAGACTTCACAAATTTACTCGTTCTTTTTTTCTAGGTCTAGCTGCGAAACTGCGTATAGTCTCCTTTGAAGCGCACCACGCCCTCCCGCACTACTTTCCGTTTTTTTTTTCATATACATTGTAATTTCTGGAGAAAAATCTTTAATTTCTAAATTTTTTTCTACCACGTGGAGAGGTTTTTTTTTAAAACTATTTTCTCCAAGCGGAGCGCCGTATTTTTTTATTTGATAACTTTCTATAATGGATAGAAGCAAATTTTTAGGAATCGAAAAAAATCTTTTCCCTTCTTGTACACTATCTCTTTCCATTGCAAACGAACTCAAACTAAAAAGTAAAAACGAAACACAAAAAAACTTTATCCCACTCATCAACTTTGCTCCTCTTGGATCTCTTCCTGCAATGTTGCAACAGAAAGAACTTCTTCTATCGTTGTTAATCCTTGTGCAATTTTACGTACCCCATCTTCTAGCAACAACGTCATACCATCTTGTTGCGCTTGTGCACGGAGTCGCGTTGTATCTGCATGTTCTATCGTTAATTTCGCGATACTGTTGGTCATCTTCATAATTTCAAACACCGCAAGTCGTCCTTTAAATCCTGCGTTGTTACACTCGGGACAACCAACCGCTTTATAAAATGTCATTTTATCTGCTTGCGCTTGTGTCAATCCAATACTTTCTAATAAACCTGGACCAGGCTTGTATGCCTGCTTACATTTATCACACAACCGTCTGACCAACCGTTGCGCACACGCAGCAACAACAGAAGAAGCAATCAGATATGGTTCCACTCCCATGTCGAGCAAACGAGTAATGGTTGCCGGCGCACTGTTTGTGTGCAACGTACTGAGTACCAAGTGACCAGTCAGTGCTGCTTGAATTGCAATCTGTGCTGTCTCCTGATCTCGCGTTTCACCAATCATCACAATGTCAGGATCTTGACGCAAAATCGAACGTAGTGCTGCGGCAAAGGTCATACCAATTTTTTCTTTTACCTGCACCTGCCCGATACCGGTCATCTGATATTCAACCGGATCTTCTACCGTGATAATATTTACTTCTGGATTACTAATACGTCCCAAGATTGAATACAGTGTTGTTGTTTTACCAGAACCGGTTGGTCCTGTTACAAAAATGATACCGTTTGGCCGAGAAATACTTTTTTTAAGTAAATCAAAATCACGTTCAGAAAAACCAAGCTCCTCTAGATTTGCAAACGTTCTTGTTTTGTCGAGTAAACGCATCACAACTCGCTCACCAAACACAACAGGCAAAACAGAGACACGAATATCAATTGACCTATCACCAACTTTAATTTCTATTCGCTCATCTTGCGGCAGTCGTTTTTCTGCAATATTCATACCAGCCATAATTTTTATACGAGAAGTAAGCGCACTTTGCACACGCTTTGGAGGGTTCATGACGTTGTACATAACACCATCGATGCGATACCGAACCGTTAACTCTTTTTCAAACGGTTCAATGTGAATATCTGATGCTCCTCGTTTAACCGCCTGGAATAAAATATGATTTACTAATTTTATGATAGGCGCTTCTGCGGCCATGCCAAGAATATCTTTTTCTTCGACCTGCTCAAAATCAACCGCTTCTTCAAAATCTTTTTCTTCTTCCAACTCTTCTATCATCTGTTTGGTACCACCCAATGGATAATACCTGTTGATGCCGTCGGAAATTAGTTTTTGTGTTGCAACTGCAAAACCAATACCACCACCAAGTAAAATATTGAGCTCATCTATTGGCTGAAATGCAAGTGGATTCGCAGTTAAAATAACAATCTCTCCATCTATGATAATCGGCATGACATAATTTTCGCGCAGAAAGCGCAAGGGAACTTTTCCAAGCAGCGGAACATCAACCATATTTTCGGCAAGTGATTCAATGTACTGAGCGCCGGTATGTTTTGCTAGAGCCTGCGCTATTGATTCGGACGAGGTGAACTGTTTTTCAACAAGGCACGCCAAAATAGTTTGCCCCGACTCTGTTTGTATTTGTCTGCACTCTTGTAGTTGTTGTTCTGTCACAAGGCCGGCGTCTTTTAAAACATCTTCCATTTTTTTTTGCGCCATAGCTCTTACTCCAACTTTTTAATTTTAAAAAAACATTTCTATAAAAATCATACTTATTTAGTATCACTCACAAGGTTGAAAATAGCAAACATTCCCCAAGACAAAGGAAAAAAAAATTAATTACAAAACAGTTCTTGCAAAAAAATTTCCGGGTCCGTATCTTTTTAGATCAAGAACTGTGGACAATCTCACCCGCTCTATCTGAAATAACCGAACCAATCTGCGTAAAATCAACTGCTCGATCTTTCCAAGCAGTTGATTTTACGCCACCAGTTCTTGTTAAAACCCGAAGAAGCCTATTGGCGAAGACGGGTAAAACCCCCTATTTTTTGCACCAAGGGGGAGGGGACAACAGTTCTGGTGAACTCTATCACCGGAAACTATGGCTGCCTTCGTTGCGGTTATTTTTTGTTGAATGACAGGAGAAATTTATGAATGGATATGTTTCCAGAATTTTTACATCATCAATTGATGTTCCGGACGAACTTGCAACTTCAATTTACTTTTCTGGGTGCAGCATTCGCTGTCCCGACTGTCATAACAAAGAGTACTGGGATATAAAAAGCGGCACCCTGACGTCTGACGACCACATAATGGAGAAAATAAACAACCCGTTAACATCGCATGTTGCATTTTTAGGCGGAGAACCAACAGACCAACTAAAATTTTTACTGCATATGTGCAAACGAATAAAAAAAGAGACAGATAAGCAAATTGCTTTGTACACAGGAAGAGAGTTTGAAGTATTACCAAAAGAACTCCTTGCGTTTCCGTCTTTAGTTGTATGTGGGCCATACAAAAAAGAATTGCATCAAGAAAGCTGGCCTGCATCATCAAACCAAAGAGTTTTTAAAAAAAAGGGCCAATTGTGGACGAACTGAAACAGTTTTCGTGTCTTTCAGATAGCTTCAGAAAAATTTATGCCTCAATCGACAAAAGGATTCTCAAGCTTGAAGGCATATCTCCAGACAAACTTGATACGTCTCGAACATCTTCCTTCTATTTTAAGTCGGACGTAAAAGAAACCACCATAGACGACAACGCAAATCATCTGCAAGATGGGACCTCGTACGGAAACTATGTTTCAGAAATGGTAAAAAGCAATATGAAGCTGATGGGATATCACGACCTGCACGCCATCCTACAAGAACAATATGGTGATCCGGAAGCAGAAACGATACTAACCTCTTTGTGGAATGGCGATCTGTACATCCACGATAGCACAAAACTCCAGGTGCCATACTGCTGGGCACTTTCTATTGATACAATTTTACGTCACGGAAACTTTTGGGGACAGTTGCACTCCTACCCACCAAAACGAGCGACCTCGTTTATTGACCAGGTCAAAGAGGTAACCATCGAAGTTGCACAAGAAATTGCCGGCGCCGTTGCAATTGGTGATCTGATGGTTGGGTACTCATACTTTGTAAAACAAGAAAATCTTGACTTGAACAATCCAACCGATAGAAAAAAAGTTGAAAACGATCTGCAATCGCTCGTACATACACTTAATAAAAAATTACGACCGTCGCACCAATCACCATTTACCAATATTTCAGTTTTCGATCGTCCAAATCTTGAGGCACTGTTTAGTGATTATGTGTTCCCTGATGGTTCCAAACCTGACCTTGATGCAATAGAAAAAATACAAAAAATATTCTGCGATTGGTTCCACAAAGGAGATCCAGCAACCGGACTGCCCTACCGCTTTCCAGTAGTAACACTTAACTTAAAAGTTGATGATGACGGAAATGTACTCGACAAAAAAGCACTCGACTATTTTACGAAAATAAATCTAGAAAAGGGATGCTTTAATATTTACATTTCATCTGGCAACAAAGTTGCAAGTTGCTGCAGACTCACCAACGATTTTGATTTAGCGGGTGTCGATAGTTTTGGAAACGGAGGTGTCTCTTTAGGCTCTCACCGTGTTGTTACCATAAACTTGGCACGTCTTGGCAAAAAAGCAGATTCTTACGATCAGCTAATTACCATGCTGCGCACCCAACTTGATATGGCAGCAAAAACATTGCAGGCACACAGAACGTTGCTCGAAAAAAGAAAAAACCAAAACTTTT
>Ga0180433_10007052_pt1 | contig 14495 bp, 1 predicted proteins | sample SS_ome_8_FD_132980 | JGI IMG/M metagenome (GOLD analysis project Ga0180433, IMG submission 132980) | Hypersaline lake sediment archaeal communities from the Salton Sea, California, USA - SS_1_D_1 metaG | ecosystem: Environmental > Aquatic > Non-marine Saline and Alkaline > Hypersaline > Sediment... | reverse complement strand
ACAAATGGAATTAACACTGAGCAATGGACAGCACTAAGTAACATAGGTGATTTTGATAGTGATTTTACTGCAAAGGTTGATTTAACTACTAGTAATTTTGTTGGCTCTGGATCGCCCAGAACTACACCAGCTTGCTTGCTTTGGGTTACAGTTGGTGGACAAAATTTATTAATTGGATGGAACAGCTCTTCAAGCGATTCTCAAAGAGATGGTTGGTGCTATACAGTTGGTTCAGGTTATGTAGGCTATGAAACAGGAGAAGGTACTAAAAATCTAGAGATTAGTAGAGTTGGTAGTACTGCGTATCTTAAGTTTGATGGTGTAATAGCTTGGAGCGGAACGAGAACTGGAACTGTTTCAGTTGTGCAAGTTTGGATGAGTAATGGTGCTGGTGGATCAAACAGATATAGTTGTCATTTTGACATCGATAATTTTCAATTATTAGATGAAAATGATAATGATATGTGTATTTATCAAATTACTGGAGAATCAAGTGAAAGTTCTTTGAATTATTCTGAAAGTTCTTCAAGTTCTGAGGAGTATTCCTCTGAATCATCCTCTAGTTCTCCAGCGATTGAAGATTATGTAAACTTTATGTTATTCGCTGAGGACGACACTCAATTAGGAAGATGGGCCTTTGTTAAAAATGGGAATTTTGGAACTGGCAGTAGGTACTTTGCTGAACCTACTGTTCCTGGAGAACCAGAAACATTTGACCCTCCAACAACTGCTCAAGTACATTACCGTTTATATGATAATAAAGATACAATTGTTGATAGTTTTTCAACTGATAATTTTGATGGATGGTTCATAGGTGAAGGATGGACAACTTATGATTATGGTGCAGTTGGTTCTGTTTCACTAAATAAAGTTAATACTGAAGAATTATCTGGAATAGCTATAAATTATGGTGCTGATTCTGGTACTCCTCCAAGCAATATTACTTGTATTGTCAGAAAAGGCAATGTATTTGGAGAAGGAGAGATATTATTTACATTAACTGGACTAACAGCTTCTACAGGTTGGCAAAAATATGAAGCTGCAGGTTTGCAAAGTTCTTCAAGCTCTTTAAATTATTCCGAAAGTTCTAGCAGTTCTGAAGAGTATTCTTCCGAAAGTTCTTCTAGTAGTGCAGGAGATGATTAAAAATAACTGATTTTAACTTTTAAAAAGGAATTTAAAGGAAAAATTCCTAAGTAATAAAGAACTATTCCTAAAGGTCCTATTATCAAACTATGCCTTCAATATCACAAAACTTTAAATTTGAATACTTCATAAGAGGTGGTGTATATTCTGCAGCTTCTGAATATAGAAGATTCATGACTGTTGACTATAATCTACAATCTTATGTTGGTGTCATTGGGGTTGGAATTATAGATGGATGGTCTATTGAACAAACAACGGATACCCAAATAAGAATTCTTCCAGGAATTGGAATTATTAATGGCTACTTTGCCGAAAGCCCATATGTCGCAAAAAGAAGATCAGAAATAGTTAGTGGAGAAAGAGAAGTAGATGTTGTGAAACTACAAGAAGCTCCTGAACCAGACATGACAGATTCAGAGGCAGATCATTATGTTTCAGTTATACAAGAGTATGATCCATCATATAACCCTTCAAGACCAATTGAAAATTCATGGATAAAAGTAGTTATTCCAAAGATAATAGACTTAGATGACAACTCTGACACTTACATATGGGTAACAAGATCTTATTATAATTATTACCCTCCTCTTTCAGACTATCCATATTATCTAATTAGAAGACCAAATATAAATGATTACAATACATATGACCAGTTCCTATCCGTGTTTGAAGCATATCAATCTCAGATAAATTATGTATATGATTACCAGTTTAGAGATGCTTCAGAAAACCACTTCACAGAAGTGACTTTTAATACAGCACAAACATTTTTACCTAGTCCGACTAAAGTCCTTCTCGGAAAAGTTGTTACAAGAAATAACGAAGTAATACGAATTGATACTTCTGGAGTAGATACTGTTAAGAACTTAGAGTCTGCAATCAAAAATTACGCAAATGAAATTATTCCAGAACATCATCATGGAGGAAGTCAAAGATTTGATCCAGCAAGAGTAAATTTAGAGACCGATTTTAGACAATCAATATTAACATCATATAATGACGAAGCACAAAGAGGAACATTTAGTATATTAGAAAGCAAACTTACCGAACAATCAATTGGACATAGACATACTTTTACAATTGATTCAGATGGCAATGGTCAAACGATAGGTATTATCGGAGATGCAGAAAACCATTTCCATAAAATCATAGAAAATGAAATTCAAACCCAAGAGTTTACAAATAATGATATAGAAGACCATACTCATACACTTCCTGATATTTCTAATTTTGTTTGGGACGATACTAGCCAATACGTTGTTTATGTTAATGGAATCCCAATTGGGGACGAGACATCTGAAAATATAACAGTTGACCCAGAAAACAAAACCATAACTCTTATTGGAATTATTGGCGGAGTTACAAAAACATTTGGAGTTAACTTCAGCTATGAAGGAACAAGCTATGAATACTCTTCTCAAAGCAACAGCGTATTTAGGTTTATGCTTGGAATGATTTCAGATTTTAACTCTAAATTTGCTGACACAGATATAAATACCAATCCATTTGTATTTTTTGATGAAGAAACAGGTATTGTTTCTGGAGTTCAAGATCTAAAAGATCAAAGTGTAGCTGCTGAGGCATTGTTGCGAGAATCTGGAGATACTTTTGTTTTCACACCTGATGCAGCAAGAAACATAGAACTGACTTTAGTTGACTACCAAAAGGTTGAAGGGTTTGAAGCTGACAATGTTACAATAGAGATTCTTGGAAATTCTGAAGTAACAGGAGTTGTCAGACCTGAAAATATTTTCTTTATTAATGCTCAAAAAATAAAAAGTGGCATTTTTGAAATCTCTCAAATACCATTTTTGTCCCATATAGGAAGAACAAATGAAGGCTTCTACTCAACAAGCTATCCTTTGATTAGCAGAGATGGCTTTAATTTTTTAGTTACACCATCAAAAACAGATATTCAATTAGGACATTCTCATAATTTAATACTTAATGAGAAAAATGATGGATTTACTGAGCAAACCTATGTTGACGATCAACCGGTATACTATGGGGTAACAGAAAACCAAAGTTACTTAATTGCTCATATACATTCTGTTCAAGACGAAATAGTTCAGGATGCAGAAAGTGATGGTCTTTTAGAATGGCAAAATGAGATAAGCTCACAGAACCAGGAAGACTCTACTCATAGTCATGATATATATACTCCTATTAATGGTAATGTTAAAGTTGTTTATTCTATTGGGCAAGATAGGCATGGAAATCTATATGCAGGAACTTCTGATGATTTGATAATGATCCCTAATGAAGATTCGTATGTTTTCGTTATAAATGACTTACAATTTTACGAAAATGGAACTGACTTGTTAACCATGTTTGAGAATGCAAAAAGGAATTACGAACAGCAAACTGGGACTCCACTTAAGATAACAAGTGATATTTATAATTTACAGATTCAGGTAGCAGAATCTCAGATAAAGAATGTTGGAGATTCTTATTTAATTGTTGGTAAGTCAGAACAAGACAGTGATGCAGATATAACAATGATTCAAAAGTTGGCTTATATACCTGTTCCAAACTATGAATACTCAGATTTAAAAGATTTTGATGAGATAGGAGGGGATGAAGTCGTAACTAGCGTTGAAATTAGACTAAAATCAACAGGAGCGCTTCTAGATCCCAATGACCCAGATGTACAAAGTTTAATAAGTTCATCTCCTGATTCTGTTGCTTATGTCGCTAGAGTAAAAAGGTATTTTGATTCCATACCTGCAACATCTATTGAAGTTCAGGAAGTTACCTCAGGTGGAGTAACAAATGATAAAATTTTAACTGTTGGCAAAGACATAATAGCAACCAACATAAATATTCATGAAAATTTCTATGTTGATTGGAAATCTCCAGACACTCCTTCAAGTGTTGGGGTTTTTAGGGATGCAGAACAAGATGAGGAAGGGAGTGTTTGGGTTGCATCAAATAATGGAGTTCTTGTATTAAGATCTCACAATCAGGGAACAGTGTTATCGAAAACTCAAAGGCCTGGGGCATCTCCAGATATAAAGGATATTTTAGTTATTAGAAGTGACAGCGTATTTTGCTCTTCTGATGGGATTTATAAAACAGAAAACCAAGGAAAGTCTTGGGACAAAAAATTAAGTGGTAATTTCAATCAAATTATCCCAGATCTTGGATCTATAATTATAAAAGAGAATTATGGTCACGCTCATGAAGCAAGTATTAACATTATGGGCGATGGAATTTTAGAGGCAAATGATGGACATACTCATGAAATAGATACATGGGTGTCAAATGAGTCTAATAGCCACACCCATGATATAATAATACCAATGTATGCAATCTCTAATTTAGAAATTTATAAATCATTAGATAATGGAGAAAGTTGGAACTTTTTATATGATTTGCCAAGTGGGGAAAATGGAAAAATATTTGTATACAACAATGTCGTTTACCTACCAAAGAATGATGGGATATATGTATACTCAAATGATTGGCGTAAAATAAATAATATAGCAGCATACTCATTTAAAACATCTTACGACTTAGAATCTTTTTATGTAGGATCTGAAAATAAAATTTATCAATATTCTAACTCTGAGTTTGTGAAAGTCTTTGAATTTGACGGCTCCCCATTGCCAACCTTAACTGTTAATGGCTCAAGTAAATATTACGGATATGCATACGGAAATAGAAACAAAACTTTTTATTTAAATGATTCAGTAGTCTCAGACGAAGAAATTTCTTGCTTTGTAAACTTTGACAAATGGTATTCAGAGAATGGCAGTTGGCCAGAAAATGTTGATTATGACATTTATATAAATAATAAACTAATATTATCAACTAAAGATGATGTTGACAATAGACAAGAAAGAAATTGGAGTTTTTCAGTCGATAGTTCGCTTGGTTTAGTCGATTTTAGTGGAGAAGCAAACCTTTTAAATAGCCTTTCTGTTTTTGACAGCTTTATTTCCGTTGATGACGCAAGCTCCTTCCAAGAAGGAGATAGGATTCTGATACAAAGAGCAGAAGAAAATAGTGGGAATAGTGAAGACGATCCTGAAGAAGATTTGTCCAATGAAAATATTCAAACTTATCAAGATGCAGAAAAACTTGCTGAGAGCAATAATGAAGAAAGAGAAATTAAAACTTCCTTTCTATACACAACAATAACATTAATAGATGAAAATATAATATTTTTTGAACCAAAATCTATAAAGAAGATAGATTTGCCAGCAAAAGTTTTTAAGATTCCTAATCTAGATGCTAATAGTGAGATAAGGTTAAATATCTATGATAGTTTTCTTAGTCAGTTTGGGAAGAATACACATCAAGAAATAGAAGATAAAATTTCATACAACAGTGATCAAAGACCATATGAATTAAATAACTCTTATTTAAGTAATTTATTACAATTAACTCAAGCTATTAGATATGTGTACCCAAATATAAATTCTTTAATGCAACAATCTGTATTTTATGATTTCCATTATTCCGAGAACCCAGATGATGAAAATTATTACAAAAATTATATTGACATTCCTAACAGTGAAGCGTATAGTTTAGTTAATTTCCAAAGTCCGTTTGAACCAAATGGGTCTACTGCAATTAACAAAATATTTATTGGAAGTGGAACTTTTGATGGCAAAATAATTGTTGGAACTGACATTGGGATTTTCTGGGCAGAACTTGATCAAAACCTAAACGCGAATTGGTTCTATATCTGGGAAATAAGAATTCCAATTTATGATATAAGTGTTTTTGGAGAAGAGAATTTACTAGTTGCAACAGAAAATGGAGTCTATGTTACTCAAGATATGGTAGAATGGGAATTCCAAGACTTTGAATCTGTTAGATTTCCTGCTTTTTCAATGTCTCTAAGGTGGCCAGAAGATAGTTTTGTAATTGTCGCTCCTCATACTGCTAGTTTTTCAAATATTGGTGGTGACCCAGCACAAGCAACAATTCAAACCTCTCAAGAACTTTATTCTAATTTAATTGAGTTTAGATCAATTAAAATCGAGACATTAGATGACCCATTAAATCCAAAAAATAACAAAACCTATATTGTTACTAAAGTTTCTCCAAAATCTTTAACAATATCTTCAGAGTTCGATGTAGAAGAAACTTTAAACAATGTTAAAATAACCATGGGATCTTGGTGGCAACAATTTGACGGTGAAGATAATATAGGAAATAACGATCTTACAAATACGCTGCTTGTCGGAGGGAAAAATAAAATATCATATACCCCTTATTTAGAGGACTTTTCTTGGACAGAAGGAAAATTTGATGTAGAAGTCAAAGATGTGAATATAGTAGACTTTTTGCCTATATCTACTGGAAGTATACTGGCTAGTGCAGTGGGAACAAACTCCTTAAGTGTTACTCATTATATTCTGAGAAGTTTTGATCTAGGTAGCTATTGGTTCTCGTATAAAAAATTTACTGAAATAAGGGGAAATATTATTTCCTCTAAGATTTCTACCTTTGGACATTCAATATTAACAGTTGATTACACTGATCCATTTAACTTTCGTTACGCAGATAATGATTTGGACAAAAGAAGGATCTCTATTTTTTCAGGAGATAGCCCAACTCCAATATTTAGCGGCAGAATAATATCTAATCAAGGGTTTGATTCAACAATAGCGTTACTAGGCAGAAAGGCCAATGACATTGTTAACGATAGCTCTGTTTCCTTAAGCTTTGAAATATATCCTGTTTCTGTAAATAGTATGATTGAAACAGACAATAGAAACATACTTTTTGGAACAGACATAGGTATTTATGAAGATAGTCAAACAACTACAGGACTATTTCCTTTTGAGGGACAAGTTTGGTCTGTTGGCGATCCTGGAACCATAACTAACATTGATATTTCTGGAACCATAAGTTCTGTTGGATCTAATCCAGTAAACAACAATGTTGTTTTATCTGTTAGTTGTTCTAGTAATATTACTAAAGATCAGTTTGTTAATGATACTATATATATTGTAGACCTTCCACTTGTTACAGGATATAAAATACTAAATAATTCAACAAGGACTGTTGGTGGTGACATTACTTTAGAGATAGAAGAAGAATATATTGATGCTTGGATTACTTATGTCGGAAAAAATATTAAATTTGTTGAAGAATATTCTTTCCTAGATGTTGAGTTCGACTATGCAGTTCTAAAAGACCAGTTAAAAGGAGGCACAATAACAATTTCTTCAAATGAGAACAATAATATTGGAAAAACATATGATATTATTTCTAATACAACCAACAGAATAGTTATTGATGGGCAAATATTTCCTTATAATGTAACAAGACCAGAATCCGATAACAACGATGCAATAGCGGGACAAAGTTTTATTGGAATAGATAGTAGCAAAAGAATAAAGCTGAATGTCACTTTTACAAATGAAATTGTTGATAACTATTTGGTTGACTTTTCATTTAAAATAACAAATAACCTTAGTTCAGCATCAGACATAAGTGGAATAACAGTATATCAAAATTCAAGAAATCAAATAGTTTTGAACGATTTTAGTGACTTATTAACAAGCAATGATGATCAAGAGACATATGCTTTATTAATAGACCCAAATGATTACTTTAGATTAACTGGTGACATATATCAGCCACTTTCCTCATTTAACAACAAGAGAACATCAACAGATTCTTCTCACTATCATGATTTAGAATTGGTTGGAGGATTTGTAAAAGGATCAATTGATGAATTTATAGAGAATACCGCATCTACGGTTGAATTCTCCGTAGCAGATACAACTAACTTTAATATCGATTTAGTTCAAAAAGATGGTACCCTATTTGAAGAGGCGAGGATAAGGTTCTTTAATCCTCAAGATATAGGAGTTGAATATTTTAGTACAGTGATTTCTCATACCAACAATAGCATAACAGTAAAGTTACTTAACATTGGGAATTGGGATTTTGAAGAATATAAAAATTCCCAAATCTCAACGACTTGGAACTGGGAAATAGACGCAACAAATTACGGTTATACACAAAATATCTACTATGAAGATTTTGTTACTAGTTCGAACATTGTAACCGAGGACATATCTATTGAAGACTCTATAGTAAAAGTTGATGATACATCTAATATGCTACCTGGAGATAAAATAATTATAATCTCGTCAGCAGATAAATCAGAAAATAACTTTATTAAATCAATTATTGATTCTACAACCATTGAGCTTCAGGTTGTTGCTAGCAATTCCTATTTTATTTCCAACACGGTTCAGGTAAAGGTTTTAAGAGATGAATTCTCGAATATACATGAGCATATGGTTCGAAACAATCAAGTAAAAACTATAAGAGTTGAAGATTATTTAAATCGAGGCTTGCCTTCTGATCACTCCCATAGAAATATCGCTCTAATTAATGTTATTTCTGATATTGAAAAAAGAGGAAATGAGATTATTGTTGTCGGATCCAGTAATTTCATTTATAATAGCAATAATAATGGATTAAGTTGGAACAAAATGTCTGATTTAAATGATTTTGTAGAAGAGAATTTAGAAATTGATGGAATAGTAGATATAGATACAACATCTAACAGGGTTATTGCTGGAACATCTAGCGGAGAAATCTTTTCTACTGGTAATGAGAGTTCCGAAATTATACCTTTAAATCAGCCAAAAGTTAATTAAAAATGTCAAGTAGCAGTTCAAGTTTTCAATATAGTTCTGATAGCAGTAGCTCATCAAGTGAAGTTTACAGCATCTCATCTAGATCATCAAGTAGCTCTGGATATTGTCAGTATCCAGAGTGCTCAGGGAATATATGTGTTAATTTAACTAGCTGGAGACTTGATAGTTTAACATTTGATAATACTGATAATGGTGTTATTTATGTAAAAACAGTTTTCTTTCCATCTACAAACACTCAGCAAATAGAATTATATAAAGATTCTTCATATTTTTTCATTATAGCACTTGGACAAGAGTCATCTTTGGTTGCAACACAGATAAATATAACTGAAAGAAATGGTAGCGGGATAACGGGTTCGGTATTTTGGGATGGAACACCTCTTGATTTTTCTTATTCTGGAATATTGCATTGTGTTGACATAAGTAGTTCAAGTTCAAGCAGCTCAATAGATTCTTCGAGCGAGAGTAGTGAAACTACTCAATCTGATAGTTCAAGTAGTTCTCAATGTTGTAACACCGTATTTTGCGAAGGATTCGTTTGCTCCAATTTCTCTAACTGGAACTTTTCAGGAATGTCGGATGGGAATACATCGAATTGCACGATGTACGTTGGACTTTTTATTAATGGCTCTTCCCAGCAAGTTAGAATTTATAAAGAACCGTTATTAATAAACCTAACTGCCGTTGGACAAAGATCTGGAGCGGGAACAATAAATCTGCTTGAGCAGAACGATAGTGGGCTTTCTGGTTCTGTAGACTGGGATGGTACATTGTTGCCATTCCCAAATACCCTATCTCTTTCGTGCGAAAGATTTAGTTCAAGCTCATCAATGTCATCAAGTTCAATTGATTCTAGTTCATCTAGTTCATTAAAGATATCTAGTAGTACTGTTAGCTTTAGTTCATCTTCTAGCACTAGTTCAATTGACTCAAGTTCATCTAGTTCTTCAGAAGATTATACAACGAGTTCATTAAGCTCAGGATCATTTTCAAGTTCATCAAGTGAGACAAGCAATTCTTCTTCAAGTAGCTCAAGCATAGATTCTTCTAGCACTAGTAGCGAGAGTTTTTTAAACTTCTCTACTAGTTCTTCAAGTTCATTAGTTTATTGGAACCAAGCAAAGCCCCTTATACTTGGAATTTCATCAGCGGCAAACCCAAATATAAAGAATAGATTAGCCCAAACTTTTAAAGTTGCAAATGAAAACTATGATATAGGAAAGATATACATTTATTTGTTCAGAGCAAGAGGAAGAGATACAAATTATCAAATAAAGATGTCTATTTCTGATTGTTATGATGATGGGTCGCCAAAAGATGAACTCTTTACCTCTTACATAAATGCATCGCAAGTAATAAAAGATGATTGGTATCCATTTGTTTTTGATATAGAAGAGCAGATTCCTCCTGAAAATAATTATTTATCTATAACTTTGAGGCATAATGGAGATGAGAATAACTATGTCTTATGGGCATACGATGAGAAAAATCCTGACTCAGATACAATAGCATGGACAAGTAATGATGCATCTAGTTGGGAGGAATATTCCAATGCAGTATTTTCACTAAGAGTTGTGGGAGATTTCGATCCATATAATTCAGATAATAATACAATTATAACCCCTCCTGCTGATCAACCCAAAATTATTTTAGAGGAGTTAGAAGAAGAAATTGATTACTCAGATGCTATTATCTCTTTTGTAGTTGATTCATCTGGAAGCACAGGAATGACAGATAGATACAATAATAGAAAGGATTTGTTTGATTGCTTGACAGAAAGATTTCTAAATAATTATCCGTCTGATATATTATTTGATATATTTACTTTTGGAGGAACAGACGTTGACCTTACATCTTTTTCCTCTGGTTTTGGCAAATTTGCAACAATAAATCTTGACCTGAATTTACCAAATAGAACAACATATGTATTTGATGTTTCTGGGTCTTTTGCAGAAGTCGGAGCAATTTATGAAAATAATGGTTACAATTTTACAGTATTTAATGAACTTAAGTCTAACCAAGTGTCATTAATAACCCAAGGAAACGAAAACCCTATAGAAAATGGGGTATTGACTTTGGTTGATGGGGTCGGTGATACAACGATCCCGTATGGAACATTTTCTAAGGCAACTATAAATGACGAAATGATTGCTTGGGGATTTAAAAATTTAGAAAATAATCACACTTATAATATCGGAGATTTTGAAGTCGATTTTGAAACGATTACTTCCGTTGATTTAACTAATTGGCAACTTTTTCATCCAAGTTCTGAATCTCCAAGCGTTACTATTGGAAATAACGCCCCTTTAGATGAAGAATCAATTGACATAAATGCAACAAACAATCTTGTCTCTAGAAGGATTTTTAACAATGCTGATTATTACCAAAGTGAAATAACCACGATATTGTATCCAGGATCAACAAAAGTAACTGTTAATGATGCCTCTGGATTTGCTGTTGATGATGTTATTGACATATTAGAAGGGGAATCTGCTAACTTAGGTAGAACGATTGCAGAAATAAATGGAAATGAGATAACATTTACTCCAGAGACTTATTTGCCTATTTCAAACTCAAGTCTAAAAGGAAGTATTGTCCAGAAGAGCACTTACAATAGAGGAATTAAAATAAATGGAACTACAGCCAATTTATTGGTAAGAGACATTGCAGCTTCTAGAACAGTTATCTTTTATTTACAAAACATTGATGGTTATTATATAGAGTGGGATTTTAAAGCCTTTACAGAATGGACTAACTATAACTTATTCTTCTTTGGAGAAACTGCATTGCTCCCTATGAGTTTCTTTGAAAAAGATGGAACCCCAATTCCAAATGGAACAAAGGTTGATTTATTAGTTGATCAAAAACCAAACATTATAGAAGAAAATGAAGCTGAATCTGCTAATGTGAATAAATCATCATTTGCAGGGCAAACAAAAATATACGTTGATTCAACAGACGGTTACCTTAGAAACCAAGTTATTGATATTACTGATAAAAGGGGCAACTCTCAGACAACAGAAATTACTGAAATATCCTCAGATGATGATGGAGACTATATTGTTATTTCGGATCAATTAGAATTTGACATTTCTGAAGAATATGGAACAGTTATATCTATAAACAAGTCAACTAAAACAACCCTAACTCCAACAGATAATCTTCTAGCAACTGAGGTTCCAGTAGTAGATGTAACTCCAATTGTTAATAATAAAGATGTAGATCCTTCGTTGTTGAAGCCATATGATATTGATAGAGTTCCCCCTTCAACTCCGTATGAAGACTTGAACTTAGCAAAAGAGTTTTTCCAAAAAGAAGTTATTGATATGCCAACAGTTGAAGGTAACGCTTGCGCAAGGGTTTTGCCAATTGTAGAAGATATACTAGAAAAAGTAACAGAAAAAGAAGAGGATTTAAGTAGACTACAAAGATATTCTCCAACATTTAATATTGTTTCTCAGTTAGAACAAAACGAAGGTGATCAAGAAACAGCAACTGAACTTCCAACTGTAGAAGAAGAGGATCCGACTAGAGGAGAAGACTACATAATTGAAACCCCAGTTTATACAACGAATGGCATTGCAACTTCTTCTATGCAAAGTTTTGCAACGGAATATGATGATAGTGGCTCTTTCCCTGAAATAAATATTCAAGGGATAGGGAATCCAGAAATACTCAATAAGGGGTATGAAATATATGCTTCAGCAGAATTCATAGGAGAGGAAAATAGAACTTTAGCAAAAATCTATTTAGATCCATTCAATGTTTACTTTTCTTCACCAATACAGATAAATAATGTTTACCAAGAAGAAGAAATTGGGTCTGCATTATCAGAAGGAGAGTCTCCTGAAAATACTTACGAAGTTCAGTATTATGCAATAGACCCTAAGGAAGAGGTTTGTTTTCCAAATTATCAGAGAATTTATGTTAGAGGAAATTTCGCCTCAGATGGAAGCACTATAACTATTAATTATACTGTTGCAGATAAATTCATTTTAATCCAAAATGGAACAATGAATGTTACTCTTTACACTAACAGACTAGTTGATTTGGAAACAGTTGCTTCAAATATTGTTTTTGGAGGGGCCAATTCTCCTGCACCGCCAATTACAGACCAATTTGCTAATATAAGACCAATAGACTCAGATGGAGATGCTCAGCCGACTTATATAGATAATTGGAGAGAAATAGTTAAAAACAATCCATTTCAAGATGTCATTGACTCTTTTAATGAAACCGATACAGGTTTGGACTCCCAAAGACCAGATAGTTTGCCAAACAAAATAATAGACAGTTTTGTAGATGGCCTTGGTGCAACATTGCCAGATAATTCTGGACAAGATTCTGGATACTTCTATACAGATCCAGCCCAATGGACATATGCAAAGCAATATGAACAATATGAATTTACGTTACAAATTGTAAATGGCAAGGCAACATTAGAAATTCCAAGCAGTGATGTTGTTTCTTTGCTTTTTGTTGAGGCATCTGTTTCATTTGGTGATAGAGATCAACACGAACATTTAATGACGGACCTCTTCTTTGTTTCTAATCCAATTACTGTTGGTGAAGTTAATCCAAGGATTTTAGTTCCAGCTTCTAATGAGTTATATGAGATTGGATCTAACATTGAATACCTTATAGGCGATGAAGTAATAGAAGATAATGTCCAAGTTAATTATTCTTTTCCAAATCCAAACTATAAATTGGAACCTAGCTCTAGTGTAACTAATAATGGATGGGCTGGTGGAGTTTATATAGGACCGCTAGATCCTGCTGATTTCCCACCAATAGATACTACAGGAACACAAGATTGTCCACCTTCAATTCCAATTAATGTAACAATTGAAGTTTTTCATCCATCAGGATACATAAGGACAGCAAACAGAATAATTGATTTAACTCCTGGATCTAATTACGAAGAGGAAGACACATTCTTATTTTTTGCCTCAGATAGAACTGAAGAATCTTATGCTGACGGAAGTGTAAATCCTGGAGCATTTATTGATGCTGACCTTGATGCAATTGAAAACCAAGTCGCGCCTCCTTTTGTTGGAGATGATGGGGTTGATAGGCTCAGGGGCTTAGGTCAGCCGAATGATCTTCCTAGGTCACTTATAACATTTCTGGCCTCTCCAAGAAGAAAAGTTTGGAATCAATTTGGTCCAGTAAAGCTATTTGCTTTACCATTAAATCAAAACATAGGTCACACTCAAACTCCAGGCCCAGATGACCTTGAGAAAAAGCCGTGGTTCGTTGCAATAAATTCAATTACTTCTTACCTTAAGGAAGATGGATCTGGGTACAGAAGAGGAGAGATTGCTAGTGATTTACCATATATAAATCCAGATGGTGGAATTGTTATTCCAAAACCACTTCAGGAATATAAAGAACCATTAAATATAGAGGTTAAATTTGAAGAACCATTTATAATAGATGGGAAAGCATCTACTACAATTTATGCAGAATTGACGTGGAAAGGCGAACCTATTCTAAATAATGTATTGATAAACCAGGGAACTGAGTTTGAAACTGAGATACCCTACCCATTTCCAAAAGTAACATTTGAAAGTGGAATATGTGAAGAATTAAACGCAGCTCCTGGACCGCTTGGTCCTGTTCCAATAGATGATAGAAACTTAGTAACTGGATGTTTGACTGTTGGTTTCCATCCTGACATTAAGCTCTCAGACTATTCCGTGCAATCAGGACTTT
>Ga0180433_10007051_pt1 | contig 14500 bp, 11 predicted proteins | sample SS_ome_8_FD_132980 | JGI IMG/M metagenome (GOLD analysis project Ga0180433, IMG submission 132980) | Hypersaline lake sediment archaeal communities from the Salton Sea, California, USA - SS_1_D_1 metaG | ecosystem: Environmental > Aquatic > Non-marine Saline and Alkaline > Hypersaline >... | reverse complement strand
TGAACATGTTATTCTCATCGGCTGATTCGCGTTTCACAACCGCGGATTCAGTCCGCCTCTTCACCATCGTGGTAGTTGGATTCGCTGATATGTAGCGCCCGCAACACATCGCGCTGCTCAACCACGCCAAGCAACCGCCGCGACTCATCGTTCTCGAGGATGGGGAGCGAGCCGACGTCATGCTCGTGGAACACATCAAGAAGTTCGCGGAGCGGCTGATCGGCCATCGCGACGACCGGGGCGGTGTTGGCCATGTCGTAGGCGCTGAGAAACTGAGCCAATGCTGAATTATAAACGAGATTACGAAGATCTTTAAAATCAATGGTGCCGACAAGGTGACCCTCGTTGTCGATGACAAAGAAGTGGTTAAGGCGCGATCGTTCGACGAATCGCAATACGTCAGCCATATTCGCTGTATCGGCTAGCGTATCGATGTTGGTTCGCATGACGTGGCGAGCTGTAAGTGCTTGCGTTTGCTTGTTGGTGCGCGTTGCTTGGCTGGGCCTTAGACTTTGGCGAAGCCTTGAGAAAACCGTTGATGCTTGTGTGACAGCATGGCTTCGGCGGGCAATCAAGCTGACCGCTTTGATTTCACCGGCGCGCACGACCGCCCGTTTTGTCGCTAAGGGTCCGATGAGCTCGAAGACGGCAACCGATGCTAGGATCACCGTGTTCACGTTCTGTGCTGCAGGATCGGGTTGAAACACCCCATCGACCGTTTGGCCCCAATGTTCGACAAGAAACTTGCCAAGACCAATGGCAACGCCCGCCTGGCAGAGCATGCCCGTTCCGATAGAGGGCGAAACACGACTGGCGGCGCCGAGCCACCAGACGCCGAGTGCGCCGCCGGCGATTTTGCCCACCGTGCGCATGGCGATGTACGCGACACCGACGGCTCCGATGTATCCGAGTTCGCCAAGTTGCAGCTTGAAACCAGCAAGCACGAAGAATAAAGCGTAGATCGGATCGCTGAACGTGGCGATCCTTTCGCGCAGCTGTTGGGGTTGGATCGAGAAATTCGTGAAGGCCACGCCCATGAACAAGCAAAGGATCAGGTAGTTCATGCCGAAGGGTTTCGCGCCGACGCTGACCGCGAACATGGTGCTGAAGAACAACAAAAGTGTTTCAAAAGGTGTCAGAATAATGTGAAGCAGGGAAAGGAGCAGGCCGAGAACGAAGCCGACAACCGCACTGCCGACGGTGGCAACGACAATGCCCCATGCGAGCCCGTAGTCCATGTGCTCGGCATGGATCACGTTGATTTCGGCAAATACGAGGAAAGCGATGTAGAACAACACGATGGATGCGAGGTTATTCAGGCCGGTCAACAGGATAATGTGATCGGTTAAGGCCCCTTTGGCTTCATACTGACGAAGCACGTGGAGCGTGGCAGCAGGGGCGGTGGCGACAGCGGCGATTCCGAGAAAGACGGCTTGCGCAGGATGCCCTGACCGGGTGACGACCCAGATAAGAGCGATGGTCGCGAAAACGGCAACCGCGACGACCACGATTTCGGCTGCGGCAAACTTCCAAATGTGTCGGCCGATGGTTTTCAGATGTGGACCATCAAACGTCGAGCCAATGGCAAAAAGAATCAAACACAACGCCAGTGTCTTGATGAGCTCGGCCGTCGGCATCGCAGGGCCAAGGTGTAAATCGAGGAGTTCCTTGCTGCCCGCCCCCCATTGGCAGATGAATCGGCAGACAATTCCCAGAACAAGATAGCCGACGACCCGTGGCACGTGTGTGATACGTGATATTCGGATTCCCACGACCGCGGTTGCCAGAAGAACGGCAATCAGCAGGGCGGTTACGGATGATTCAGGCCAGCTTATGAAACAAAGCATTTGCACAGGGTCGACCAGGTCGATTGTTGTACCGCGTTAGGCCCAATGCCCGACGCAGCAGGAGCATACGCAAGAGTGGATTCGATGACAAGTTGTGGGATCATGGCCGGGACAAGCGGTGACCGATGTGAGTGTCCCGTTATTTTGTTACACGTCCATCGTTTCGCTGACGTCATGGCGGCGTGCGAGTCGCAGGGGAAAGTCGCGGCCGAGCTGGTGACGATGTGTATCAAAGGCAACCTCCGGATCGTTGTTTTGCTCGCTGAGGTGAGCGAGGGCGACCCAACGAAGATTTTTGCGGGCGGCCCAGATCAGGTCGGCTGCTTCGCCGTTCGACAAATGCCCGCCGGTGCTGCGAATACGCTCCTGTAAATACCATGGATAGGGACCTGCCTCGAGCATGTGTGGATCATAGTTGCTTTCGAGGTAAGCTGCGTCGAGTGTGGGAAGGAGCGATCGCAACGCATCGAACGGATGGCCGAGGTCGGTTAGGACCCCCAATCGCTTGCCGTCATGCTCGATCACGAAGCCGACCCCATCGGCAGCGTCATGTGGGGTTGGAATTGTGTGTACGGTTACATCACTGAAATGAAGCTTATCGCCGGCGTTGAAGTAATGCACGTCATTGAGTGGCCCAAGATCACACGGGACCGCGCGATGTGTTTTGCGGGTCATGAAGATCGGTACCTTGAATTTGCGTTGAAAGACGCCGGCACACCGTACATGATCGATGTGGTTGTGCGAGATAAGGAGGGCGTCGGCGTCGTGGATATCCCGTCCATGGACGCGCATTCGGCCCTGGGCCATTTTGCCGGAGATCCCCGCGTCAATGAGCAACCGCACGTCGCCGGCCTCGACATAGATCGCGTTGCCGTTCGACCCACTCTGTAACGAAAACGTGATCATGCATAGAGCTCCACGGGAAACGCCGTATTATAGCAGATGAGCAAGGTAACGTGTCGTTCGTGGGTCTGTTCTATGCACATGCCATATGAGTGGGGCCATAGCGTCCTGCTTGTTTCGCTGGACGGAATCTTATCACGGCCTAGACATCCGTCGGGATCGGGCCGGCCAATGTTGCGTACTCATCGAGCGGGGCACGATCGCCGTCACAGATGATCTCGATGTCCCGGCGAATCGTGGGCAGGCTCGACGTGATGAATCGTTTAGCGACCTGTTTCTTACGGTCGTTGGCGACCGCCTGTTGCAGGAACAGATAGCCGACGAGCACCGCAATCGCTGAATCGACGATCTTCCGACCAAACAGATCCATGCTTTCGCCGCCTTGCTCTTTGACGGCTGCGATGCCCTTGAGGACGAGTTCCTTGGACGCGACGAGCTTTTGCTTGAGCTCTTGAAGGAGTGTGTCAGTGTATTCATGTTGCTCGAACTCTTCGGTCCGTCTCTCGAACGCGCCGGAGCAGACCCCACGCACGGCCGCCAGGACTTGGAGCTGACTGGTCCCCTCGTAGATCGTCGTGATGCGCGCATCCCGCACATGACGCTCAACAGGGTAGTCCATCATGTAGCCGGATCCACCGAGCACTTGCAGGGCATCATGCGTGACACGGACGCACATTTCCGAAGCGTAGTATTTGCTCATCGGCGTGAGCATACCGGTGATCCGCTTGTATTGACGGGAGTCGGCCTTCCTTTGCTTATGTTCGTCCTTGTCGGTTGGCGTATTGAATTCGAGCACACGCAGATTGTTATTTTCCAGGTCGCAGTATCGGCTTGTTTCATAGGTCAGGGCTCGGGCAGCCTCGATGGCGATCTTCATATCCGTTACCAACTCCGCCACTGCGGGCAACTTCTCGATGGATACGCCGAACTGCTTGCGCGTATGTGCATATTTGCGGGCGACCCGGAATGCCGCTTCAGCAATACCGAGCGATTGAGCGGCAATGCCCACGCGGGCCCCGTTCATCAAGCTCCATACGTAGGTAATCAAACCGCGTTGCCGTTCGCCGATCAGCTTGGCCGGCGCGTCGTCATACACCAGCTCACACGTGGGCGATCCGTGGATGCCGAGTTTGTGTTCCAAATGGCGAACCTTGATGCGCGGCCCCCGCTCGGACAAGAACAAGCTCAGTCCCCGACCATCCTTGAGTTCCGGCTCGCTTCGGGCCAACGTGAGCAGAATTTCGCCACAGCCGTTCGTGATGAACCGCTTCACGCCGGTGAGCCGCCATTGTCCATCTTCGTCCTGCCATGCACGGAGACTCACCGCCTGCAAATCACTGCCCGCGTCCGGTTCGGTCAGGACCATCGCACCGGTGTATTGCCCATGGGCAAAGCCCGGCAAGTATTCATCTTTGATCTCATCACTGGCAAACGCATTGATCGTCTCTGCAATACCCTGTAGACCGAAGATGTTCATCAACGATCCGTCAGCCCGGCTGACCATCTCGATCGCCATCGTGTAGATGAGGTTGGGGCAGTTCAAGCCGCCGTACTTGCGTGGCAGCGTGAAACCCATCAGGTCGGCGCGCCCCAGCGTTTCGATGTTCTTGAGCACAGCTTCATGGAGCGTGACGGTGCCATCCTCGTTGAGCGTATTGCCTTCGAGATCGACTTGTTCCGCGCGCGGCGCGACCATATTGGCCGAAACGTCCCCAACGATATTGAGAACGCGGCGATAGCTGTCGATCGCATCCGCGGCATCGGTCGGCGCGTATTCGCTGCCCGGTCCATCGGTCTGCGTGAAGTTGTCTTCCTGGGCAGCCGCGACCTGGGCCACGTCACAATGGTCGAACAAGAATTGGAGATCTTCGTTGTCGGTAAAAAAGTTTGCCATGGTCGTTTATGCCCGCTCTTTAATGGCCTTAATCATCAGGGGAATCACTTTTTGCAGATCACCTACAATGCCGTAGTGGGCGACGGAAAAGATCGGCGCCTCCTTATCCGAGTTGATCGCGATAATCTTGGCGGATTCTTCCATGCCCGCTCGATGCTGCACCGCACCGCTAATGCCGCAAGCGATATAGAGTGCCGGTCGAACCGTCGTTCCCGTCTGACCGATCTGATGGGCCTTATCCACAAAGCCACTGTCGATAGCGGCCCGTGAGGCACCGACCGCGCCGCCGACCGCGCCGGCCAGATCGTGGATCAGTTGAAAACTCTCCTTGCTGCCCACGCCGCCGCCACCGGCAACAATGGTCCGGGCTGCTTTGAGATCGATTTTCCTTTCCTCGCGGTGGCGCGAGATCAACCGAACCGCATCTTCGAAATCGTTGATGGTCACCTTTTCGTCAACGATCTCACCTTGACGCTTGGCATCGGGTTCACCCATCCGCATGACGCCCTCGCGGACGGTCGCCATTTGCGGCCAGCGGTCGTAGTTGATGATGGTCGCAATAATGTTGCCGCCGAAGGCGGGTCGAACTTGCAGCAGGAGGTCTTTGTGGATCTCCTTCGTTTTGGGCTCTTTGTATTCGCCGATTTGCAGGTCGGTACAGTCAGCCGTCAGGCCGGCCCGCATCTCCGAAGCAATCCGCGGTGCCACGTCCCGCCCCAAAGGCGTCGCGCCGTACAGAACGATCTGCGGCTTATGTTTGGTGATGAGTTCGCACATCACCCGCGCATAGGGCAGGGTGCGGTAATTCTCGAACTTGGGATCGTGCACGTAATAGACGCGGTCGGCTCCGTGCGCAATGAGCCGGTAGGACAACTCACGGACGTTCGAGCCAATGAGGACGGCCCCCATCTTGACCTTGAGCTGGTTGGCAAGCTCACGGGCTTTACTGCACAATTCCAACGAAACGTCATTGAGGCTTTCGTCTTCTTGTTCAGCGAAGACCCATACCTCGCCTTGGCGATTTGGTTCGATCATGAATGTCGTTCTCAGCTATCAGCTTCCAATGGTCCGTTTGTGTTTTCTGAGCTTAGGTTTTGAGGGGCATGCCCCGGTCTGTCGTTCGTCAGGGATTATCCCAGCGTCCGATCTTCAATCAGCTCGTGGATCATGTTCCGGACGCCCTCGTCCGTGGGCGGAACTTCCGTGAAACCCTCCTTTGTCAGTACGATCGATTGGACGCGATGGACTTTGGTGGGTGAGCCGGACATACCGCACCAAGCCAAGTCGGCTTGGATGTCGTCCAGGTCCCACTGGTCGAGAAGCAGCTTCTTCATCTTGAGCTGCTCGAGCCGTCGTGCGGATTCGGCTTCCTTTTGCCCATCGTTCGCATCGGCGAGCGCCACCGCGACATCTCGGCCAATCTCCGCTTCGGCTCGCGATCGTTTGTATTGCATCACACGCCGGGCGGCCGCCGGTCGCGGCTCGTTCGCGGTGTCCAGCACCGTAATAAGCGCAGGCAACCGAACCTCGAGCACTTCCCATCCGTTGCCCACATTGCGACGAGCGCGGAGGGTTCGGCCATCGAGTTCCTCGAACCGCTCGAAGTAGGTGATCTGCGGAATTCCGAGTTTCTCCGCAATCTGCGGGCCGACCTGAGCCGTATCCCCGTCGATCGCCTGTCGGCCACAAAAGACGAAGTCGTACTTGCCGACCGTCTTGATGGCCTGACTGAGGATATAGCTTGTGGCAAGCGTGTCACTGGCAGCCGCTCGACGATCGGTAATGAGGACCCCGCGATCCGCACCACGGTACAGGCATTCGCGAAGGACCTCACAAGCTGCCGGCGGACCCATCGTCACAACCGTAACGGTGCCCCCACAGCGGTCGCGAACCTCCAGGGCAGTTTCGAGGGCGTGAAGATCTTCCGGATTGAAAATCGCCGGCAAGGCCGAACGGTTGACGGTCCCGTCATCCTTCATCGCCTCGCCCGTGACGTTACTGGTGTCCGGAACCTGTTTTACACAAACAACGCAATCGTAGCCCAATTGGCCTATCTCCATGTTGACGTATTCGTTGAACGGCAATTTCACTTCCCGATGGGCCAAAAGGCTAGCCGCCCGACGCCTTTTCGTCAAGTTTATGGCGGGATCCACCCGTGTCCAAAGGACAAAGTGAGGCTAGAATAAGAACAACGGCTCGTTTGATGGGGGCGTGTCCCCGCAGCGTATCGAACGGGGTTGAGCGTACGGTTGTGCAAGTGCGAGCGGGGGGGGGCGAGCAGACAAGGAAAGGTGGTGTTCCGTGGAAGTTCTTGATGCGATTCAGGCCAGACGGAGTGTTCGAAGTTTCAAGACGGATCCCATTTCCAAGGAAGTCTTGACCAAGATTGTGGATGCCGGACGACTCGCGCCGACGGCGCGGAATGTTCAGCCGTGCGAATTCATTGTGGTGACAGATGCCGCCCTACGGCGCCGGATTGCGGACATCACGGACCATGGTAAATTCATCGCCGAAGCGTCCGCTTGTGTCGTGGTGCTCGCAAGGTCGACCAAGTACTACCTGGAGGATGGCGTGGCTGCCACCACAAGCATGTTGATTGCTGCACATGGATTGGAACTGGGTGCATGTTGGGTGGCGGGTGACAAAAAAGAATATGCGCCCTCGATCGTGGCATTATGTGGTGCACCCTCCGACCTCAAACTGGTGTCGTTGATTGCGTTGGGTTATCCCGCCGACATACCCTCGCCGGAAAAAAGACCGCTGGACGAACTCGTGCATTGGGAGTCGTACTAGGATTTGGTGCTAGGCCGGCAGCAGCCTTTACAGGTGAACGCAAACTGCGCGATACAGGTCACGCAAAACGATCACGATCGGTTCGCGCGGATTAGTCGGTGTCGTGACCAACCACAAATGAGAAAAAGTACGCCCGGTGCAGCCAAGAACCCAAACACCCAGCCGCGGGGGAAGTGGCCGGACTCCAACACGTTGAAGCTATGAAACGCGACCATGCCGCCGACGATTAAACTGCCCCCCAGCCGTTCCCATCGCCAACCGACGGGCAAGCCCAACCAGGTGGCCAACAATGAAAGCAGCATGATCGACCGCATGGAGCTTAGGTCCGCCGGTTTCGGCAATCCTTCGCCAAGAACAAACATCAGAATGACCGCAAAAGCCAAACTGCTCCAAATCCTCGCGATCCAGCGGAGGACACGAATGAATGACGGTCGATCCGATTGAACAGCGTCTTGGTTCATGTGAGATACCCAGATAGCCTTACCCAACTACGCCATCGGGCCATGTGCTGTTATTGTACAGTACATCCCTGTGTTGACAACGCTTTCTTGAGGGTTTTCTTGTCGGGCGCGTCGATATGCCACATTTGCGAGACGTCCGAGGCCAAGGCCACAGTCGGTTGGGCAGCATTTCAGGTCACAGGTAACTCATTGCGAACTGTGATTGAAACCAAAGACAAGGATGTTCGCCGTATGAAATACGAGCGATTTGAGGACTTGCCTTATTAGAAAGCTGCGATGGACTTGGCTTTGCGCTTTTATGTTATGACACGCGATCCGTTTTTCTCGCCACCCGGCGATCTGCGCGATCAGATACGACGTGCCGCTTTGTCTGTTTCCAATAACATCGCCGAGGGTTTCGAGCGAGGCACTACGGCCAAACTTCTCGCTTTTCTTTACATTGCACGCGGCTCGGCAGGTGAGGTTCGGTCCATGTTCCATTTTGTCGATCGTTCGCCCGGCACCGAGCATCTCAAATCGCTACCGCTCCCTGGTTGCTTACTTTGTTGTCCGCCCAATCCACGAGGGGTACGCAATCGGCATAGATGCGCCTGGGAAATCTGGGCTCATGGCACGGATTCGGTTACAAGCCTATGCCCGGGCGGCGAGAGCCTCCTCAAGATCAGCGATGGGGTCCGTATTGGTCAGTCGCAGATCGAACTTGTCCTGTAAGATCGCGAACACATTGGGCGAAACGAATGCTGGAGCTGCTGGACCGATGCGGATACCTTTGACGCCAAGTGCCAGGAGCGTCAACAGCACCGCGACGGCTTTCTGTTCAAACCACGATAGCACGATGGTCAGGGGCAAGTCATTGACGCTGCATCCAAACGCATTGGCCAATGCGAGTGCGACCTGGATGGCACCGTACGCATCGTTGCATTGGCCCATATCGAGGAGCCGAGGGATCGGTCCGACACCGTCGAGGTCAATCGTGCCGAAGTCGTTGTCGCGAATACGATATTTGCCGCACCCCAGCGTCAGGATGATCGAATCTTTGGGGGTGTGGTTGGCGAACTCGGCAAAGTAATTACGGCCCGCCTCCGCACCATCGCAGCCGCCAATCACGAAGAAGTGTTTCAGTTTTCCGTCTTTCACCGCTTTCACGATCTTGTCCGCCAGACTGAGAATGACCGAATGATGGAAGCCGATCGTCGTTTCTTTCACCGGGTTGTCGGGCAATGGCGCGCACTGCTGGGCCTTTTTGATCACGACAGCAAAGTCGTCGTCTTGGATGCACGTGCTGCCGGGAACAGCCGTGACACGTGTCGTAAAGAGGCGGTCCTTGTAGGTGTCCCGAGGAATGAGCACGCAGTTCGTCGTTGCCAGCACCGGCCCGCTGAACTGCTCGAATTCTGTTTTCTGTTTCTGCCAAGCCCCGCCGAAGTGGCCGACAAGATGCTTGTGTTTACGCAGTTCGGGATACATATGGGCCGGCAGCATTTCGCCGTGTGTGTAGATATTGATACCGGTGCCGACGGTCTGTTCGAGAAGGTCGGACAGATCGAGCATGTCATGGCCTGTGACAAGAATGCCCGGCCCGTGTTGGGTTCCCTCAAATACTGTGGCCGGTGTCGGCGTGCCGAAGCGTGCCGTATGACCTTCATCGAGCATCTGCATCACGCGGAGGTTCTGACGCCCGCATTCAAGAACGAGCTCGAGGTGGCTTTGCATGTCGAAGTTGACGTTCGTGATGGTGGCGAAGAGTGCCTCTTCAACGAATGCACTCACCTCCTCGTCAGCCATGCCGAGTCGGCGTGCATGGCTCGCATAGGCACAAAGTCCTTTCAGGCCATACAAAAGCGTTTCCTGCAGCGATTGGATGTCCGCATTCTTGCCGCATATGCCGACATCCACACACGCAGAACCGTGAGCCGTCTGTTCGCATTGGTTACAGAACACGTTTGATCCTCCCAGAAAAAAAAGTCGCCCGAAGATCACCTGTCGATACCGCCAGGTAATTGTCGCTACACCCACACGCTAGAATATGTCCACTGGCTAAGTATCGGCGGAACCGGGCAAAAATCCCTTGACGGTCGTCAAGGCCTGCAATTTTTTTTTACCCTTTCGCATTAGGAGGACCTTGGGAGCTTGTGCGGGTTCAGGTTAGGCCTCTATTCAGGATCGCTGTCACCGAAAATGACGTTTTGCAGTACCTCAAGGTCGGATACCGCAATCCGGCGGCCGGTGACGTGGATCACGCCCCTGCTTTCGAGATCGGCTTGGGCACGTGAAAAGGTTTCGGCAGCCATCCCGAGTTGGGCGGCTATTTCCTTTTTGGGCTGAGTAAGCTGGATGGAGGAGCGGTTGGGGCCGGCGGCTTGTCGCTGTATTTCCCGTAAGATGTAGCTTGCTAGCTTCGCGCGGGCGTTGAGGAAGGTCTCGTTTTCGAGTTGGTCCAACAGGCGGTGCATCCATTGGCTGAGGGACTCGAAGACGTGCAGGCTCACATCGGGTTGTTCACGCAGCATCTTGATGAATGGTTCGCGCGGCACAAAGACCAGGCAGGACTTCTCGATGGCCGAGGCGAAAGCGGGGTAGGTATCCATGCCGAAGAGGGCGGCTTCCGCAAAAGCATGGGGCGCTCGCACGATATGCAGAATACGCTGTCGTCCATCAGACGCAAGCTTGTAGATGCGGACACTCCCCTGGGTCACGACATAAAAGCCTTCGCAGGTTTGTCCTTCATGAAACAACGATTCGCCGGCGCGTACCGTAACCAACCGGCATGCACGCGCAAGATTCGCCAAATGCTCAGGATCAAGACGCTCGAAGAGCGGACATCGGCCAAGGGTGTTGTTGATTTCCATTGTCGTACGCTTCTCTGTTATGACACGTAAAGAAACACATGAGGCATTGTAGCTGTTTACGGGGGCGAAAAGAATGGCGTTTGGCCGGGAATGGGTAGTTCTGCGTGGGGAGTTTCGGTATGATTTGTGTTGGTTTTTGGTTTCGACCCAAGAGGAGAATCGGTGGTGCTGGTAAATCGAGCGATTATGATTTTGGTGAGCTGTGGCCTGCTGGGCATGCTGGTCGGTTGTACACATACCACGAATGGAAAGGATGGCGCCATGGTCTATGAGGTACATCGGCTGTATGAAGCGATGACGATTGATGCGAACTGGGAGAAGCCGGCTTGGCAGAACGTGCTGCCGTTGGAATTGAAACGCTTCATGGGTGACAAACCAACGCATTTTCCGAAAGTACAAGCCAAGTTACTTTACGATGATGCGAATCTCTATGTGATCTTTCGCGTTGATGATCGCTATGTGCGGGCGGTTGCCCAAAAGCATCAGGACCCGGTGTGCCGAGACAGTTGCGTGGAGTTCTTTTTTACGCCGGGTGTGGATGTGGCTCGCGGGTATTTCAACCTCGAGATGAACAGCGGTGGTATCATGCTGTTGCGTTTTCAGACGATTCCCCGCAGTGATTCGGTGGCGCTGGCGTCGGCTGATTTGAAGCGTGTTGAGATCGCGCATACGTTGCCCAAGATTGTGGACCCTGAGTTGACCGAGCCCACCACGTGGTTTGTTGAGTATCGGCTGCCGGTCGATCTGTTGAGCACGTACTGTTCGACGGTGGTGCCACCGGTCCCGGGGGTTCAGTGGCGCGCCAATTTCTTTAAATGCGCAGATAAGACGTCGCATCCTCATTGGTTGACCTGGTCATGGGTGGATCGGCCCCAACCGGAGTTCCATGTGCCGGAGTCTTTCGGGACGCTGGTGTTCAAGTAGTCCGTTCAAGTCGTCGCGATAAAGGGACACACATGTGGCGCACTCATGGCCGTTTGCGCGATGCGCCAGTTTCCCTTTTTTCGGTATGCCATGATTTTGCGTTGCCGGTATTACTCTCCTGTTCGTCTCAAGTAGAGTGCCCAGTCTTCATCGGTGGGTAGTTTGAATTCCACGGCAGGTCCAGTGACGACTTTGAATGCTGGACCTGCGATTTGTCCGGTGCGCGGGTTGAACCACTGCGCATCGAACGTCGCGTTGTTCGCCTCGGACAGGTCCGCAACAAATCGGTCGGCGAAATGATTGCCATTGGGGGTGTAGAATGCATATTGCCGGTTGGTTTCCGCCAGCACCACGGCATCGCCGGTGGTGACGATGGTGGTCGGGCGCGGGACGCATTTCCAGAATTCGATACGACCCATGAATTTTCGTAGGGCGCGCTGTTGGCGTTCCGTGGTTTGTGGTTGTTGCGTCCAGGAGGTGCTGAGCTCGTTCCGGAAACTGATGAAGTGGGCGGCACTGAAGAAGTAGCCCCAGAGGATGTGCCTCGTTTCGAGGGCGTTGCCGGGCCGATCTCTCAAGGGGCGTTTACGATCGGGGTCGCTGGCGAGGCGCGAGTTGATAAGAGGTTTTTTATACTTTTTATAGAGCTTGTTCAGTTTGATCTGCATTTGTTTGACGTCCACGCGGGAGTCATTGGGGTCCTTGTCGGGTTTGCCTTGGCGGGTGAAGGGGCGGGCGGCGCGGGCGCCGTGGATGTTGACGACATCAAGGTTCTTGATGCGATCGTAGTGGCCGCGATCGACGTTGGTATCGACAGTGGCGAGGATGGTGATACCGGGATGGCTGGCTTCATAGGCGTCGAAGAAGTCGGTCCAGTGTTGCAGCCAGCGGTCGGAGATTTTGGTGTCCAGTCCGATTTCGTTGCCGATGTCCCAGATGACCGGAAAATGGGCGAGCTTGTCGAGGGCTTGTGTGACGAAATGGTTTTGGTAGGTGATTAGTTTTGGGTTATCCGTGTTGTAGAAGGCGTCGTCACGGCCCGCGTCGGCCAGCCCCCGGGGCAGGTTAGTTAGGTTGTTGACGTTGTTGTCGGGGTTGAATGGGTTTTGGAGCCATCGCTGTTCGCCGACGGGGGCGCCTTCGACGTAGCATTCGCCCCAAATTTGAACGAGTGGGAAGATGGCGCGTTTTTTGCAGTCTTCAAAGTAGGTTACGACTCGCTGCCAGTAGACTTTGTTGGGTTTGTCGAGGTTGTACTTGGGTTTGCCGTCGTTGGCGGTTCCGGGTCCTGTTCGTTGCCACGGGCACAATTCCTCTTGATGGCAGAAGGAGAACAGTGTGATTCGGTTCGTGTTGGCACCGTGGTTCGCGGCAAAAGTGTTGTGTTGTGTGATAGGGATATCCGTGTCGGGGATCAGTTGCCAGATGCCGTTGCCGGACAGGGCGACATGTTGGGAGCCGTAGAGGAACCACCGTGGGTTGTGGGGATGGAGTTGGAGGGTTTGCGCCAGGAGGGGGGCGGTGGTCGTCGCGAGGAAGATCGCGAATCCGGTTGCTCTTTGGCGGCACGTTGGTATCAAGGTGTGTCCTCCCTGATGGATGGAGCGGTGACCCTTGGCATGGTGGCGGCCATTTTACCTTATCGTTGGTTGTGATTTTCTGTCAACGTTTGGGTTTGTTCGCGTCGCATTTGGGTTCGTTTCGTCAGGAGATGTTTTTTATGTCGTGTGTTTTTCTCCTTTGGGTTAGCGCGCAGCGCAAGCGTGCGATGTTGTTTCTATGTTGAGAACACACTCAGTGCGCCGTTGGAGAATCGATAGGCCGGTTGTTTTGAGGTCACCTTTAGTTGAGCCCGCCGCCGGACGGTAATGGCGTAGGTTGACCCGGTGATTGTGGCATATCACCCCCCATGCCTCCCATCATGATAATAGGAAGTACGGTTTTAACGGCATTGTTCACCGACAATACCAAGTCCATGGGGACAAGCAGATCGAATTGCTGAGCGCCGTCGTCCACCCTCGTCTGTGTGTAGACGATCGGAGCAGCATTCTGCATTGTTAGCGGGGGTAATGGATACTCCATCGTGTTCGCAACGGCGACGATCAGGGACATCAAGTGATCGAGGTTCACGTAGGCTTCAGCAACGCGCTTGCCTTGCGTGAGATACTTGGCCACTTTCTTGATGTCTGCATGTTTGGCCAGCGGTGCCTCACCTTTGGCGGCATGGCCGGCAATCTGCGTGAAACGCTTGGGTCCGCCACCCAAGGTCATGACAACGTATTTCTGGCCAACGGGGGCGAAGCGGAAAAGAATGCCACTCTTACCGGTTACGCTCTCGATCTCCGCGACATCCGTCGGCTCGACGTCGGGCAGATTTGCGATTTTGACCGACAAATGATCGACCGTTGTCCCCGCGAGGGTTTCAGCACCTTTCTTGATTTGGATCGCGTCGGCGACAGCCTGGATTTCCTTCTCGTCAGCTCCCTGGGCTTTGCCGGCCTTGACGAGGAGATCCTTGGCGATCGCGATGAGTTTGTGGACATTCCCGCACCAGGTCTTGCTCTCGGTGACTTTCGCAACGACGGTTAACCCGATGAGTCCATGTCCCTCTTCATCCACCGGCAAACCAGAGAGTCCGAAGCTGATTTGCTCGATCGCGGTCGTCATGTCGAAGTAGGTATCCAACAACGGCCGAAGATCCGCGATCTTGATGATCGAATCCGGTTTCTCTTGCTCTGCGAGCTTTTCGATCGCCTCGGAGACGAAATCGCGAACCTGGGTCATGCCGCCGCCCGCCCCTATGGCCAAGACGGTCGGTTCATTGGGCAG
>Ga0180433_10007050_pt1 | contig 14505 bp, 20 predicted proteins | sample SS_ome_8_FD_132980 | JGI IMG/M metagenome (GOLD analysis project Ga0180433, IMG submission 132980) | Hypersaline lake sediment archaeal communities from the Salton Sea, California, USA - SS_1_D_1 metaG | ecosystem: Environmental > Aquatic > Non-marine Saline and Alkaline > Hypersaline >... | reverse complement strand
TCTGCGTTCATGGCTATAGTACAAATACTGATGGCTTTCGTAATGATGGACGCTATTGTTGCAGTATTCGGATTGCTTACTGCGGGAATTGGATTCTTATTTATAAGATTAGTGAAAAGATTTGCACTCTTATCCATTGCATTCTCGAATTTTGAAGAAGCTTGGGCTATCATAGAAAATACTCCTGGAGATATAGAACTTCACAAAAGAACATTTGACATTGCTCATGAAAAGAATAAAGAGATAGGGGTTTATTGAAATATGAAAATCAAGTATATAAGTAAGACTAAGGCCAATCTTCATTTTAACAGGAAGATATTTCTGGCTTCTTGCAAGAACGACGGAGGTGATAAACCAACTTGTCTTTTGAAAACAGGAATATGCAAGGCTAAAGATGATAGAGAGCTTTTGCAGAAATGGATCATGTCGTGTGAGCTTCATAGATTTGATATAACAAATTTTCCACTGCTGTCACGATCTCATCGGTGCATTTTATGTGGCAAACAACGCAAGGCAATGCTAAAGCACTTAGAGAAGGCTCACGGAGGTTCGAAGGGCCTTAGAAGATGGAATGAGGCTAAGGCTCAGGCATACGCATATCGGGAGTTAGTATTGCCGCTACTTAGGTTAGGCTTATGGGCCTTCTTTCCAATTCTTCCTAATGGATGTCCTTTATGCGGGAAGAAAACAGTTAAGAAACTTGAAGACGGAACTCCACATAAGAAACCGTGGAGATGTGTTAGATTTGAGAGCACCAGAAGTAAGTTTTGGAGCTTAGGAAATTTTGGTTTAGAAGCTAAACGTCTGTGTCCTAAGTTTGATGTTGTTGAACCTAAGAAAGTATCAGTATTCATACTATGTGAGAAGGGGAGTGACTCATGCAAGATCAGCAAATTTGCGAAAAAGTTCTGAGAGAACCAGTGTGTGAAGAACTCAGTATAGAACTAACCAGTTTATGCCATCATGCTTGTAGACATTGTAGTACGAACGGAGTACAAAAATTTTTAGTTGACAGAAAATCGTTTAATAAACACAGAAAAGATTATGATGAATTGACTCTAGAAGAGATTAAGAGAATAATTCGGGAGGCCAAAGAAACTTTAGGGACTACGACAGTAAGCTTGTCGGGAGGAGAACCGCTTCTTCACCCAGACATAGTAGAAATAATAGACTTTATTAAACAATTAGATTTGAGAGTTCTATTGTATACTTGTTTTCCTGAGGACGCAGACGAATTGCTCAGTGAGATATCAATGAAATTAAATGGCAAAGAATGTGGCAATCCAGATAAGATTATTTATAGTATGGAAGGAATGTCAGAAGCACATGATTTTATTGTGGGAAATAGCGGACATTTTTATTCTTTGATATCTGATATAGAAGATGCAGCATATGACCAAATGTATGTTGAAGTGCATACATGTCCTATGACAACCAATATGGATCAACTTATAGACATGGTTCATCAATGTCTTGAAATAGGTGTGAATAGAGTTAGTTATTTAAGGTTAGTGCCTCAAGGACGTTGCCAAAAGAATACATACCTAATGCCTACAGACCTAGATTTTCTTCTTATGCAAGGTATTCTTGCTTATATAGATAAGAAGTTCACAGGCATTGAAATAAGAGTTGGCGATCCTATGAATTTCCTATGGCTTGTTTCTGAGGAACATGCCAAAAAGATTAGTACATGTTCAGCAGCGAAGGATAGAATCCTGATCAGACCTGATGGCAAGGCCCATTTCTGTGCTGCACTGAAACATGCTGAAGAAATGAATTATGGCAATATAAAAGAAGATTCTCTCGAACACATATGGTACGAAAGTGATGTTGCAAAGACTCTTAGGGGTTTTCATAGAGAATGTGATATTTGCCAGACTTGCTTCACTGGTTCATGTTCTGCATGCAAACACTTCGATAAGTGCAAGGGTGGATGTCTAAGTCAGAGGCTTGCTAAGTTTAAGAAAGTCAATAAGATCAGGATGTTGAAGGGTGGAACAATGGATCAAGCTATTTATAGCGGCCCTGATCCACAGTGTCCATTGCAAACTGCAAGGTTCCATTATCATCAATGGAAGAACAACGATAAGAGTGTTACATTTCTAACACATCTGCTCCATGCGAAGTATGGCTATAATCCCAAAAATATTCCTGATTATTGGAGTGAAATATCGCAAATGGATGACATAGACTTCGCATTGATGGTAAGGTGAAGTTTAGCGACAGTGGCTTTAGGTGGGGCGGTAGCTCAGTGGTAGAGCAACGGACTTTTAATCCGTTGGTCGTAGGTTCAAATCCTACTCGCCCCACCATAGATAGGAGGAATATATGGGTAATTTAGGAGTACGAATGAAACGATATGAGGAAGTTGCTACAAGTAGTGTTCTTATGCCAAGACTTCCAATATGCGCAAGGGTAGATGGTAGATGTTTTCATAATTTCTGTAAGCATATGGCGAAACCTTTTAGTCCACATATGGAACAGGCTATGGCGGCGACTGCAAAGCATTTGTTAGGTGATCTAAATGCAGTCGTAGTTCATACTTTTAGCGACGAAATCAATATCATTCTACACGCAGAGGGCGAACATGCTGAACTTCCATTTGGAGGTAAGATCTTCAAATTGAATTCAGTCATTGCTTCTATAGCGACTGCATTTTTCAACAAGTTCGATATCTGGGACTGTCCTCCACGGCGAGCAACATTCGATTGTCGTGTATGGCAAGTTCCTTCGAAAGAAGAAGCAGTCAACTATTTAATATGGCGTGAACAAGACGCAGCGCGCAATTCGATATCCATGGTAGCACAGGCCCACTATTCTCATAAAGAGTTACACAAAAAGAGTTCTAAAGATATGCATGAGATGCTCCATATGAAAGGCATCAATTGGAATGACATGACTAGAGAGCGCAAGAGAGGCATATATTTTGTGAAGCGAGTAGAATATAGGGAATTGAGTAAAGATGAATGCGATCGCATTCCAGAAAAACACAGGCCAACCATAGGCCAGAAGTTTCCTAGAGTAGTCATAAAAGATCCTGAATGGCCTAGATTAACGTCTATTGCCAATCGTGTTGGTGTAATATTTGGTAAGGAGGAAGTTATTCTTGATCGAACTACTCCGTCTATTGAGATTTGAAATGCCAACTTGGATAGTGAAAGAATTCTTTTGCACGCATTGTTACTCGGTCGTTATACCGCATTTGATATTAGGACATTATGTATTGTGCAATAATTGTGGGTATGCAGTTGCTCGCACGAAAGATATGGTGATGATAGATGAAGTGTTCAAGAAAAGACATAGTAGGAAGGCTCAAGAAGAAGGCGATGCAGTCTCAGTGCAGATATAAGGTTGCTGCAATTGGTCTTGACCACAGAGGTAGAGTCATAGGCGTAGAACACAATCGTCAGAGATTCCCCCGTAAAGGGGGAGGGTTGCACGCGGAGCTAAGGCTTATGCAACGGTGTCCCAAGAGCCTCAAGACGATTCTGATTGTACGTCTTGGTAATGGGGGTGTGGTCAGGCCAATTGCGCCTTGCAACGCCTGTCAGACAAAAGCAGACGAATTGGGGATAACGATTAGGACTGTGGAGGAATGAATGTTTGGTCCACCAAAGGATGTAGAAGGTGAATGCAATGCCCGACTTCACGTGGGAGACGACTATGGTGATAATCATGCTACGATGAGATGTCAATTAAAACCGGGACATAAAGGTATGCACAAGGAGGAATATGATTCTCATACAGGAAAAGTTGTTGTGCGATGGAAAGGTGACCACAGAGAACGTATAGTCTCTAAAAATGAAAATAGCACAAGCGTTTGGAAGAGGCTAGCGAAGAAATATAGAAAAGAACTTAAAGAAAGAACGAAACCATTCTTATGGGAAGTGTATGATACTTCCTTCAAGCAAGTACAGGTTCGTTACCCCAATATAGACGATGCAGCCGTTCACTTAAGAAAAGATCGACGTAACTTTAGCCTTATAATTCGTCGCAGAAAAGAAACATATATGGAAAGAGATGAATTTCGCAGACTTAGTAAAAGAAGAAAGGAAACCGATGCCTAAAGATTATGCAGAAAAGATACGGGAAATTGTAGACATCAATGATAAGTTGTATGATGAGGATTACATCAATGCTTGGGAACAAAAGTTCATACTAGATATGGATGACAGACTGAAGCGTTGGAAGCGTAAGGCATTAGAGAAGAATTTGTCTGATAAGCAGAAGGCGAAGATTGATACGATATATGATAAGGCGTGTGGGTCGCCATATTAGGAGAGATATTGATGGATAAGAAAAAGAAAGAACTATTGGACAAAATAAAGAATGCGTTTATAGAAACTACTGATATCAGCAAGGAAGGGGCAGCGAGTCTTATAGATCAAGCCCAACACCTAAAGCACGACGAACTTGAAATAATGTTTCATTACGCCTTCGGTCCGTATGAAGAATATCTTAAAGCAGATATGGCTAAGATATTAGGTTCATTGTCATCTCTTAGAAGTAGGGCAGTGTCTCTAAATTAGGGTAAGGAACAATGAAAGAGATAAATAAGACGTTTAATGAGATTACAAATTTTAAGGAATACGTGGATTTAAATGGTAGCCCGATAGGTTTTAATAGAAAATTTATAATGCACTATAGGATGAAAGACGGCATAGAAATCCTTCCAAGAGGAGGAATAACAATCTGTGCTGTTCTGCGTTATGATACCGTATCTGGTTGCTATCTAAAGATCGCTGCTGCTGTTTGTTCGGGGCTTGATAACTTTTGGAAGAAAGTGGGTAGGGATATAGCGATAAGAAGGGCTACCAGAGGAGATTGGCCTACTTGGGAAAGCAAAGGTCTTTGCTCATCGCCAACGTTTGCAAGTAATGAATTAAGAAAAGTTATCGAAAGTGGAGATGATAAATGGCTCTGGAGACAATATATCAAGCCATATATGAATATATTGCGCGATAGTGTAATGCGTCAATATGCATCAAGATTAAGCCTAGCATATAAAGATCAAAAATCAAGAGATAGATTTATTGAAATATTGTTTGGTAGTGAAGGATTCATAACTTGCAGAACTTGCCCCAAGAGGACTACGTGCGGAGGAGCTTGGGACTCGTATAATATAAACGGCGAGTGTATAATGGAGAAATGACAGTGGATTTTATCCATCTACATACACATCAGCAGTACAGTCTCTTGGATGGCTTGTTTAAGTCGAGTGAATGGGCTAAAAGGGCCAAAGAACTAAGTATGTCAGCATTGGGGATATCTGATCATGGCAATATGCATGGCGCCTTCAGTTTCAGCAAGGCGTGTAGAGAACAAGGCGTCAAACCAATACTAGGATGCGAGCTCTACAGTTACAAGCACAGACAGGAAAGAGGCAAGGAACATGCTTTTAAGTACCATCATGTCCTAGCGATATGTATGAACAAGAAGGGTTATAAAAATCTATGCAAGCTAGTCTCAGATGCGTGGACTAATGGATTCTACTATAGACCACAGACTGACCACAAGGCTTTGAAGAAATATCGCAAGGGATTGATCATAACATCAGCTTGTGTAGGAGGAGAGATAGGTAAAGCAATAATGGCAGGGAAGCACAAGAAGGCAACGAAGCTGATCAAGTGGTATAAGAAGACGTTTGATAACTTCTTCCTAGAGATACAGCCTCATGACTTTGAGTCTCAGATAGAGGTCAATCACTTCCTTATACGAGCATCCCAGAAGTATGATATCCCTCTAGTGACCACGAATGACAGCCACTATCTGTTGAGGGAACACGCCTTTGTTCATCAGGTTCTGCTATTCGTCAATAGTAAGGCAACTCTAGCAGATCTGGAGAATGCAGAAGGTGGCAAGGAAGAGGGAAAGAAGTTGTTTACTTTTCCATCAGACACATTCGATATGCCTTCGGGTAATGACGTGTGGGCGCGATATAAAAGTCATTCATATTTTAAGAAAGAGAAAGAACATATAGAGAAGAGCATTAAGAATACACTAAAGATAGCAGAGTTATGTAATTACAAGATACCTTCTAAGATAGAACTACCTAAGTTTAAGAGTAAAGCTAAAACTAGCTTAGGGCACCTTAAAAACCCTAAGCCCCCGAAGGGGGCTAAGGGGAAAAAGCAGACAGACAATGTGCAGTTAATCAAAGATCTCTGTAAAAAGGGATGGAAGAAAAAGATCATAAAACATAAAGATCCTGATGGGTATAAGCCAGATATCAACAGATATAAGAGACAAGTGAATTACGAACTGAACTCGATAATAGAGATGGGATTAGCAGACTATTTTCTCATAGTAGCAGATCTAGTAGGATGGGCTAAGAAGCAGGGAATTAGAGTAGGTCAGGCTAGAGGCTCAGTAGCAGGATGTCTAGTAGCACATCTGCTTGATATAACAGACATTGACCCTATCAAGTTCGATCTGCTGTTTGAGAGGTTCCTGAATCCTAGTAGAACAGGAACAGGAAATATACCTGATATTGATCTTGACTTTCAGCATGACAGAAGAGAAGAAGTCAAGCAATACATCATCGAGAAATATGGACAGGATCATGTAGCAGCAATAGCAACATTCTTTCAAATGGGAGTGAGGCAAGCAATCAAGGATGTGGGAAGAGTGTTTGATAAAGACTTCGATACACTGAACAATATGACACGATGGATCTACAACAATGAGACACTAGACGATGTGCTTGAGAATAACATGATCATTGACCTGAAGATCATGGCGAAGGAAGACCCTAAGTTCATTGAGTGTGTCAAGGCGATAGCAGGACAGAAGAGACATGCAAGTATTCATGCAGCAGGACTGATTCTAACAAGCAAACCCACACAAGATTACTGTCCTATTTTTCAACAGAAGGGAGTGACTGCTGCACAATGGGATATGTATGATCTGGTTGACAGAGGCCTCCTGAAGTTAGATCTATTGGGATTGAAAAATCTTACCGTTATAGACATGGCAGAAAAGTTGATAGGCGATGATTTTAGAATTGAAGATATCTCCCTTGAAGACCCAATCGTATATCATAAGTTCTGTGAAGGTGAGACGGATGGTGTATTCCAATTTGAGCAGCCACACTTTAAGGACTTGCTTAGACGTATCGGGCCTCAAAGCATTATAGATCTAGCAGATATCAATGCCATTGGACGACCCGGTGCTAAACGAACTGGACAGGACCAAGTGTATCTCAACAATAGAGAAGCTGATAGGGAGCCGGAATATCCTCATGAGTGTATGCGCGAAGTGTTGGATGGTACGTATGGCGCTCTCGTGTATCAAGAACAAGTTATGGCATTGTGTCACGTAGTAGGAGGGATAAGTCTCGCTGAAACCAACGATATTAGAGAGTGTATCAAACATTTCGACAAGAAGAGAATGGCAAAGTTTGGAAAGAGAATTCGTACTTATGCTAGGAAGAAGCATGGTATTGCCAAAGAGACTTGTGAACGAATATGGCAACAGATTATTGCTTTCTCAGGATATGGTTTTAACAAGAACCATTCAGTCGCTTATAGTCTCATATCGTACCAGACTATGTGGCTGAAAGTGTACTATCCGTACGAGTATATGGTGAGCCTTCTTGAAGTGTTCGGGGTGACAGATACAAAGCTGGAGCAGTATCTCAAGGTTGCCATTGACATGGATCTGGATATCCGCGATTGTCATCTACTAAAGAGTGGGATAGGGTTCACTCTACACAAGACGAAGAAGGGCAACAAGTTCATCAGGCTTGGATTCACAACAGTAAAGGGGATACGAGAGAAGACAGCACAGAAGATCATTGATCAAAGGAAGGAATACGGGAAGGATGTGGCGGAGCATATCACTCCGGGTCTATGGGGTAAACTGGAAGCCGGTGGGGTTGAAGGGATTTACACAAAGGAGGAGTAATGTCTAAGAAGTCTAAGAAGAAGGCAAAGAAGGAAGAAGAGCCCAAGCTTGTTGAGGTTGCACCAGAAGAAGCTGAGATTATGGAGGAAGTAGAGGAAATTCAGGAAGAGCCCTATACTCCTAAGGATGCAAGGGAGGAAGTTAAGCAGACTTTTCCTAGTGCCGTTTCTCATATGTTTTCAGTGATGTTTGGTGACGAGGATATCGACCTTATTGATCCGCAGAGGATTCAAGCTACGACTATGGCAGCAGCAGCGATTATACAGTCGTATAACGCACAGATTCTTTGTGCGCAGTTGGCCCTGTTAAGAAAGTCGATGTCTGAGAATGGAGGAGCTACAATAGAAGATGGCGACTAAATTAGAAAAGATAAGAGAAGGGATAGAGAGGCAGATCGAAGGTATCTCTAGTGAGAATATTACAGGAAAGGAGATAGGAAGTTTTGATAAGAGTTTGCTCATAATTGGTGACGATGATATAACTGACCATTTGCGGATGCAACCGGCAGCGGTAGCGTACTATGGAATGCTTCTCAAGAGGGCAGAATCGCGATTGAGGCGCGTTAAGACAAAGTATGACGAGTGGCATCACAAAATGTATGCAAAGTGCGCTGACGAGCTCGCAGAGGAAAGTCGGTACAAGCCGACAGCGAATGACATTGAGGCCAAGATTACGACATACAAGAAGAATTATCGTAAATATCGTGATGCGATTGCAGAGGCGGAGTCCACGAAAGACATGATTGAAGTCTGGTATAATGCTATTCAGCAGAAGGGATTTAGCATGAATCAGATTTCTGATATTATCAGTGATGAACTAATGTCAAAGGATGATGTTCGTTCTAAGATGAAGAAAGTTACGAAAGGAAAGAGGTAAATGGGTAAGAAGAAAAAGAAGAATAAGAGTAAGGCAGCCGAAGGGCTTCTAGCAAAGATTCGTAACAGGGTTGATAGCGGAGGTGGAGGCGGTGGTAGCTGGATAGACCAGAAGAAGGAAAAGACATATTTCCGTCTGGTTGAAGGTCTAGATTACGAAGAAGTTCCGATGCACTATTATCAGAAAGGTGCGAAGAGTTGGATTATCGAGCCTTGCCACGGCGATGATTGTGTAATGTGCAATATTCTCGCATACAAGGCTAGACTTGCTGCGAAGAAGGGCAAGGAGGTTAATTCAAAACCAAAGAGTGAGTTCTGGCTTCCAGGATTTGAACACAAGACTGATGATGAAGGTGCAACAATCAAGATATACAAAGCTGGATGGCAAGTTTTTACAGGAATTAGTGAGACCTACGGTGAGTATGAGGATCTAGCTTCGCATAAACGTGGTCGCGATATCATTATAAGGCGTACGACTAAGAAAGGCAACACGTCCTATACAGTTATAGTTGGGAAGAAGAAGACTCCTCTTACGGATGAGGAGAAGATGGCACTGAAGAGTTTCAGTGGTGTCAGTTCTTTCGTGAAGTTCCTGAGCGACAGTGAGATTCTTGAGAAGTTTGAGATCAGCAAGAAGGCTTATAAAAAGATATGCAAATCACTAGGCGACGACGAAGAGGAAGATGAGGACGAAGATGAAGAAACCGAAGAGCAGGAAGACGAAGACGATGAAGAAGATGAAGACGACGAGGATGAGGAAGATGAAGACGATGAAGAAGATTTAGACGATGAAGATATAGATGATGAAGACGACGATGATGACGAGGACGATGATGAAGACTAAACCTAAGCGTTGTAAGAAATGTCCTTATTACAAACAACCGAGAGTGAAGAGCTCCGGGGGCAATGAGTATGGTATCGCTATGGTGGGGGAAGCCCCCGGTCGATCTGAGGTTGAGGAGGGAAAGCCGTTTGTCGGTGAAGCAGGACAAATGCTAAACAACATCCTTAAGAAGCTGAAGCTGAAGCGTAGAAAGATTCGTACAATCAACACAGTATCATGCAGACCACCGAAGAATGAGAATCCTAAGCCTGAAGCAATAGCTCGTTGCAGGAAGCGGTTGTGGAAGGAATTGATCAATGGCAAATTCAAGTTAATTGTATGCCTTGGTCGCTTTGCTCGTAATGAGATCATGGGTCCAGGAGCGATGTGGGGTCGTTTTAGAAGAGTAGAGGCGATGGAGGGCACAGTAGCAGTAGCAGTCAAACATCCTGCATATTGGAATTATCGCGGTAAGGATTTAGATGGGGCAGTTGAAGAATATAAAATCATTAGAAAATGGTTCAAACATAAGGATGTATTTGATGAGTGATCTAAAGAAGATGGCAAACAAAATTCGCAAAGCCCTAAAGGATGACGAGATTATTGTCGATTCAGATGGACACGATAAGGATATTCCAGTTTTATCTACTGGATGCATGAGCTTAGACATAGCTTGCGGAATCATGGGTCTGCCTATGGGGCGAATAGTAGAATTATATGGTCCTGAAGGTTTGGGAAAGTCCACAGTTGCGATGACAGCAGCAGCATGTTTTCAGAAAAAACATCCTGACGGCGACATGATGTTCATAGATGCTGAACATGCTATGGACAAGTTTTATGCTGAACGTATAGGTGTAGACTTTGACAGTTGTCTATTTAGCCAGCCAGATTCACTAGAACAGGCAACCGAGCTTGTAGAACAGTTCCTTAAGATTAAGGAAGATGAAGATCCTGCATTGGTTATTATAGACAGCATAGCGTCGTTATCTCCTGAACAAGAGATAGAAGGTGGGATGGGGAAGGAACAGATTGGCCTACAGGCTAGGAAGCTAAGTAAGTTTTTCAGGTTGATAAAAGGATCACTGAATAGCAACAACACCGTTCTTCTGTGCCTTAATCAACTTAGGGAGAAGGTTGGGATTGTCTGGGGGAATCCCAATATAACTCCGGGAGGTAAGGCGCTAAAGTTTTATTCTTCAATGAGAATAGAGCTTGCTAGTAAGGGCAAGATTAAAGATGGAAAGAAAGTTATTGGGAATAGAGTTAAAGCAAAACTTGTGAAGAATAAGCTTGCTCCGCCTTACGATGAGGCTGAATTCAACATCATGTTTGGTGAGGGTATTGATCGATACGATGACATAGTAGGGTGTGGAATAGATTATGGCATCGTAGGGCAGAGTGGTGCATCATTTGAATATAGGGACATTAGGGCTCAAGGTCGTAAACAATTTGTAAAGAAGTTGAAAAAGGCCAAGTTATTTAATAAGCTTCGGAAGGATATAAGGAAAGAGATATGAGTAAGATAGCTCTCGCAGCAGACTTTCATCTGGATAGTAGGCGAACGAACTTACTTGGTGATAAGGTCGATCCTGAGACGGGTCTAAGCAGATATAGTATTATGAGACTAAATGCATTTGAAGAATATCTTCAACTACTTAATAAGAGTAAGTGCAATAAGTTAGTCATTATTGGTGATCTCTTTAATAGCACTGTCGATGAACGCATTAAAGATAGAGTATTTGCATTGATCAGGAAACATCTGAAGAAATGTTGGATCATCATAGGGAATCACGAGTACAGTCGTTACTATCACACCTACAGTTCTCTGAAGAACTTCGAGATGTCTAAGACAAAGCTGACTATAATAGATGAACCGACCTTAGTAGATCTAGGACATCATTCGGTTTTTATGATACCTTGGCAATCAGATACTAAGATACCAGATGAAGCGACATCGGTATTTATGCATGCTGATCCCGATGAAGTGAAAATGAAGAAAGGGTTTTATTATGTATTTGGACACATCCATGATTTTATACATGGTGATAAGTTTCTTCAACTTGGTCCCCAATTTCCTACTTCTTATGGCGAGGAAGCTAATGGTCGTTTGTGTTTTCTTACTGATAGCGGCTATGAGTTTGAGCCTTGCCCTATGTTGTTTGATATTGTGGAGGTGGAATCGCAAGAGGACATCGAAAACAACGATCCGAGCAGAGTGTGCTACAGGGTGAATGCTGGAATGGAGGGGTTGAAGTTTCCTCAAAAATCGATAAGATATATCCATTTCGATAGTTCTGCTGAGAAGGAAGAAATGGATGTTGGTGATACGAGCAGTGCTAGGAAGACTCTTAAAAAGGATATGAAGAAATGGATGAAACAAGAGAAGGTTCCGAAGAAGCTAAGGAAGCTAGTGAAGAAGAGAGTCTTGAAAACCGTGAAAGACGTAAGGCGTTAGAAGGATCATACGGTAATTGGTCGTATTTGAAAGGTCTTCCAGAGGATAGACCAAAGGCTCCAGTGGATGGTTGTACTTGTCCTCATTGTAATTATGAAAGAGGGCTATCAATACCCAATAGCTATTCTTCTGATGGGAAGTGTATGTATCCATCTAAAAAGGATATTATGGATACGACTGACGAGATGCCGGAGGGAGAAATGGCTTACCGGGCAACGCCACACGAAGACCTGATCCGAGAGATCATGGACTGTCGCATTGCCAAGAACGAGCGCGGACATGCTGCCGCCAAAGAAATCGCCGCCCTTCGGGCCGAGGTGGAGGGGTTGAAGGCGGAACTGCATCGCTACAAGAATGACGGTCCCGACGCGATGGGCAAGGTTACGACCGCCGCCGTTCAGTGCGGCCGGTGCGGCCACAAAACACCGTTTCATTACTTGGACTTCTACGGCGTGGCTGGTCCAGTAAACGGCCCGCAGGAGCTAACGGGATGCAGAAAGTCTATTGCCAAGTGGGGGCTTGCCGGAGAAACGGCCGTCGATGCGCTTGAGCGTTGTGACGCTGCATACGAGGCCCTCAAGGCCGAACTCGCCGGGAAAGACAAGGAGATCGAGCGGCTGAAGCCCAAGCTCGCAACCGCCGTGGGGGCGCTGGAAGCCGCACCTAAACCGCCGTTCAGGCATGTAGCCGAGTTCTACATGGCGTTCTGGGAGAAGCGGCGCGCCGCCCTCAAGGAGATAGGGGAGGTGGACGGTGAGTGAGAAAAAGATGATCCGCGTGCAAGTGCCGTTTGATATCGTCGGATGGGAGTGGGAGGATGTATTGAACGGTCCCCTGGCTGAAGTTATCAAGCAACTTCAGGGCGCGGAGGTTGCTATCAAGCAAGCCGGGTACACCGACCCAACAATAGTCGTAGAGCGCATGTATGGTGACACAGACGTAGAGTTGCACGCGATGCGGTTGGAGACTGACGACGAAATGGCAAAGCGACTGAAGCGCAATGCGGCTGCCGCAAAGCGCCGCGAGCGCGCCAAGGAAAAGGAAGCTGCACGCGAGGCAGCAAAAGAGGCTAAGGAACGCGCCAAGCTCGCCGAGCTGATTGCCAAGTACGGAGTGCCGAAGGAGGTGGGGGATGAGTGAATGGAAGACGTATCGAAAGACCGGCCTGCAGGAGATGCGTCCTTACGTCGAAGGCGAGGATATGTCGGGGATATCGGTGAGTGCTGAAGACACCCCTGAGCCAGGCGGCATGATCGCAAGGAATGCGAAGAACAACAAGGACTTGTGGTATGTGGCGAAGGATTTCTTTGAGGAGAATTATGAGGAGGTGTGAGGCATGCAAACCGTAACGAATATTTGTGACGAGTGTGGCCTGACCCGATTTCGGGAGGAGTCCGAAGCGCCAAAATCACATATATGCGGTAGGGTCACATTGGAGAAGGCCGGCGAGATGGAGGTATACGTGCAGTTTCACGATAGTGAATTTAGTTATAAGGAAAGGCACTTGTGCTCTGAATGCGCTATCAAGGCGGTGAAAAAGCTATCGGAACAGATGGCGGGAGAGGAAGATAAATGAATATAGACGAAGTAGGCATAAGAAATTTTGGCCCGTTTGGTGAAGATCAGATTGTTGATCTATCAAGATATGGATTGTATATAGTAAGAGGTAGTTATACTGATGATGACAATATGTCGAATGGGTCAGGAAAGACTTCATTATTTGAAGCGATAGGTTGGTGTCTTTTTAACAAAGTTACTAAATCTATTGTTAAAGATGAAATTATTAGAGAGGGTGCTAAGTCTTGTTCGGTACGAATAATTTTTGAAGATGGCCTGAAAGTTTATAGAAAGATAGTTCAAGGTACGACTATTCTAGAGATATATGAAAGTGACAAGAAACAGAAATTCAAGACTGCTACTGCTGCACAATCTTACTTGACTAGTAGACTGGGAATTGAATATGATTTTTGGCGCAACAGTTTCTATGCGTCACAACAGAATGTGGCTCGTTTTGTAAATGCAACAAATGCTGAAAAGAAAGCGATGTTGACATCTATTCTCGGGCTTGATATATATGACAAATGTTTAGTAACTACCAAAAAGAGAGATAGAAAGATATCTAAGAAAAAGGATGAAATACAAGGTAGAATATCTGCGCTTATATCTATGGCCGCGAATGCAATAGATGAAGAAAAAGTCAGAGAGCTCCGTGAAAGCATTGAAACTCTAGAAGAAGAGAAAAATGATATAGAGGATGAACGCATATCTGCCGAATCGGAGATGGCTGTCTTAAAGGAGACTATTGATAAAGAACTAGAACCCATACGTCTTGAAAAAGAAAGATTGTATGGCATAGCTATTGCGGGCTCTACTAGACTTCGTAGTCTAAATGAGGAATTTCATGATTTTAGATCTGTTAAGGCTAAGTGTCCTTTGTGCAAGTCTGA
>Ga0180433_10007049_pt1 | contig 14507 bp, 11 predicted proteins | sample SS_ome_8_FD_132980 | JGI IMG/M metagenome (GOLD analysis project Ga0180433, IMG submission 132980) | Hypersaline lake sediment archaeal communities from the Salton Sea, California, USA - SS_1_D_1 metaG | ecosystem: Environmental > Aquatic > Non-marine Saline and Alkaline > Hypersaline >... | reverse complement strand
CTCTGCTGTACCATAAAATTTATAGTTTTCCACTCCGAAGACCTTTACTCCATCAATCCAAGCTTCTACTACCCCGTCTGATGTATTTTCATCAGAATTGAGCTTAAAGTGTGTTTCTATACAGTACCATTTATTTGTTTCAAAGATAAAATTTCCATCATCTTCCCCGTTTATACCGTTATCATAATCGTCATAGGAACTATTGGGAGCTGGATTTAATTTAGGAATGGCGTACACCCAAACATAATCATTTGTTCCACCACCTCCCTTAGTAAAATGGTTGTCCACATTTCTCATGTAATTGCGCCATATTCGCGACCTTGGTGCAAAGGAAAAATGGATAGCAAGACTGTCACCTTTTCCAGCATCATAAAATTTTGTAAATTTATGTTGAATGTCTGCACTATTCCAGTCTCCAGTAAATTTTTGATACCACCTTATGTATAGCTCAGTTTTTTCTGGTAGTTTTATTATCGTTGTATCTCTTGTGAAAGATTCGTTAGGGCAATCACCATCATATGGAGTTTTTAAGGCATAGTATGAGCCCGGTGTTGAATCTCTGGCTGGCAAGTCGTTAGATAAAATTGTATTGTGATAGTTGCTAACATCTGAACATCCATTACCTTCTTTAAGCTTTGCTTCAGATTCCCCACCGTCAATAGTCGAAGATTTACCGCCAAGCCAATAAATATATACACCAAACTGGTTAGCATTTCTATATCCTGTATGTTGATAGCCACTTTCACCATCAAATTCAAAAAAGATAGTTGCATTACAAGTAGATACGATAAATACAAGAAAAAAAATTGAAGCAAGAAATATATATATTTTTTTAAACATAATTACACTTCCCTCCTGAATTTTAAAAAGTGATAGTTAAATGTTATTTCTGCAATTATCGTGCCTAATATGATGCTTAGGCTTTTACTAGAGCAGGAGGTCAAATTTCTAGGTGTTTTAAAGTGACATCTTTGTTTAGTAAAATTGGTAATTATTACCGTCAAAGTTGAATTGATGAGTTTTCAAATAAACAGCTAACCGCTAATTCTGGTCTATACAAAAACGCGATTAGTTTTAAGAGAAAAAGACTAAATGATGAATTTTCTCGTTTTTAGAATTACAGGTTCTGAATTATTTTTCTAAATCCTTTACTCAATATACACTTATAATTTAGTACTAAGCCAAGGCTTCTCCCTATATAATAGAAAAAATAAATTGGAATAAGCAAAAAAAATTGTTGTATCCTATTGTAATATCTATTCTTTCCAAAAGACTTTTTTAGTGCTGAAATGGATGGTAAAAGAATTAGACAAATTATTAACCCGGTGAGAGAAGCTTTTGTTTTTATGCTCAAGATTATAGCTATTGGAAAAAACATCATGATGATTGTAAATAGGTGCGTAAAAATTGCCGTTTTATCAAAAAGGTTTTTTCTTATATTCAGTGAGCTTTTAGCATGCCATATTTGTCTTTTCAGAATTTCCCGTAATTTCTTAGGATAGCCAAGATGAATAACATAACAGGATATGTGAGATATTAAACTATAACCGTATTCCCGTAATTTAATAGAAATTGCATCATCTTCACCGGCTATAAGGGAATCGTCAAAGCCTCCTACTTCATTAAATACATCTCTGGTTATTATAAAATCACTTGCTGGCAAATATTTAACTTCTTTAACCTGGTCCTTTTGTTCAACAACCCAGGCCTTTTCCATCCATGAAGCATTTGCAGGAACCAAGCAGCCGCCACCCACTGCACCTACATTTTGAACTCTCATTAATTCAGTTGCTCGTACTAACCAAAATTTTGGCACTAAACAATCAGAGTCAGTAAAAGCAAGAATGGTCCCTCGGGCTAAACTAGCGCCTGCATTCCTCAATCCACCTATTCTAGATTTACTATCTATGATAAGGTTTGCCCCAAGAGATTTGACTATATTTCGAGTTTCATCAACCGATCCATTATCAACAACGATTATTTCCAAATTCTCTTTAGAATAATCCAAATCCTCGATAGATTCCAAACATTTGACAATGGTAGAAGCTGCGTTCAATGCTGGAATAATGATAGATACAAAAGGAGTTGAATCCATGTCTAATTCCTTTGTAAATTTATCAAGCTACGATACAATTGCTCATAAAGCCGAGCAGTTTTCTTTATATCGGCATTCTTTACAATGAATCGTTTCCCTCTCTCACCAATACCGTCCCTGACTTCTTTATTTCTCAAAAGAAAAAGCATAGCTGCAGAGAGTGCTTCTGGGTTTTCCGGAGGAACAAGCCAGCCAGTCACGCCATGGTAGAGCATTGTTGTGACTCCACCCACTTGGGTTGAGATGACAGGAAGCCCCCATAGCATAGCTTCAGCTATCGACAGGGGAAAACCTTCATAACGGGAGCTGGAGATATATATATCTGCTCTATCAAAGTATTGAAACGGTTCGCACTGAAATCCGGTGAAAAAGACGTGGTCAGATATACCCAAACCGACAACAATTTTTTCTAATTTGGCTCTTTCTTCCCCTTCGCCAACCAAATACAATTTTACATCCCGTTCCACCTCTAACACACGCGCAAAGGCATATAATAGAATGTCAAATCCTTTTTCATAATGAAGACGGCCCAAACTTATAAAGGTTTTTCCTTCTGTAGTTTTGCTCAAAGGTTGCTGCCTCTGTGAAAAGATATCGACAGGAATCCCATTCTCGATAACCTGAGGCCTTGCAAATTGATAAACGCTACTAACTGATCTCCTTACCGCTTCAGAGACACATATAATAGTAGCATCAGAATGTTTGAGGGAAAAAGCTTCTAACTTCCTTTTCAATCGACTTCGGTAATCGGGAGAGCTAAAATAGGGATAGACACTGTGTAATGTGCAGACATGCTTGGTCCTCGCCTTTGTAACAAATAATCGACCCCAAAGGCCAGGTTGAAAGGAATGTGTATGTAGGATAAGCGGATTAAGAGAATGCAATAAACTCAAATACTTACTCAAACCTTTAATTCGTGATTGAGAAAAAGAAAGAGTGTGAACTGAGCTGCATATTTCTGAAAATTCTGAGATGGCCTCATCATCATCCTCAAAAAGGATGACATGTGTTATTATTTTACTTTGATCAAAAAGCGGTATCATGTACTTTAGCAATGATGTGATGCCGCTTTTAGGCCAATGTATGCAATGAAGCACAGAAATTCGGTTCATTTTATTCCCGCATTGATTTTCCTTGCAAGGAAATTTAGTTTAAGCCTGAGATGGCCATGAAACAGATTTCGCAAAAAATATACTACTTTTTTAATTTGAATCTTGCGATCCGTTTGCTCCAGCTCACAAAAATATTTTTTTTTATAATGCTCAGGCGAACTATTTATTATCTCCTTGGTTCCAATATCTAATCGTTGGATAAAACGAGCAGATCTGCTTGCATTTAGTGGTTCTACCATGTAATTCCTACTGAATTTTGTCGGATAGAGTTTATATCTTAATCTGTTACTATCCTGTTCCAGCCATATTTTCACAATGGCAGTATTTATGAGTGATGAATGCCAAAATAAATCGAAGAGAAAATTTCCTAGACTATAGAAAATTAGCCCTGATTCATATGTTTCAATTGGGTGAAATACATGAGGGTGATGCCCTAATATTACTCGAGCTCCAGCTTGGACAAGCTTTCGCGCCATTTGTACGATTTGAGGGGATGGTAAGCGGGTTCCTTCATCACCCCAATGAGCAGAAACAACAACAAGATCAACTTTTTGGGCTAGCCTTTTTACATCATTGCAGGCTAACTCTAAAGACGGCTTGGCGTAAAAATATAGCGTAGGTGCATATGTTTCTCTCACAAATGAGAAGCCGAGAAAGCCTATTTTAGAACCATGGAAATTTTTAATAATAGGGAGAGAATAAAATTCAGTGCTGGCTCGAAGACCCAGGCAGCTTATCTTGTTGGAGCGTAATGCGCGGATAGTTTCGCTGAAGGCCTCCTCACCATGCTGTAAAATATGGTTGTTCGCTACATTAAGTAAATTAAAGCCGATTTTTCTTAAAGCTGCTGCCTGAGAAGGATCACCCCGAAAAGCTGATTTCTCAAATGAATAAGAGGAATCACTAAAATTAGAAAGGGGTGTCTCTAAATTGCCCAGAACCAGATGTGAATCTAAGAAAAGATTATTCACCCTTTTAAAAGTAATGCCCAATCCCTGTTTTTTTATATGAGTAGCAATACCATGCCCCATGGTAAAGTAGTGATCACCCAGAGAGAGGTCACCTACTGCGGTCAAAGTTGCCTGGGGAAACTTCCTATTCATTGTTTGCCTACATTCGAAATTACAGCTCGGAATTTGTTATTTTTATCTCTAGGGATGCGGTTCGTAAACTCGAAGCTAATCTGCATATTTGTGCCAAGCCTTTTTCTCAATTCATATTCTAGCTGTTTTTGGTTTTCTTTAGTGAAATCAGAGTCTTTAACAATCAAGAGGTGAATATGCTCAGGCGCCTTCTGAATAATTTGCGTTTCTTTGATGCTCGTTAGTTCCTTAAATACAGGATCGAGACGGCCTATCGGTCTTCCATCGATAGTATGTAGAACATCATCTACTCGCCCTGTAATTTCAGCAACAACAGGGAATGCTCGGCCACATTTACATTGCCTTTCTTCCAGCCTAATCATGTCTCCCAAACGGTAACGTATTAATGGCATAGTTTTGTTTACAAATGAAGTGCATACAGCCTCGCCAATCTTACCTGTTTGTACAGAGTTATTTTCCTTATCAACTACTTCTACTATTCCATAGTCTGGATGAGCATGATATGTTCCATGTTCACATTGAGATACAAATAAAGCCATCTCTGAACAGCCGTATTGGTCTGCAACAACAGAATCAAAAGCAGCTTCAATTTTTTCCCTTTGATATTGAAATAAAGTTTCCGCGGAAGTAAAGATCGCGTTGATTTTAATAGGGGGTAACCCCTTTTTTAGCATGTAGTCTGATAAAGTATATATACTTGATGGGTATCCATCTATAAAATCCGGCTTAGTTTGGGCTAGCTTGTTATAATAATATTTTAAATTATTATTTGACATATGATAAGATGAAAAAAGATAGTTATTTTGAAACTTATCATATCTCCAGAAAGGAGACTTGGACTGATTTGGAAAAATAACTACCCTGCCGCCAAAGGTAGCGCGGCGCATACCAAGGGAAACTCCATGCCAGCGTTGGAATCTTTCCCAAAACGCATAGTGTAGACGCCGAGAGTCGGGATCACAATATATCTTTAAAGGTTTGCCAGTTGTTCCACTGGTGAAAATGATGAAAGTGTTTTTCCTCCTAATGAGTTCCTTGGAGCAGAAGGACTCGGGATCTTTTCTAATTTGTTCCTTATTAATAATAGGCAATCTGTGAAGATCACCCAAATCTTTAAAATCCTCAGGAGAAGCATCATTATCTTCGCTCCATTTTCTGTAGAAAGGGACGGTTGAAAAAGCATGCCGTAGGAGGTTTTTGAGTAGATATATTTGTTGTTCTTTCAGCTCTGCAGACGTACTGTATTGATTTTTTAGGAGATCTCGTAGATATTTTTGGTAATGTCCTGAATATCTTTGTCGGGATAGTTTATAACCAGAAAAACAAACTGCTAGGTTTTGCAAAAAAATTGGCATTTTATAATACAATTTTTCCGAGTATTCATGCATTTTAATAAACTCTTAGTTAGTTATGATTTATTCCTAATCACTAGCATCCAATTAATAATCAAATAATCTCAAATGGTTGTCAATTGCTTGGTTAATGTTCATGTGTTGCTGGGCGGCAATAATCTGATATAACGGTGATTTTTCAAATAATGTTAGGCTCAAAATCTATAAAATTGCGTAGAGGCCCACATCATGAAATCTCACCTTTTTTGCTTTTAGCAAGATTTCGTCAAGATTAAACCATTACAAGGGTATAATATTCTTTTTAAGCTTGGTTTTTTAATCTGAAAGATAGGGGTAATATCCAATTGCTTGAGTTTGAGTATTAAGGATGAGCCTCAAAACCATCCTGACACAGCTCAGTAATGTTCAAAAGGTAATTTGCATCTCGACAGAGATACGTCCTTCCTAGGAACATATGAGACTAAAAACAGGGCATTCTGATTCTTAAACCTATTGTTTTTATACACAGCTTAACTATAAAGCTCAAGGTCTCCGTCACCATGGGAAAAATCCCATTGCATATGATCAAATCTTAGTAATGATAAAGCTTCTACCTGACTTCTATACGTAAATCTTGGAGTCAAATATGTGCGAACAAAACCAAACCTAAATAACCATTTTCTCTTAACCGGTAAGGTAGAAAATACCCAAATTTTAGAAACATTTTGATGATCAAAGTATTCTATTGTTTTCATTATAAGGGCGTAAGCACATTTCTTATTCTCTGGAGCACAAAGAAGATCTACAATCCATCCTTCATCAGAGTTAGGCCCCGTTATATTCAGAATGATGGCTCCTATTTTCCCATCAAAATAGGCTTTAAAAATTTTGTATTCCTTTACTGGACACTTAAAATAACGCCAGTTAAGATATCCTTGTCCTTTGAAAATCCTTAATGTATTCTCTTTCGATAATGTTTCTGCAAGATCATCAAATGATTTATCAAAACTATCTATTTCCTCAATTTTAACTAAAGTATTTGGCCTGGGGATTAGCATTGTTACAGATGATTTCCAGATGTAAATCATCCACTCAAGTAAGCTTTTTTTTAGTCTTTCCAAGCTAAGATGCCTGGGCTTACATACTCTCAAAAGATAGTCAGAATTTGGCACGTCTAAAAAGCCTAGAGATTTCCTAAGCCTATACATGGGCTTGCTTGTACCCTTGGCTATCACTAGGCCCCATCCTTCCGCCCCGGAGCTTACTAATTGTTTTCCCAATCCTTTTCCTCTCATTGATAAAGAAACGACACTATCTTGCTGCCAAGAAGTTTTTATGCTTTTTCCTTTTAATTTCACGTAAGCAGGCACAATACCAACACACCCAACAATTTGTCCTCCTTTTTTTGCTATGATGGCCCTTTCACCACCAGAATAGCTCGCCTCATTTTTCCTCCATTTCCAAAGATGGGAAAATATATTAAAAGTGTCTAGATTCTTATCAAAAAATTGGAGAAGTTCATCCTCATCTTCTGGCTTAAAAAATTTTATTTCAACTAGAGGGCTTGATGATCTCATGTATGGCTAAGGTACTCCCCATTATCTAGGCAAAAAACAACTATAAAAAAGGACAAAGTGGATGAGAATACTCAGTACTAAATAAGAGCAGTAGGAGTATTTCGGTAAAAAGCATGATGTCGCACTCGTACATAAAAACCCGGCAATGGTTTTGTAAGTGAATTTTTTTAAGAAGGAACTTGGTAAAAGAAGTTGGAAAAGTTAGACTTTTGTTTTTTTTACAAGGGAAAAATAGGATTTCACTCTCTTAAATTCCTTTAGGCCGGTTCTGGCCATCCCTTTCATGGACAGGATATTACCTGTTGAAACGGCGCCAATTACCATCTTATAACCTTTGTTTTTTAAATCTTCGCATATATAATTCATAGTCTTTGCCTGCAAGCGATTTCCTCTAAATTTCGGTAAAGTTATGTTATAATTGAGTTCGATGGTTGATTCATCTTGAATCTTGAAGAATTTTGAATATTCTCCCTTTCTAAAAAGCCAGTGGATGTATGCTAATTCATCTTTATCATAAACAAGATAATAGAGTTTTCCGTGGTGTGTTTGATCGACATAAAATTCTCGTGGAAGATTTTCTCTTGCCTTACGCTCTCTTTTTAGTAATTCAAGATTTCCCTCGATACATCTGAATTTCGAATCAAGCGTAATACCTGTAAACCCGTCATTTAGGTCTCTTTTGTAGAGAATGAAGTTCAGGATATGAAAATAATTTGAATAAATTCGTTTAAGCGCATCATTAAGCCCCTTTTTTTTGATATAGATAGATAGTTCCTTCAATTTATTCATATTGTTGGCTTAGCTCAGTATGTGTGGTTTTAATCTATTTGCTGTAAAGGTCTTCATATTTTTGTATCATTGTACTAATCTGAAATCTTTCAATAATAGTTTTTTTTGCTGTAATAACGAATTGCTCCCTGAGCATTTTGTTTTCAATTAATCTGCTTATTCCATCGGCAAGGCTTATTTGATCTCCAGAATTAACTAAGATACCATTTTTATTATTAATAATGATTTCCTCTGGTCCCCCGCTTTTAGTAGCAACAACTGGTATACCGGCATTCATAGCTTCAATTGTTGCCAGAGAAAATCCTTCAGTGATTGATGGCAATACAAAAATATCAAGAGACTGTAAGAAGTTATATACATCTTCCTTATAGCCGATAAAATGAAAACCTTTTTCTAAATCAAGAATCTTTCTTTCTGCTAAAAGTTCATTAAAAAAATCTTTTTGAACTCTTGCCCCGGCTATAAGAAAGTAACAATTTTTGTGCCTTTTTCTTACATATTTAGCTGCTCGTAAAAGAATATCATAACCTTTAACTTTTTTTATGTTCCCAACGGAACCAACTAAAATGTCATTTTTAGAGAATCGGAGTCTATTTGTTGTGTTCTCCTTCGCTGTTTTTCCATTTTTTTCTACTTCAATGCCATTATAGATAGTGATACATTTTCTTTCACCTAATGGCACTATTGTTTTAAGATAATTGCTTAAAGTATTTGAGACAGATATTATTTTTTTTGCCCAAATTCCAATAATAAAAAATTTCAGCTTTAAAAATTTATCTTTAGGGTTGATATCAGCAAATCCGTGAAATGTACAAATAACAGGCACTCTACAAAGAATGCCTGCAATGCTGCAATAAAGAGAGCTGCCAAATAAATGAGAGTGGATAATGTCAATTTTATTCTTAATTAAAAATTTGCTGATAAGGTATATAAACAGAACATTGAATCGCCCCCTGCCATTTATTATTTTTATTGTTATATTATTTAGCTGAAGGAGCTTTTTATATAACCAGCCTTTGTCAGGGAGTACTATAAAAGATTGAAATATATTCTTATCCAGGCCTTTTAAAATATTTAATAAAACAATTTCTGCACCGGCTGGGCCAGTAGTATCTATCACATGAAGAACTCTTATCTTCTGATTATTCATTTTATATTCAAATAAGCCAATTCTGTTTTTTCGTACTCCCTATTTTTAAGTTTTCTCTTAAACGCATGTAGAAACCATTTGAACTCGAGCATAAAAAGGGAGAAATTCCCAATATAGTTATTGCTTGATCGGCTTTTAAGAAAATCTAATACAGTGGAAACAGGAACAAACCATCCATTGCGCTTAGCCAATCTTTGTAATAAGTAGTTAGTTTTTTGATGCAATTCATTATCTTTCACAAAGCCTTTCCCAAAATGTGTTGATATGATGCATACACCTCTCTCTTGCTCTAATTTATCCTGGTTTTTTATGCACAATAATTCATTAAACTCTTCAACATTATTAGCATCTGCAGTAAAAAAGAATGATTCAAAAACAGGTCTTGATTTTATCGAGTAGGGTAAGGATTTACTGATGTTTAATAAATTAATATTGTGGAATGTAAAGGTTCTCGCATAATTTATATATTTTTGACAAATGTCTGCCCAATAGTATACAGAGTCTTGGTTATCGCCGGAGTAATAATTTTTAATTTTATGGTAAAGGAGGCGGTACAATTGTTTAAATACAATAAATTGAAATCTATTTTCACCCCAATAAATATTTTCCTTGTTTCCTGCATGCGTTGCGTAAGATCTTGGAAAAAAACCTAAAACATCGTAGAATTTTTTAAACGCCTCGATTGTCCTTTTCCGGGTACTTGATTCCATTGAGGCTCCATGAAATGCTATTTCAAAACCACGCGCTGATAATTGCTTTACATACTCAGCATATTCTTTATCTTCGAGGGTATGAGAACCAGCGAAATCACTATAACCGTCATTAAATCTAAGAGGCCACACCGATTTAGTAGTTAGAATACCTAAAGAATACAAGTAGTCGTATATAGGTCTTATGTTCTCTAGGGTAGATACATCGGTATCATCAAATATTGTAAAAGCAAACTCCTTATTTTCTGGGTAAACGATATTTTTTTTCATGTCTTTCAGCAACATATTTTTTATTGGCTATATTGTTTGTTGATACAGTCATGGCAAGATTGACCCAGAAGTAGGGATAATATAATACTGTGACAAAAAACCCTGCAACGAGGTACCCTATTAAAGCAAGGTTGAGGCTTTTAGCAAGATTTGGAATAAGCCTATCATTACTTTCATGAGCAAGTTTGATACTATTAAAATTATTTTTCAGTGTGGAAATAATTAGCAATAGAAAGACAATCAAGCCTGCATAACCTAATTCAGACATGCATTCTATAAAGATATTATGGGATAAATCTCCGGTTCCGTGAAACATACCCATGTCTGCCACTGCCCAGTTTTTATACCCGACACCAAATAATGGATATTTGTTAGCCATGGAGATACCTTTTTTCCATCTTTCCAGTCGATTTTGTGCAGTGCTGTCTTCCGGAGCACCTATGTTGAGGGTTCGGTCTATATCTCTCTCTGACATTATGTAGGGTAGGGACAGGGCAAATATGGCAATCAATATTACCCCAATCAGTTTTCGTTTACTTGCTACCCACATTGCGATAATTATAGCGCCTAAAGCCAAAAAACTCCCTCTCGACCCGCAGGCCAAGATACTTCCCAAGAAAACTATTGGCATAAGTAATAATAAGGTTCGCTTTATTTTGCTAAGATTGGGCCAAAGAGATAGTAAAAAAAATGTGCTTATGGAAAAGACCATGCACATTTGTATAGCCAACTCACCTGGATTCGCCAACCAGCCCATTCCTGCGACTGCCCCATACTTCTCGTATTCAAAACCCCGCGCAAGCCAGTTCCTGAAAACGAACTGGGATAACTTGAGGTTGAGGAAGATAAATAGTAATACAAATATAAACAACTTTTGTTCAGTATCAACGATATTGGTTATTAGGTAATACACCAGGAAAAGTATAAAGAATGTTTTTATGCCAACGAAGGATGTTTTGGGAGAGATTGCAAGAAGCGAGGAGATTAATATAACTATAAAAAAAATATTAATGAGGGTGTTGCAATAGCATTTAACTTGTAGGATTTTCCCTTCGAGTAGTACAAGAACTGCTGCGATGATTAATATTGACTGAGTCCAGGGGATCACATCAATTGCTGGGTACATGCTTTGGGGACGCAGGTATTCAAAGACAAGATATAACAGAATCATCCAAAAGGACGGTTTTTGGGCTAAAACATAACTTGTTATGTCTTTTAGCTTTAGTTGATAAAACTGGTTCATGTAGAATTAACGGTTGATGAGGGGAGCATATTGAGGAATCAAAAATTTTCTTGTGCGCATTGATTTATCTTGATTACACTAGGTTCCTATATAATTGTACATAGCCGCTACACGTAATAGAAATGCTAAAATAATCCTTAATTGTCTTTTGGGCATTCCTTGAGAGCTTTCTCGTTTCACTTCTTTCTTTCATGCACAATGAAAGGGTTGAAGCAAGATCTTTATTATCACCAATATTAAATATGTATCCATTATAGCCATTAATTACAACATCTTCAGAGCCACTAGACCTTGAAACAATAGGGATTGCCCCACATGCCATTGCTTCGAGAAGAGAGTTTGACAATCCTTCTGATTCAGACGGATTAATAAAATAATCTGATATTTTAAAATAATCCTCTACTTCCTGCTTAAATGGCTTAAAGAAGATTTTATTGCTACCTCCCAATTTGTTTGTTAATTGAATCAAATAATTAAAATAATCCTTTCCACCACCATCTGCCATTATTGTTTCCCTTGCCAAAGGGCCTGCGATCAAAAGAAAACAATCATCATTATTTTTGAATACTTTTAGCCAATGTTTAATAAGCCAATCAATTTTTTTCCTTCTATGTATGACGCCAACATAAGAAAAAAGTACCCCTTGCGTAGGTAAACCTAGCCTCTTTTTTATTCTACTTTTTGCTTCTCTGTTTCGTGGAGGTTTAAATTTTGTTAAATCTACACCATTGGGTATATAAACAACCTGATTTCCCCTGAAACCTGAATTGATTAAAGACGAAACTATCTTCTTGCTTATACCTATGATTTTGTCATATTTTTTTAGAGCAAATAGACTAAATTTTTTCTCAAGCCCTTGTTTTCCTGATCTATTTAAGTTATCAACTTCATTTGATAGTGTTGTCTTGACTAAAGTTTTTTTTCTTAAGATTTTTCCATAAAGTGCAAGAATGTTTAGCTGAGTGCCTATACCGATAGTATGAATAATATAGTATCTTTTGTAGTGCCAAATAAGCAAAAATAATAATTGTAACCAGAATATAAGAATCGAAAAATTGCTATTGTTTGCGGGAGGGGTTAACCTGATTACTTTAAATCCATCATGGATATTATTATACTTTTTACGTGGCTCTGGTGTGGCTGTTATAAATGTAACCTCAATGCCTTTTTTTCTCATCCATTTTGCTAAATTAATAGCCTGCAGAGATGCACCTGTAAATTCAGGAGGAAAAAGATAAACAAACATATACACTCTGCGCTTGTATTTCATGTGATCGTTGGATTTTTTAAAACGAAACATATTTTTCTATTTATAAAGCAACATTCTTTATTAGGTATTCTAATGCTTCCTTAAAAATATTTTGTTTAGCAAAGAACTCTTCATCGTAATGAGATGATCGTACGATGAATCTCATCAAAGCTATGTAGTATATATATCTATTATAATTTGGGTCTATCTTAAAAATATTATCATGGTTCTTGGCTTCATAAATTGATCCTCCATCAAACATGGTGAGAACTATTGACTTTATGCTATCAATAAAGCTTTGTGTCCCTCCTGCCCGATTCAACTGTATTTTGAGGTTTATAATATCAATACCTGGAAATTCAAGTTTTCTTCCAGTGTCCCAATCTATAACACCTGTAACATCTCCATTGTGAGGATTAATAAGAATATTGCCATATCCATAATCACCATGAGAACAAACCAGGTACATTTCTTTTTTTAAAAAATAAATCTTAAGCAAATCTATTATTTTTTCTAATTTTATCTTGAAGTCATTATCAATAGTTTCAGAAGAATTAAGAAGCTGCAAATCTTCACTAAAAAGCTCATCCAATAACTCCCTATTTAATGTGGCTTTTTTTCTAGTTGCCAAGTTGAATTCAAAAATAAAATCAACAATAGATTGATATATCTTATTTTTTTGGTCGTTTCTATTTGCTTTCCAGGAAAGGATTCCAGGCAATAATGATTCAATATATATGTAATTTTTGTTTAACTTAAAAGCATCAATAGGCAATGGTATTTTGGAACGTATTTTAAACGGTATGTTTTTATTCGAATGAAGATATTGTAAGAATGAATGGTTTTTACTTATGATTTTATTTGTAGTTTCATCTGGAACTACTCGGATAATGAATTTGTTTTTAGTTATATTGTTTGTTACAAAAAGAACAAGAGCTCCCCTTTTACGAATATCAAACCTAGTAAGACGCAAATCAATGTTCTTGGCATGCAATTTCTGTGATAACCTTGCATGGATAGATAAAAAAAGGCTATTTTTTTCAATTCTTTTTTTTGTGCAAATAAAGATAAAGGCATCATGAATATATTTATATATGCCGGCGCATTTAGCTATTTTTTGCAGAAAGTTATAATAATGAGGGATTTCGACAAACTTGCTATTAGGCGCAATGAACTCTTCAACAAAATCTAAGTTCGGAAAGCAGAGATAGTCTTTGATATGGATAAAGTTAGCTTTTTTTAGAGTGTTTTTCATGCAACTGTAGCCGCAGAGCATTTTTCCAAAGAACTCTGCACGTCTGCCCTTTACAATGTGCTTAAGATTTGAGAATGACCAAAAATTGTAAGCAAAAATTATTAATGTGCCCATAGGAGATAAAATTAATCTAAGTTTTTTTAGGAGTTGAGGTAGGTTTTTTGATGATTTTATATCGCGAGAATCAAACAATACCAAATCATAAACATCCTTAAAGCTGGTAATAGCTGGATAGCTCTGATAAAAGTCAGCGTTAAGAAATTTATTTTGCCATTTACTTAGCCTATTACCTATAATAAGCACATTACAATCAGATGAAAGGTCAAATAGAGCGAGCAGATTATTTCCTTTTTGAAAAGATGAATTGTCGCTGTCTTTATATTTCAATTTCATAGAGGTGTCGCTTAAATGAAGTCAATCAATATTTATCTTATCATGGTATTTTATCGGGAGTCGAATTATTAGCGTTTTTTACCAATAATCATGTAACTTTCAGTTATGAAATTGTAATGTGTAGTCATTTGCCTTTTGCTAATAAAATTATAAAATAAATCACATAGCTTTATTCCTATGAAGTTGTTAAAAGGAAAATAATATGAGCCAAAACAAACAGGCAAAATTTT
>Ga0180433_10007048_pt1 | contig 14509 bp, 16 predicted proteins | sample SS_ome_8_FD_132980 | JGI IMG/M metagenome (GOLD analysis project Ga0180433, IMG submission 132980) | Hypersaline lake sediment archaeal communities from the Salton Sea, California, USA - SS_1_D_1 metaG | ecosystem: Environmental > Aquatic > Non-marine Saline and Alkaline > Hypersaline >... | reverse complement strand
GCCAGCGTCGCCCACAGGACGCCGAGGTTATAATTGCCCAACACGATGACACCAGCAGCCAGCACAGCGAAGATCGCACAGGTGATAATCGTGCCGCTGTTAAGTGCCCTGCCCGGCTTGCCGCCCTTTCCCACGCGCACAAACTGGATGCCGATGAGCGAAGCGACAATGCCCAGTGTGCATAGGGCCAATGGAAAAAGCGTGTACTTGGACTGCAGCAAGGGATCGTTGACGAAAAGCGAAGCACCCAAGAGCATCGCCGCTACAGTGCTGGCCACGTAGCTGTCGAAGATATCGGCCCCCATGCCAGCCACGTCACCGACGTTGTCGCCGACGTTGTCCGCGACCACAGCCGGGTTCCGGGGGTCGTCCTCAGGGATGCCGATCTCGACCTTGCCAACCAGATCCGCCGCGATGTCCGCCGTCTTGGTGTAGATCCCACCACCCGCCTTCGCCAGCAAAGCCAGGGCCGACGCCCCGAAGCTGAACCCGAGAATAATCTCGGGATCCGCGGTGAGGAAATAAATCGCGCTCATGCCGATGACCGCCAAGCCCACCATAGCCAGGCCCATCACCGCGCCGGCATAGAAGGCCACCTTGAAGGCACGACCAATGCTCTCACTGGCCGCTGTGGCGCTGCGTACGTTGGCCGACACAGCGACAGCCATACCCATATACCCAGCGACGGCAGAACACACTGCACCGGCCACAAATGCCAGGGCCATCCCAATACCCCGTGATGGGTCAACACCCACCGCTCCCATACCCAGATTCTCAATATCAAAACTGAACACGATAGCAATAATGACACCTAGCGCAACTGCAACAAGCGTGAGCGCCAGGTAGAGGCGGCGCAGGTAAGATCGTGCTCCCTCCCGGATCCAGGATGCGACTTCCTGGGCTCTCTCAGATCCAGCATCCTGCCGGTTGACCCACACGTACAACCAGATCGCGACTCCGACGGAAACGACGCCTGCTAGAGCAGATAAAAGCACCCAAGGCTGAGAAAATTGCATATTCACTCCTCCTGCCAATGCGAGTTTAGGTCATAAATCAAGTCTACAGGATCTCAATCCAACAATTGCCCCGGTAGCAAGGCTGAGGCTCTGGCTATTCACGCCTGCGTCTCAACGATAGGCCCGTAGAGCAACCAGCAGTGTGATATTACTTCACATGTTGGCGGACCGCCACCAACGGTAGTGCTTCGCCCGCAGCTCCTCCTGCGAGGGCATGGGGAAGTATACGAATTGTTCCACATTCCCCACGAATATCCCACTCTGTATCGTGCGGTATGGGAACGAGGCTGGCTGGACACGGTTGACCATCTTGGTGTGGACCGTCTTGGTTTTCAGGTCAACCAGACACTGACGCAGGTGACCGACGTTGGAATAGGGCAGGTCACGTATGTCACCGCGCTTGGGATCTATCGCCAGTTCGCCCAGCCGCAGCTCGACGAAGCAGATCGCCGGCAATGAAAGCAGGCTCATCGGATTCTTGACGATGAGATCGTAGAAATCAGGAGGACCAAGGGAGCTGACAACCAGAGGATGCACCGGGGCAATCTCCTGGTAAAGATGCAAACCCACGGTCTCTTCAGGCAGTTCCGCGCTCGGCTCCAAAGCCAGGACCCGCCCATCCTGGGTTACCAGATAAAGCTTACGGATAACGTCCAGGGGGATATGTTCCAACGTCCTGTAGACCGATATGTAAATGGAGGCTTTCGGTGTTCCATCCTCATGCAGCACGCAGCGCTTGATGCCTTCTTCGATGCGGAAGTAATCGTGTCTGAAGTCTGGATCCAGTTCGAAGAAAATAGCTTGTCCACGCGACTTCTTGGAACTGCCGACCGCATAGTAAACTCCAAACTCCTCCGGCGTCAACATCGATGCAATCAGCGCTTCAGGAATCATGGACAAATACAGATGAACACTCATATACAACTCCTCTCTGTCTGTGGTGTGCCCCCTGATCAAGACGGCTGCCACCTTGCTTCAGACCACACAGAGCATATTATACTACATATGCGCAGGTTCACGCCAGTCGACCTTTGATCTGCCCCCATATCCCCCGCAGGGCCTCCGTCACCGGACCATCCGTGTAATCAGTCACCGGCTGACCTTGTACCATAGCCTTGGTGACAACAGTGTCATAGGGAATCAGTCCCGTCACTTGCACGCCCCGCCCGGCGCAATAAGCGGCGATTTGTTCAGACCGAGCCTGGTTCAGGTCAGCCTTGTTGATCGCCACCAGCGATGGCACACCAAAGTGATCGGTGGTGCCCAGAACCCGCTCCAGGTCATGCACACCAGACACTGTCGGCTCAACCACGTGAAGCGCCAGGTCCATCCCCGACGAGGCAGAGATGACCGGGCAACCGATCCCCGGCGGCCCGTCGACGAGTGTCAGTGCCGCGCCCGTGTCCAGTCCCAGAAGCCGGGCTTGCTGTTTGACCAGGGTGACCAACTTGCCAGAGTTCTCTTGACCAGCGAAGAGGTGAGCGTGGAACAAGGGCCCGAAACGAGTGTCAGATCGGAACCATCGCCCTGCCAGTTGTTCCTCCATATGGATAGCGTCCTCCGGGCATTGGTAGACACAGGCAGCACACCCCTCACATCCCACGGCGTCCACTCGATACGTCTCATCGCCGGGCAGCACCGCGTCAAAGCGACACACATCCTCACACATGCCGCAAGAGATACACATCCCCGGATCAATCACAGCCAGCTTTCCACTCACGAAGTCGTGCTCCTCAAGCTTCGTGGGATCGAGCACCAGCTCGAGGTTGGCCGCATCCACGTCCGCATCGGCCAGGACGATGGACAGCTCCTGAGAAGCTATGTGAGCCAGTGCTGCTGTGACGGTTGTCTTGCCCGTGCCTCCTTTTCCGCTCAGGATGACTAATTGTTTCATTCTCCCTGCCCCCTATCTCCAACTCCTCGCCCCTCCCCCTCCACCTGCAACTGCTCGATCGAAGCGTATAGCTCTCGGAACTGTTCCCGGTAGCCCGGCAGCTCATCCACCATCGCCACCCCCTCGGAGTAGGCCTCGGCGATCCGCCGGTCCAGCGGGATCCGCATCAGGATGGGTATATCCCGAGCAGCACAGTAGTCGTCAACGCCGTGATCCCCCACCCCATCGCGATTGATCACCACACCCACAGGCAGACCCAACTCATCCCTGGCCACCTCCACTGCGAGCCGCAGGTCGTGCAAGCCGAAGGGAGTTGGCTCAGTCACCATCAGCACGAAGTCAGCCCCGCGCATAGACTCGACGACCGGGCAGGCGGTGCCTGGGGGGGCATCAAGGATAACCGTTCGGCCACCGGAAGTCCCGCCAGGCGAAGTCGAGGCAGTTCTGCCGAGCAAAGTCGAGGCAGTTCTGCCGAGCGAAGTCGAGGCACCAGGCGGGATGACCCACCGCTTCAACTGACGGATAATGGGGACAGCCATCGGCTCGCCTACGTTCATCGTCCCCTGCGCAAACTCAATCGGCCCAGCCCAACCCCGCTCGATCGTACCTGTCACGTGCAAGACTTCGTGGATCGCCTCCGCGGGGCAGTTGAGGGTACAACTGCCACAGCCGTGGCATAGTTCCGGGAACACCAGCACCTTCTCACCAACCACGGCGATGGCGTTATATTGACACACTTCGGCACAGCGCCCACAGTGAGTGCATGCGGCGATGTCCACCTCCGGGATCATCTGGCCCACCTCCATACGCTCCTGGATAGCAGGCCGCAAGAAGAGGCCAGCGTTTGGCTCCTCCACGTCGCAGTCCACGAGCAATGGACCGCCACGATTCGCAGACTCGCCCGCGTTCTCAAACTCACGATCCGACAACTCTTGAGCACCCGCTGCCAGACTCAACACCAGATTGACGGAGACAGTCGTCTTGCCTGTCCCCCCCTTACCACTCGCTATCGTAACAATCATGTTTTCGCTCCATATCCAAATTGCTACTACTCAGGCTCTTCTGGTACGTCATTCCGAGTGAGCGTAGCGAATCAAGGAATCTCCAGTTGCGATGGCACATGTGACTCCGACAAGAGATTCCTCGACTCCCTTCGGTCGCTCGGAATGACAGAGCTGAGCAGCAACTCCAAATCTAGAATTCCAACACAGTCCCTGCCGGGCAGGGAGCAACCCGACCTCCAAAGGCCTGGGCCAGGGCCACGTAGGCCGCCTGGCCCGTGCAGTGATTGGGATACAGCGCAGGCGGTCCCAACCGCTTCAGCGCCTCTATCAGTCGGCGCAGATGCGACCCATCGGCGCTGACCAGGTGTGTCCCACCGACTACCACCACCGGATCTCGCCCAAATACCCGCCGCACGTGCGATAGCGTGTTGAGGAGCCCGGCGTGGCAGCAGCCACAGACCAACACCAGCCCCTGGGGATCGTCTAGGATCATCGCCATATCGTCACGGTATGGATCTGGGACCCACCGTTCCCCCTCACGCACAAAGTGATGCAGGCTGCGCCCTTCCGGTTCTGGCCGTTCCGAAATCTCACCACTCGTCCACACGCCAGCCACGATCTCCTGGGGCGCGTCGCTCAGATGCAGATCGGCCTGCTGGCGCAAGACCTCCAAATCCACAGGCAATCCCTTTCTGATATAAGGGAAGCGAAGCGGTGCCTTGACCTCCATCCGCCCCGACCGCCGCGAGAACCGCTCTCGCCCAAGGTCGCAGTGAGCATAGACGGGCAGATCCGGTACGTGTTCCAGCAGGGCTGGCAGCCCGCCGGTATGATCCGGATGGGCATGGCTGAGTACGACGCCCACGATACTGTCGAGCGCGATATTCTGCGCCTCCAGGTTGTGAAGCAGCACCGTGCCGCTGGCCCCGGTGTCGAAAAGGACCCGTGCCCCTTCCGATTCGATCAGAAAGGCCAACCCGTGCTCTCCCCAGAATGAGGAATGCGGATCAACAGCGTTATCTACCACACACGTAATCTTCATTTGATTCACCTTCAGCGGCCCACTTTTACCTCTCCCAGCACCACCCGATCTCCGGCCGGATTCCCAGCCACGTCCAGAAACGGCACGTTGATCACATCCGGATAACTATACTGACCAGCCCATACCTGGTAACGGCCCGGAGAGAGATCAGGCGGGATAGGGATCGGGAAGCGACTCAACACCAGGTCGCCAGCCGCCCAGGACGCGGTAGGAAAGCCGGCCACGTCGTGCTGACTCCGCAGAGTCCCCGCCTCATCCACCAGATGGGCAAAAAAATGATAGCTCGTCCCCGGCGGAGGCGGGGAGCGAACCCACCAGGTCAGCCAGACCTCCAGAGTCCCGTCAGCGGGTGGTGTACGGGCCACCCCGTAACCCAGAAAGACCGTGCCATTGGCGAACGGGACCCCTTCCGGGAACCGGGTCAGTCCAGCCAAGACGTCCTCCCGCTCCGCGCCGCTCCGATGGAACAACCGATAGGTCCATCCATCCGGCAGAGCAACCACCGGGCCGGACTGCACGTAATCCATAGCCCCCAGCCGGCTCAAGACTGGTTGGAGGTCCGAGGGACTCTCTTCCACCGGCCCCACCAGGTAGACAGCCTGGGCGCTATCTGGCACCGGCAGAGCCCATCGCCCATTGGCGAAACGGTGCGCATGTCCGAAGAGCAACGCTTCAAATACCGCCGGTGTTTCGTCCAAAGCCGGGTTCACACCTGTGCTCAGCACGATGATCTCCGACGAACCGGCCAGCCGTCGCGCCTCCTGGGCTGCTGCCCGCGTATACTTCAAGGGAATACCATAGCCCCCGGTGGTGGGATGCCGGTCCATGAAGACGAACAGTCGGCCCAGCACAGCAACCTGCCATCCCCCCCACAGTAGTAAAGCCACAGCCAGCGACAACGCAGAGACCGGCAAGCGCCGACCGATCAGGCGAAGCTTGGGCCCCCGGAGGCGGGCCAGCAAATCCACCAGCAGGATAGAAATGAACAGGAACTGAACCGGATAGAGCAAGATGAAGTAGAAGGGGTATACAGGCGCAGTCGGCCGGCTCTGCATCGCGATGGGCACGACAAACCACATGAACAACAGGAACATAGAACGGCGGCGCTCCCTGGGACCCCGGATAAGCAAAACCACTCCATAGACAAGGGCCAACCCCAAGAACCCCATCATCAGCCAGTTCAGCCACCACAGGCTCGGCAGACCCGCCAGGTACTCAGTGTACAGCCCCCCGGCCATCCCATGGATCCCTTCGCTGCCCGTGAGGAAAAAGGCATAGCGCAGCGCGTCTAAAGATAGGTGTCCCTCACCGCTCGTGAATCGTAAGAAATCCCGCAGGTCAGGCCAACCTCGGAGCGCGTCGCGAACCAGGTAGGGAGAGACCGCCAGTGTGAACGCTGCCGAGCCCACCGCAAGCGGCCAGCGAGATACCTCTCTGTGATAGACAAGCATAGAGATCAACAACACTGGGACGAAGGCCAGTCCTCCCAGGTGAAGGCCGATGAGGGCCGCCAGGCCGGCGAAGGCCCCGACCAGCGCCCATCGCTTGCCTCGAACAAAGGTGGCAAACAGCGCGGCGAAGAAACCGAGCGTGACCAGGGGCAGATTCTGACTCCAGATCTTCCGGCCGTAGACGACGGCCCAGGGACTGACGGCGAACAGGAAAGCGGCTATCAATCCCACCCTTCGACCGAAGTAGGCCCGGCCCAGCGCGTAGCAGGCCAGCACAGCGAGCCCGTTGAGCAGACCGGTGAACAGAACGACCGCCACCGGATCCTGCCACAGGCGGAGGGGAACCGCCGTCAGGTAGAGCGTGAGCGGCAGATTGGCCATCCCTCTGGAGGTATCTACGCCCGCGGCAGGCCAATCCCCCTCGTAGGCGATGGCCAGCGCCCGGCGGACCACCGTTGCTTCATCCCGCTTGAACGCGGCGAGCGTGGGCCAGCCCATTCGCAGGAGCAATGCAAGGGCTAGGATGCCCAGGACAATTCCCCAGATCGCCTTATTCCTGCCCGGCGCTACGCGCTTTTGATCCACACTTCCTCCCATCCAATATAAAGCGAAGCGGCTTCATCGGCCGCACGCCATTGTACGCGCTCCGCACCCTCTGTCAAGGGCACGCACAGCAAAACGGTGCCCGGCGCCCTGGGCGCCGGGCACCGTTTCTGGTCGTCTCGCTATTCACGCACCATCTGCGTACCGCACTCCGGACACTTCTTCTGATAACAAGGCTGGCCCACCACGTGCGGCTCGCGATGCCCACAACTGGGGCAAACGCAGGCGCCACCAGGACCAGCAGCTTTGGAGCCGCCCATTCGGCCCGGCCCGCGCCCACTACCACGGCCGGCACCACCACCGCGACCGCCACCACCTCCACGACCTCGATCCATCTCATTCACCTCCCCTCAAGTCACCGAGCCTGCACTCGCACACCTCTCCAACTCACTTATCCGCAAACTGAATGCTCACCTCCGGTGAACGTATCAGCGTGTTGGGCAGGGTGGCGTGTCTTGCTACCCCAATCAGCCTTCGCTTTACGTCCTCAGGTGGCTCCGGCTCGATGTGGATCGTCGCCTCCAACGCACCGACGCGGCGTGGCTTCGCCTGCTCCTCGAACTCCATATCCAGGGTCAATTGGTCGAACAGAATCCCGCGCAGCCGACAGGAATTAGTCACAAACTCGAGCATACAAGCACCCACCGCTGCCACAAATAGCTGTGGCGCACTCAGCGCCGTGCCGGCACCTCCATCCTCCGGCCTGGCATCCATAACTACAGTATGACCCTCTGCCGTCGCCACGAACCGCAGGCCATCCACGTGTTGTACCGTAAGCCTCACGCCGACCTCCCTTCGCCACGCTCAATTACGTTGAGCCGTCAACCACGTTGAGCCCTCAACGTAGCCGCCCTACATCGGCTATTTCGTCCTTGGGGGTGCGGACGCCCGGTCGAATCTCCGCCAGCCCGTGCACCTCGACCAACCTGGTGAGCGAGCGCACACTACTCTTGAAGCGCCGCGGGAACGAACGGCCCGCAGGCACCTGAATAACTACGTGCACCCCTACAAGAGAGCCGGACAGAAGACGTCGTATAACAACAAATCATCGCTCACGTCGAAAATCCGATGCCTCGTGCCCCGCGGGACGCGAACGATCACGCCCGGTTCAAGCGCAAAATCCCCCCTGCCCTCAACCCACATTCTGGCCCGACCGGCCAGGGGATACAGAATGTCATCACAGCCATCGTGGATGTGCTCGGGCACCTCCAGGCCACGGTCGATACGCACGAGCATGCAGGTCACACCCGCGCCCTGAGTGGCCCGGGATACCAGCACTTTGATCTCAACTCCCTTCGCCGTGGGGTGAGATTGCCATTCCAGCTCCTCGACACGCGTAACAGGCTCCACGTTTCGCCCTCCCTAGTCCTGAACCTGCACCGTACTGCCGACACCTGCCAGGATGAAATCCTCACCGTACGCTTCCTTGAACAACCTGCGGGCCGCGTCGCCGGAGCAATGACACGGCGCCACCTTCTGCACACCCAACCGCTGAAAATCCTCGACGATCCCCTCAATCTCCGCCGCACCCTTACCGCCCAGGTGAAACCCACCAACAACAAGGTAGACATCCTGCCCCGTCATTTCTTTCGCTCGGCGCACGACGTCCACGATTCCTGGATGAGCACAGCCCGTGATCACCACCAATCCCCGCGCCGTCTCGATCGCCAACGATTGCTCTTTGATCCAGTCCCCAAGTTCCCCGGTCGAGAGAACGTGCTCGCAGATTTCGACCGATTCCTGAACCTTGACTACGTCAGCGCCAACGTCCCGGGCAGCGTCCCCCATGCTCCGCGGGAAGGACTCAGGCAGGTAAACCGTGACCGCCTGATTCTCATCCAGAAAGCCGCCCAGCCCACCGACGTGGTCACCGTGCACGTGTGATATGACGACTGTATCTACACGTTGGGGATCAACGCCTAGCGTGCGCATGTTGGACAGAAGCGTCCCGCTGTCGCCGCCGGTGTCGAAGAGAATCGTCTCGTCAAGTCCCTCTACCAGGCAGGCAAAGCCCCAGGCTGTCCGCAGGCGATCGTCGTATTCGTTGTTGTCATAGAGAATGGTGATAGTGACGGCCAACGTCTCTTCCGTAGGCGCGACCGTGGGTGCAGGCAGAACTGTAGTTGATGTTGTGGTAGGCACAGACGGACGCGTCGGCGACACCGTCGGCGTCGACGTGTTCGTGGGCCCAGGAGTCTGCGTCGGCAACAGCGCTGTGCCCTCTATCCGGGGCAGGGATGTGGCCGGCGCCGCAGGCGTCAGCGGCCCCACATGCAAAGGGAAGCGAAGCGGCGCACACCCAGCAAGCAGCAGCCCAGCCAGTAAGATCTGCCCCCACATCCGTATGCAGAGGGAAGCGAACCGACCCCGCATACAAAGGGAAGCGAAGCGACCCCACCTTATCACACGCATACTTGCCTACCCGCCGCGCCGCCTGCGGCGCGATCGTCGCCTGCCACCACGCCCGCCCCTGGACGTGATCGGCGTCGTACCTGCCGAAGTCTCTTGAGCCTGCCGAGATCGGCTCGACGCCGCAGGTCGCCCCGCCAACCAGCGGCCCACTGCCCGCGCCAGTGCTCCTACCGCCCTCACCAACAGCCCCGCGCCGGCCGCAGCGACTGCAGTCCCTGCGGTCTCGGCCAATGGGCGCTGCTGCCGAGGTACTGGATGGCTGGGACGGACGGTCTGAGGAACCGGCCGCTCCTGAGCAGGGACAAGCTCGCCCTGAACCACAGGCTGTATGGCATCCTCAGGGCAGATGTCCACGCAGGCTTCGCACCCGGTGCACGCCTCCTCGTCAACCTGAGCCCTTCCATCCACCAGCGCAAGTGCACCGACGGGACATACCTCTACACACGCGCCACAGCCCGTGCAACGGTCGACGTCCACCCAAACTGTCTGCTCATTCATCTTCCTACCCCTGTCCCAAGCTCCTTCCTCCTCTTCCCAATATGAAAGATAGCGAAGCGACGGCTACTCACACCGGTTGGCGATTGCCTCTAGCAGCGTCTTCACCGCCAACTCGGCGCAGTGGACATTCTCTTCAGGCAACCCATCGAGGGCAACAATCAGATCTTCTGGCCGGATACTGCAGGCTTCCTCAAGCGACATTCCCTGCGCCATGCGGCTGAGCATACTTCCACAAGCCACACTCGACCCACAACCATCGGTCATGAAATTGACCGCCTCTATGCCCCCCCCGTTCAGCCTCAAGTAAAACTCCATCGTGTCGCCACACGAGCCATGCACAATCCCGTAAGCATCTGCCCCATCCATACGGCCCATATTTGTCGGGTTGTGCGCCTCTGCGATGACCTTGGCCGAATAGATTGCCCGCTCCTGTTCGCTGATTTGTCTTTGCAGCTCCACGACCAAGCGGTCGAATTCAGCTGCTTCTCCTTGATCGTCCACGCATCCCCCTTACAGTTTGATTTCGATCTTCCCTCTCTTGAAGCCTTTAAGCGACGACAGCATACCCAGGATAGTAGACCGCATCATACCGGAGATGAAGGGATTCATCGGCACTCGCTGCCCATCTACCCTGACCTCTGTTCCTGGCTTCAGGCTGACACAATCCTCCGGGCTGCCATTGCCCGCAACAATCTCGCGCGCCAAATCGTAGCACCGCTCGTGCCCACAGCCCCCACAATCCAGGTCAGGCAACTTGAACGCCTTTCGTTCCACCAGATCGGCGACCTTGTCCACAGCATCCCGATCGAAGAGCGGGATCCCGATCTCGTCAAGCCAGGGGAGACTCATCTCCGCTACTATCTCAGACGACGCAACAGCACAGATCGCCAGGCCGTCGAACAGGCCCTCCCACCGCCCGCGCTCGTCGTCTGGCTTCCCCCGCAGGCACACGACCTTGGGGAACGTCTTCTCGGTCTTGAACCCCTCGACGAGTATGATATCTGCCTCGAGATACGGTATGATGTCTTCCAGGCTCAACTGTTTCTTCCAAAAAACTCCCGATGCCTGGGGTGAGATGAATCCCACCTGACCGGCCACACTGCCCAACACGGCGGTGTCCTTCTCCGGGAGGTCAACGTGGTGCGACAGATGCTTGACCACGGCCACCTCGTGGCCCCTTTCGATCAACTCGCGGACCAGCGCGCTGGTGAGCGTAGTCTTACCGCTGTTCTTGTACCCGATGATTCCTACAACCCTGAGCAAGCCGCTCCTCCAGATGACCCAGGTTCTAGCGTGCTCCGAACCTGTCCAGGCGCTCCATCACCTCTTCCAACTGCTGCTGCAGCATCTCCGCTTCCTCACGCAATCGACCCACCTCGTCGTGCTCATACCCGCCCTCTGCGGAGGTGTGGGCGTGCTCATGCTCATATTCGTGATCGCGGCAGGGCTCAGCGCCCTGCACCTGGCCACCCAAGTATTGCTCCAAGGCGTGGCGCACGGTGCCAGAGGCCCCGGTCACCGGCTCGATACCGAACTGCTGGAAGAAGTCAATCGCCCGTCCGCCCATCCCACCGGTCAGCATGACGTCGACGCCTTGCTGGTTGATGAACTTCGGCACCTGCCCAGGGGCATGTTGGCCATAGTACGGGTTCTCCACGGTGTCGACCCGCTCGGCTTTGTGGCCCTCAAGCTCTACAAGTATATAGTACGGACAGCGCCCGAAGTGAGGGCTCACCACGCTGTCCAACCCATTGCTATCGTCCGCGGAAACTGCCACACGGCGCATCGCTTACTCCTCCTTCTCCAGCCGATCAAGCCGCTCCAGCACATCAGCCAACTGCTTGCGCAGCTCACCGGCCATCCCCTTCAAACTGGCGACCTCCTCCTCGCGGGAAGGCACCGCTTCCGATGCATTGGAAGGGGCAGACGCGGGTGGCTGAGAGGGCGAAGGTGACGTCGGCGGTGGGGTGGAACCCCACGCCTGGCACCCGGCGCCCATGCCGCGACCCATGCCCATACCTCGGCCCATTCCCATACCGCGGCCCATGCCCATGCCGCGACCCATGCCCATGCCAGCGTGCGCCTGAGCGCTCGCCTGGCCGGAGGTCGTCAGTTGACCGGCCTGAAACGCCTCAGCCGCCTGTCGCACCGTCCCACCGCCGAAAAGATAGACGGGGACACTGGCGGACTGGAGGACGTTAAATGCGTTCGGCCCCATATTTCCGGTCACCACTGCCTGCGCACCGCGCTCGACGACGAACTGAGCTGCCTGGATGCCCGCCCCACCACTGGCCGCGATAGCCGGGTTCTCAACCGCCTCAAAGTCCATCGTCTCTGTATCCACAAAGACGTACACGCCGCAGCGCCCAAAGACAGGGCTGGCTGGCGCGTCGATATCTGCATCATTTGCTGAAACCACTATTTTCATTTGCGTTCCTCTCAACTAAAGGTATAATCTGGCTTGTCCACCAGGTGAGGGACCGTGAAAAGCCCCCCACCCGGCTTGGGCCCCGGGGCGGGTGGCGGAGTATGTGGCGACGTCACCCGCCCCGACGTTCACGTGCACAGCCCATCTACGCTTCCTGATCGAGCTCCTCGATGCGCTGGCTGATGGCGTCCAGTTGTTGCTGCAACCACTCAGCCTACCCGCTCAGCGCAGACCACAGTCCGCGCCATAAGCGTCTGAACTGTGATGTGGCGCCAGCGGGCCTCACCACCGTCCGCGGCCTCGGCCACGTCCACCGCCCCACCGACCCCGTCCCCAGAAGCCCCGGCGCATACCCCAACGGGGGCGACCGAAGCCGAAGGGCCGTCTGTAGCCCCAGGACGGGGCCGGATACGACGGACGATACGGCCCGTAGCCAGCGTACGGAGTGGTGTACGGATTGCACCACCCTCGTCCACCGCCGGTCATCGGGCCCATCCCCGCTGGTCCGGTTCCATCGAACCCTGGCATATCATTCACCTCCTCCACATACAAAGCGTAGCGACCCCTACCCCTGCTTCAGCACGATGCTCCCAACCGGCACGCCCAAGTCACGGGCGATGACTGGGCACTTCGTCTGCAGCAGGAAGAACACCCGCGGGCCCTCCTCGCTCAGCGTCTCGTAGTTCGCCTGTCCCTTGGCGAGGACCAGATCGGCCTGATCGTACAACCGCCGAAACTCCTCCGAGCAGCGATCCAGGATCGTGCCAGGGGCATCCGAGCCTGTACTGACAATCTCCGCCTCCTGATCTACCCCGGCCGCTATCGCATCCTCCCTCGTGGCGTCGTTCAAGATCGGCCCACCCTTGACAGCATAGATGACTGGCACATCGAGCGTCTCGATCAACATCCGATCGAAGACCGTCTCGCCAGCGTTATCGGCCAGATAGAGCACCTGTCCAGCCCCGGAAAGCGCGCTGCGCAGAGCGACCCGGTCGTCGACAGCGAAGGGCTGCGCCAACACCCGCTCGACCGTGCTCCAAAGATCGTACTCCTGGGCCGGCCCTACGTCGATGATGTTACCCGCGATGCTCAACCGAAGGGATGTCTCGAACGGATCCCCGGCCTCTGCCAGCAACGACTTCATCCTGGGGTAGGAAGCCAGCGCCTGACGGGTGCTGGCCTCCTTGACGACCCGGTACGGGTCGCCGTTCCCCACCTCCTGGCGCACGATGCGATGCACCCGCGCCCCGATCTCTGGCGGCGTACTCGAAGATTCGGTATCCTGCAACACGTCAAGCACTCGGTCGAGCACAGTCCGCTGTTGCTTCTCACTGGCTCCGCACGTCCGCGTCGCATCCAGAGACTGGCGCAGGAAGCACGGATAACAGTCCAGATAGGTCTTCATCTATGGGAAGGTCGGCGTGGTCTTGGTCGCTGGCACCCGCTCCACCACCTTCTCAGCGATCGGCTTGAACACCTCTGCTTCGTACTCCTCTACCTCGCCCGCGTCACATCGAACCGCCAGATCAGGATCAAGTGGGAGTTGCCCCAGGAGCGGGACTTGCAGGTCCATCGCCGTGCGCATAGCACCGCTGGGGCCAAAGACCTCGATCTTCTCCCCACACTCGGGACAAATGATATAACTCATATTCTCCACCACACCCAGGATTGGCGCTCCCATGTGCTGGGCCATGCGGGCGGCCTTGCGCACAACCATCCCCGCCAGATCCTGCGGCGACGTGACCAGGACGACCCCGCTCAAAGGGATCGACTGCATCACCGTCAACGAGGCATCCGAGGTCCCAGGGGGCAGATCCACAATCAGATAGTCGAGTTCACCCCAAGCCACATCCTGCCAGAACTGCTTGATGGCACTGCTGATCAGGGGGCCACGCCAGATGACAGCCTCGTCCTCATTCGGAAGCAGCAGGTTGATCGACATCACTTTGACGCCTGCACCCGACTCCGCCGGGAGAATGCCCAGTGGGCCCATCGCCGGCGGCTCGTGGAGGCCGAACATCTTGGGAATGCTGGGGCCGGTGATATCGGCGTCCAACACACCCACCCGTTTTCCCTGACGGTGCAAAGCGACAGCCAGCAGCGCTGCCACCGAAGACTTGCCGACGCCACCCTTTCCGCTCAGCACGGCGATCACCTTGTC
>Ga0180433_10007047_pt1 | contig 14511 bp, 13 predicted proteins | sample SS_ome_8_FD_132980 | JGI IMG/M metagenome (GOLD analysis project Ga0180433, IMG submission 132980) | Hypersaline lake sediment archaeal communities from the Salton Sea, California, USA - SS_1_D_1 metaG | ecosystem: Environmental > Aquatic > Non-marine Saline and Alkaline > Hypersaline >... | reverse complement strand
TACTCCTTTTCTTCTTTCGTATTAAAACACCGCTATTGTTGAAAAATAAACATAAACAAGAATACAGAATTTAGAAGATAGAATTTAGAAAAAATAATTTTAAATTTTAAGTGTTAAGTGTTAAGTTAAAAAGATGAGAAAGGAGGAGTGATTATGAAGGAATATAAGTTATTTATAGACGGTAAATGGCAGGATGGAAGTAAAATCCGCACGATCAAATCGCCCTATGATGGCAAAGAAGCAGCAAAGGTTCATTTTGCAGATAGTACGCAGATGGAAAACGCGGTTTCAGCCGCGCATAAAGCCTATGAAAAAACCCGCCGTCTATCCAGCCATGAACGATCCGTTATTTTAGAGAAAATTTCAGACCTTATCGAAAAGCGCCAGGAAGAACTGGCTGAATCTATTGCACTATGCGCCGGAAAACCGATCAGATCGTCCCGGGTAGAGGTCGCCCGGGCAGTCAACACCTTTAAAATCGCTTCAGAAGAAGCCAAAAGAATAAATGGTGAGATCATACCCTTGGATCTAAGCCCCCAAACAAAAGAACGATGGGGTTTTGTGAGACGCTTCCCCATCGGTGTGGTAGTAGGGATCACTCCTTTTAATTTTCCCTTGAATCTGGTCGCCCATAAGGTTGCTCCTGCCATTGCATCTGGAAACCCTATAATTTTAAGGCCGGCCTCTCAGGTTGCTATGACCTCTCTGATTTTAGGAGAAATAATAAAAGAAACAGATCTTCCGCCAGGAGGATTCAATGTCGTTCCCTGTGGATACAAAGCTGCCGATGTTCTTATTGATGACGATCGTGTTAAAAAAATAACCTTTACCGGAAGTCCTGCGATCGGCTGGGAGATGAAAAAAAGAGCTTATAAGAAACGGATTACCCTGGAGCTGGGTGGAAATGCCGCTGTAGTTATCGAACCGGATGCAAATCTGAAATATGCTCTGGACAGAACCGTTTTGGGTTCCTTCTCCTATTCCGGCCAGGTGTGCATATCCATTCAGCGAGTTTATCTTCATGAAAAGATCTATGACCAGTTTTTATCTGATTTCGTAGCTGCAGCTGAAAAATTAAAGAGGGGGGATCCCCTTTCAGAGGAAACCGATATCGGCCCTATGATCAATGAAGATGCAGCCAAGCAGACCGAGGAATGGATCGAGGAAGCTTTAAATCAAAAAGCCAAAGCCCTTTGCGGAGGGAAACGGAATGGATCCATGGTCCCTCCGACCATCCTGGAAAATGTCGATCCGCATCTGCGTATTTCCTGGCTGGAAGCTTTTGCCCCTGTGGCGGTTGTCTACCGTTATTCTGATTTTCATGAGGCGCTAAACAGCGTCAATGATTCGATCTACGGCCTGCAGGCTGGAGTCTTTACCAATGACCTTAAGAAAGCCTTTCAGGCTTATGAGGTGCTGGATGTGGGAGGAGTGATCATAAACGATATCCCCACCTTCCGCATCGATCACATGCCTTACGGAGGCGTCAAAGAATCCGGCTTCGGCCGGGAAGGACTAAAATATGCGATCGATGAGATGACGGAACTTAAGCTCATGGCTTTGAATCTTCAATAATTTTCCCCAAGCCTTTTCCATTTTTCCTTGACAGCATTTTGACTAACACCTAAACTAATAGGTTCATGCCTAAATTTATATCATTAATATCATAATTCCGGAGGTATCATATGAAAACCATTCGTCTGGTCGAGGTCAGAGATAAGATCAAAGACCTCGTACAGGAAGCTAATTTTGTTCTCCAGGATGATGTTTTAAAGGTCGTCAAAGAAATGAAAGCCAAAGAAGAAGCCCCCGCAGCCATCGCTGTTTTCGAACAAATACTGGAAAATGCAGAGATCGCCAAAACTGAAAAGCTCGGCCTCTGTCAGGATACCGGCCTGGCTGTTTTTTTTATCGAGATCGGCGAAGATGTCCGTCTGGAAAAGGGCGATGGATTGAACAGCCTTAAAGAAGCCATCACAGAAGGAGAAAAAGCCGGATACCAGGAAGGTTATCTGCGCAAATCAGTGGTGGAAGATCCCATCCGCCGGAAAAACACCGGGGATAATACTCCTGCCTATATACATTGGGAAATAGTTCCTGGGGACACCTTCAAGGTGACCTTTTGCGCCAAAGGAGGCGGCGCGGAAAATATGAGTCAGGTCCGCATGTTCGCACCCGCTGCCGGCCAGGAAGGAATAGAAGATTTTGTGGTGGAAACCGCAGATAAAGGCGGATCTAACCCCTGTCCACCCATCGTTGTGGGGGTTGGATTGGGCGGCAACTTTGAATTCTCAGCCCTGCTGGCTAAAAAAGCCTTACTGCGAAAGCCTCTGGGATCCCATAATCCCGATCCTTTTTATGCTGATATGGAGACACGTCTTCTGGAAAGAATAAACAAGTTGGGAATCGGCCCCCAGGGCATGGGTGGAAGGATAACCGCTCTAGCCGTACATGTAGAAGCCTTTCCCTGTCATATCGCTTCTATGCCGGCTGCAGTCAATATCCAATGCCATTCTCACAGGGTTATGTCTTTTGAGATGTAAAACATTAAAAAATATTGATATTTAAATAGAACTCATCATTGATAAATTGTTTAAAACCTTAAAACAAAGCGCTGTAAATTTTTCATTTAAAGTGAACCGCTTTAATAGAGGAGGTTAAATGATTTTTATTCATAATAATCACAATAATAAAATTCATAAATTTATATCTGGAGGATATTAAATGCCTGCAAAAGGTTATGTTGAAATTGATATCGAAAGGTGTAAAGGATGTGGCTTGTGTGTTCTAAGCTGTCCTACTGATTGTCTTGCATTAAACACATCTGACACCAACAGCTATGGTCTTCATTATGCTTATCTTGATGACGAAGATAAATGCATTGCCTGCATGAACTGTGCTGTAATATGTCCGGATGCGGCCATCACGGTTTATAAAAAAGAAGAGGATCGAAAAGAGCAAAGGAGTTAACATGGGCGAATTAAGATTAATGAAAGGTAATGAAGCTCTGGGTGAAGCCGCCATCCGTGCCGGTCTTCAGGGCTATTTTGGGTATCCCATCACCCCTCAATCCGAAGTGATCGAATATCTTGCCCAGCAGGAACCCCATCATAACTACACGCTTCTCCAGGCTGAAAGTGAAGTGGCTGCCGTCAACATGATGTACGGAGCAGGCGGAGCCGGAGCCAGGGTATTGACCACTACTTCTTCTCCAGGATTCTCGCTCATGCAGGAAGGAATTTCTTATATCGCTGCTGCTGAAATTCCCTGCCTTTTCTGTAATGTGGTGCGCGGCGGCCCGGGATTGGGCACAATCCAGCCCAGCCAGAGTGATTATTTCCAGTCCACTAAAGGAGGCGGTCACGGAGATTATCATCCCATAGTTCTCGCACCGAATTCTGTTCAGGAAACTGTGGACTTTGTGTATTTAGGGTTTGAGCTGGCAGATAAATACAGAACTCCGGTGACTATACTATCAGATGGGGCCATAGGACAGATGATGGAAAAAGTCGTGCTTCCTGACCCGATCGAATACAAGCCTAACAAACCCTGGGCAACCACTGGTAAAACCAAAGACAGAGAGCGCAATATCTTAACCTCTCTGTACATCCAATCCGAAGATATGGAAAAAAAGAACATAAAGCTCCAAAAAAAGTACGAAAAGATCAAAAAAAATGAAGTACGATACGAAGAATACAACACCGAAGATGCAGAGATCATTATCACATCCTTTGGACTCACCTCTCGTGTCTGTAAAAAAACAGTAGATGTTGGCCGTAAGGAAGGGATGAAGATCGGGCTCTTCAGGCCCCAAATTCTGTGGCCCTTTCCCTGGAACAGACTCGGTGAATATGGGGATAAGAACCATGTTAAGTTTTTTATCTCCATTGAAATGAATGCAGGGCAGATGGTGGAAGATGTGAAACTGGCTGTGTGCGGCAAAAAACCGGTCCATTTCTACGGCCGCATGGGCGGTATTGTTCCGGATCCTATCGAGGTCCTGGAACATATTAAGAAGATCAAGGAGTGATATTATGAAAGAAGGATATAAACTTATCTATGAAGGCCCTAAAACCTTAGTCGATAGAAGAATGCATTACTGTCCCGGATGCTTTCATGCTACCATCCATAAACTGCTCATGGAAGTGATCGAAGAGATGGATATTCAGGAGAAAACAGTGGGGGTGTGCCCTGTGGGATGTTCGGTTTTTGCTTATGATTATATGGATGTTGATATGCAGGAGGCCGCACACGGGCGGGCTGCTGCAGTAGCTACCGGCATCAAACGTATGCTGCCTGACCGGTTCGTCTTTTCTTATCAGGGAGACGGCGACCTGGCAGCCATTGGAACAGCAGAAACCCTCCATGCCTGCAACCGGGGAGAGAATTTTACTTTTATTTTCATCAATAATGGTATTTATGGAATGACCGGGGGGCAGATGGCGCCCACTACTCTGGAAGGACAAAAAACCTCTACCTCTCCTTATGGAAGGGATCCGGAAAAAATCGGTCTTCCCATGAAAATGGCAGAGATCGTCTCGCAGTTTGATCGGGTTGCTTATGTGGAAAGGGTGAGCTGCGATACGCCAGCCCATGCTCGAAAAGCAAAAAAAGCCCTCCGCACTGCTTTTGAATATCAAGGGAAAAAGCTGGGAACCACCTTTGTAGAAGTGGCCTCAAACTGTCCCTCAGGCTGGAAAATGACCCCTGAGGAGTCTTTGAAATGGCTGCAGGAAAGAGTCTTCCCCTATTATCCATTGAAAGTCTTTAAGAAACCTGAAAAAGAGGAGGCGTAGACAGATGTTAAAGGAAATGGTATTTGCAGGATTCGGAGGCCAGGGCGTGCTTTCCATGGGTACCTTGATCGCTTATGCTGCCATGAAGGAGGGAAAAGAAGTGAGCTGGTTCCCCTCTTATGGACCCGAGATGCGGGGCGGTACAGCCAACTGCATGGTCAACATCAGTGATGAAGAGATATCATCCCCTATTGATACGGAATTCGACATAGCTTGTGTTTTTAATATACCTTCGCTGGAAAAATTCGAACCAAAAGTCAAAAAGGGAGGAATGCTGTTTTGGGAAAGCAGCACCATTAAAAAAGGCCCTACCAGAAAAGATATCCAAACCTATGCAATTCCTGCTATTAAAATGGCCTCTGATAAACTAAAAAACTTAAAAGTCATGAATATGATAGTAATGGGCGCACTGGTCGAAGTGAGTAAGATCATAAAACAAGAATCTATGCTTACGGCTTTGAAGGGAGCTCTACCTGAAAGACATCATCACTTGATCCCCTTAAACCAACAAGCCATGGAGCTGGGAAGGGAAATTGTGAAGAAGCTTTAATTGGATGAGTGAGTAAAGGTTTCAAGGGATCAAGGTTTTAAGGATTTCTTTACCAATCTCCTGACTATTCGGTTTTTGTGGGTTTCTTATATCTCCTATCTTCTGGTTTTTTACTTAGATAATTCCAGGAAGAGTTTCTCCATCATCTCCTTGGACATATATCCTACGTGTTTGTCTGTTATGTTTCCCTGGCGGTCAATAACAAAAGTAGTAGGGATATATTGGCCAGGTTCGTAGGCTTCGTACAATTCTTTAGTCGCCATGGCCATCGGATAAGATATGCTGTATTCCTGCATGAACTCTTTGACCACATTTGACCCACCACGGTCCAAAGAAACTCCTAAGATGACCATACCATCTTCTTTATATTTCTCGTACAGCTCAATAAATCCTGGAATTTCCTGACGGCATGGGGGGCACCAGGTGGCCCAAAAATTTATAAAGATCACATTTCCTTTAATTTCTTCAAGAGAAATGTTGCTGCCGTCCAATGAGGTTATGGAAAAATCCGGAGCTTTACTCCCAGCTTGACCATATGTACATGCAGTTACTGATAGAACTATTAAAGCGGCCATCATCATTCTAGATTTCATTTTCATACTTATCTCCATATCTTAATATTAGAATTAATATAATAATTATAGGGATTAATCACAAACTTTGCAACATAAAAAAAACAGAGGATAGAAAAAAACCAGAAGATAGAAGATAGGAAATAGAAGAAAACCACAAAAAACTGAGGAGTCTGGACCCAGAAGACAGAAGTCAGAAGACACAATTTTAAGTGTTAAGTTTTTAGTGATAAGTTGTAGACCCAGAAGAGAAAAAACCAATGATTCTCTAGTGAAAAAACCCTTGAATCCTCGAAAAATTTATCTGTGCATCCACTATAGCCTTACCAGCGATACGCTAAGGCTCCCCATGTAAAGCCTGCGCCGAAGGCGACTAAAAGCATGATGCTTCCTTCAAGCATCTTCCCGGCTTCCCTTAATTCATGGATGCAAATCGGAATGGTCGCCACTGAAACGTTGCCGTATTTATGAATATTGGAATAGACTTTTTCTTTGGGAAAAGATAACCGGCGGCCGATGGCATCGATTATACGGATATTGGCCTGATGAGGAATCAACCAATCTATATCATTTTTGGTTAGATGAGCTTTCTTCATTGCAGCCATTGCAGCCTCTCCCATCCGTTTAACTGCATGTTTAAAAACCTCGTTACCTTTCATCTGGAGATATTGAAGATCTCGTTCCAGGACTTCCTGAGATAAAGGCGTACGCGATCCTCCACCAGGGAGAAAAAGAAGATCTCCTAAATTCCCATCCGCTTTCCAATATGAAGACAGCATTCCGCTTCCATTTTCAGTGGCTTCCACGACAACAGCTCCTGCAGCATCTCCGAATAACACACACGTGCTTCTGTCTTTCCAGTTGGTTATCTTGGTCAGGTTTTCAGTCCCGATCACCAAAATCCTTTTATTGACCCCGTTTAAGATCAGGCTTTCGGCTAAGATCAAACTATATATAAACCCAGTACAACCTGCTGAAACATCAAATGCAGGAACCGTGTCTGCATTCAATCCCTTCTGTATCCAACACCCAGTAGAAGGAAAAATCGTATCAGGCGTTGAAGTAGCTGTGATAATAAGATCGATATCATCGGCAGTAAGACCTGCATTGCTTAGGGCACTCTTGCCTGCCTCAATCCCTAAATCCGACGATGCCTGCTCAAAAGCCGCTATCCTTCTTTCTTTTATACCCGACCTGGTAGTGATCCACTCATCAGATGTGTCTACCATTTTCTCTAGATCAGCATTGGTTAAAACTTTATCCGGAACATAAAATCCTGTTCCAGTGATCTTCATCCGTTTCGTCAATTTAATCTCCAAAATTTACTAAAAGTTTACTCTATAGCACACTCAAATACAATTTGCAAATTCAGAAAATCAAGTTGCGGAATCGAAGAATCACAGATAAAATATATGTTTATGATTAAAAGAAGTTTCTTTCTGATAGTTTTTTTAATTCTGTTTGTCGGCGGTATGGTCTTTCAGCCGCCGCTCTCGGCTCAGCTGGTACTCGGTCAATATGAAGACGAGGCTCCTTTCGGTTCCTGGAACATATATGGGGTCCCAACAGCAGCCGGAATGGCCTTAGGGAATTCTTTTTATACCTATGCCCATGATGCCTCTTCCGGCTTAAAAAATCCTGCCCTCCTATGCCAACTCCCCTCTTATATCTTTACCTTGAATTACTCATTAAATTCCGCATCCTTTTACAAATTTGGATTCATAAACACTGGAGTTTTACGTCTTGAACAGGCCTATTCGATGAGACTTTATGCCATTGACTTTGCCGGTCTAACCTTGAGGTTTGGAAGCTGGTCTGCAGGCTTTAGCTATGGCAACCTGGAATATTTTGACCGTCCGGCCGTAAAGGCTGAGGCAAAGTATCAAGGCACTACTTACTATACTCTTGATTATGATCAAAGCGGAGGACTTAAAAACCTGAATTTAACATTAGCCCGTAAAATATCCGGAGGTTTATCAGCAGGGGTGGGAATCAATTATATTTTTGGAAATTATTCCAGGAATCAAACCGATAATTGGCTGAATGAAGGGATCACTATAACCGACAATAAAGAAATGGAACTAACCGGATTCTGTATAAATGGAGGGCTCTATGCCGGTATTTCCAAAAAACTTGCGGCCGCTGCTGTAGTCCGTCTTCCCTATACCAGAGAAGCTGAGAGCAGGAGTTTTGTAGAATATATCTCCACTACGACTAATACAACCATTACTCATGATAACAGCGCCAAAAGTAAATTCAAGCAGCCGCTGCTGGCAGGTTTGGGCCTGCTCTATACAATCTCATCTAAACTGAGATTTATGGGAGATATTTCGTGGATCAACTGGGAAAACTATTCAGTAGATTATTTCGAAGAGGAAAAATCCCGCAATTTCAATAACATAATCAAGGGAGGAGTCGGAGCCGAATATAGAGAAAACATTAATCTATTCAAAAAGCCATTCTTGATACCCATACGTTTTGGGATCAGCATCGATCCCCAACCAATGCGCGATCCAAATTCTGTCTATACAAACATTTGTTTCGGATTAGGTTTGCATCAAAACCGATTCAAAGTTGACCTGGGAGCTTCCCTTGGACAAGAAAACGGGTCAGGTGATAAACTTAAATCTGGAAGAATAATGATCACACTTTCCTATATGATGGAATGACCTTAAATATTTATAAAAAATGTCAATGAAAAATTGGAATCAGAAGATAGGGTAAAAAAAAAGGGAATGTAAAATGAAGAATAAATTCTTGTTTATTTGGGTTTTTGGGATTTTTATGGTCATCCTGGTTTTAGGACAGCAAAGGCAGGATCGTGAGATTATCAGCGTCGTTAAGTCTCCCCATTCTATCGAAATTCTAAAAACTCACACATTTGATCTTTTAGGGGAAATAGAAGGAAAAATATTTATTCATGTATCTCCATCCGAGCTCTCGCTCTTGCAGAGCCTGGGCCTAGCTTATAAAAATGAGACTGATAAATTCATAAAAAACCACAAACAAGATTTTCCCGTTCATGATCAAGGCGGAATAAACGGCCCCTATCACACCTATCAGGAAGTAGAAGATGAACTGTCGCGGCTGGAACAAGAAAACCCGAATTTAGCCCGTAAATCCATTGTTGGTCAAAGCCTGGAAAATCGAAATCTTTACGCTCTGAAGATCAGCGATAATGTCCAATCAGATGAATCTGAAGCCGAGGTCCTTTTAATCGGCTGCCATCACGCCAGAGAATGGATATCGGTCGAGGTTCCCCTGCTCATCGCAAGATATCTTCTGGAGAATTATTCACAAAACAATTATGTTCAGAGACTGGTCAATGAAAGTGAGATCTGGATAATCCCTCTCTTAAACCCTGATGGACTCGAATATTCCATCTATTACTACCGCTACTGGAGGAAAAACCGCAGAGACAACGGGGATAGTACATTCGGAGTCGATTTAAACCGCAATTATGATTATCAATGGGGAATCGATGATATCGGATCCAGCAGCACCACCATGTCTGATGTGTATAGAGGGATGTCCCCTAATTCCGAACCTGAGATACAAGCGGTTATCCAATTATTCCAGCAGAGAGATTTTAGAGCTCTTATCTCCTATCACAGTTATTCTCAGGTCATCCTCTTTCCCTGGGGATACACTTATGAGCAGGCAGAGGATTCCGATCTCCTCTTGCAGCTATCTAAAAATATGTCAAAGCTCATGAAAGCGGTCAACGGCCGGGTCTATTCCTTTGGACAAGCCGGAGATGCTCTCTATCTTACCAATGGAGACCTGACTGATTGGGCCTACGGAGTCTACGGCATTCCTGCTTTTACCATTGAGCTTCCGCCGGTTGACTTTACCAGCGGGGGATTTTTCAATGCGGATGAGGACATCGATCCCATTTTCAGAGAAAATCTTCCGGCTGCGCTGTATTTGATAGAATGGGCGGTCGACAGCTATACGACCGGATATACCCGCCAGGTTCCCCCGGTTAAACACCTGCTTTGCCGTAATCTCAATAAAAAGGCAGAGGATAGGAGATAGAAGAAAACATAAAACCAGAGGACACAATTCTAAGTGTTAAGTTTTAAGTGATAAGTTGATAAACAAATGACAGAAAACCAGTGATCCTCTAGTGACAAAACCTCGAAACCTTGAATCCTTTGATCCTCGAAACTTTTAGTGAGCGATGCGAAACTCGCATCCTCGCATCCACCTTAAATGACACATCCACCTTAAATGGTTGACAAACAATTCCTTATGATTAACAATAAGGAAACATTAGAGAAACCGCATGCGTGATTTTATATCGAATATATTTTCCTCCCAGAATGCTCTCCCTGGAACAAGAGAAGGACTCCCCTATTGGATATTCTGGCTGCTGCTCTGCGTCATCCTGCTTTTACTTGCTTTCATTTTTCTTCGTGACAAAGATCTCAGGCAGAGGATAAACAATTTCTTTTTTCGCACCAAACAAAAACTGATAAAACTCAAACTCCAACACCAGCTCAAAAGAGAAACCAATAAAAAACAAAATTCACTTTTAAATTTAGGAAAAAAAGCACGGGAGATTAAGGTTCAAGTTCCCGAAGGAGAAAAAATTACCGGGCAGCTGGAAGAACTTGAACAAAAAATAAATATACAGAAAAAAGAATTGAAGGAATGTGAAGAAAAAATAAAATCCTTAACTTCGACCATGCTGGAAAAAAATAAAATATTCGACAAAAACATCGCCGAACAAGAAAATATGAAAAACCAGCATCAGGAAAAATTAAACACTTTATTAGAAGAAGAGAAAAAGATCGAATCCCAGGTGCTGTCCAAGCAAAAAGAAATAGAGAATATCACAAAACAGATCAATGATCTCTACGACAGCCTTAAACGAAAAAAAGAATCAGGAGAAAGCAGCGAAAAAAGCGAAGAGATCGATCCAAAAAAGGTCGAAGAAAATATTTCAGAACTATCAGAAACTAAGAAAAAAACAGATGACACCATAAAAAAATTCGTTGATGATAAAGCCGAACTTGAAGCCGAAGAGGATAAAATTCAGTCGAAAATCGATGATATCCAGCAACAAATAAATGAAATCGTTGAAGAACAGAAACAGTTCACCCGTAAACACCAGAAAGAAATTAAAGAATGGGAAAAAACACGTAACAAAACTGAGGAAAAAATAAAATCATTTGAGCAAGAAGAAATTCCTCTTTTTGAAAGCCTCGGCAAGATCCTCGATGCGGAAAGGATAGAACATAAAGAGCTGGAAATTTTCTATTCACAGATAGATAGAATAAACAGTAAGATCCAAGAATTGGAAAAACAGATCGACGATCTTTCTTGAATTCCGGATATATCTCCATGAAAACAAATGCAGTTAATATCCGTGTTTTTGGTGTGGTCCAAGGTGTTGGTTTCCGGCCTTTCATATACCGGATCGCAAAAAAATTAGGGTACAGCGGATGGGTCAAAAACATCGGATTCGGAGTTGAGATCCATCTCGAGTCAAATAAAACGGGAGATTTTTCAGATTTTGTAGAAACTTTTGAAAAAGAGAAACCGCCTTTGGCTTTGATAGAAGAGTTTGAAATAGAAGAAGTTCCCTATCTAAAGCTGACTGATTTCACCATAAAAAAAACTGAAAGCGGAGAAAAATTCGTATTCATTTCACCTGATATTTCTGTTTGCGACAACTGCCGTAAGGAACTGCACACTTCTTCTGATAGAAGATATCATTATCCCTTTATCAATTGTACCGACTGCGGGCCAAGATACACCATCGTCAGAGCACTGCCTTATGACCGGCCGCAAACGACCATGAGTGCATTCAAAATGTGCCCCGACTGCAGACAGGAATACTCTGATCCCCTGGATCGCAGGTACCATGCGCAGCCTATCGCCTGTCCGGTCTGCGGCCCTCAGGTTAGCTTGCGATCTGTCAAAGGAAAAACTATCTCGGGCGGTATTCCTGAAGCCGTATCTTTGCTCAAACAAGGCAAGATCTTGGGAGTAAAGGGTCTGGGAGGATTCCATCTTGTCTGCAATGCCCTAGATAGAACGGCAGTTCAGAGGCTCAGAAAGATCAAAGAACGCAAGATCAAACCGCTGGCATTGATGGCCAGTAACTTTTCGATCATTGAAAAGTATGCCACCATCAACCCAATTGAAAAAGAATATTTGTTATCCGCGCGTAAACCGATAGTCCTGTTAAAAAAGAAAAAAGACATTCCCGGGATAGCGCCTCATCTTAATGAGATAGGATTTATGCTGCCTTACACCCCTCTTCATGAGCTTCTCCTTGAAAATATTGACATCATTGTGGCAACCAGTTCGAATAAAAAAGATTCTCCCATCATGAAGGATGAACAGGAAGGCATTGAAGCGCTGTGCGACTTTATCTTGACACATGACCGCCCTATTTACATGAGGGCGGATGATTCCGTGCTTAAGATAGTAAGAGATAAGCCGCTGTTTTTAAGGCGGGCACGAGGATATGTTCCCTATCCTCAAAAAGTCCACGCAAGTTTGAGAGCCCCCTGTCAGATCTTAGCGTTGGGAGGAGAACTTAAGGATACGATATCCGTTTACAAGAACGGCTATGTTATCACCAGTCAGTTTCTTGGTGATCTCGATGAATATCAAAATTACATTTATTTTGAGGAAACCATAGCACATCTGACCAGGTTGTTCGACATCGAACCCGATATCGTTGTATCTGATCTGCATCCTGATTTTCATACAACCAGATACGCTCAGAGATCCGGCATCCCCCATCTTCAGGTTCAACATCACTTTGCACATACTCTGGCACCCCTTCTCGAACATGGATATTCCGGATCCAACAAAGTTATAGGAGTATCCTTGGACGGTTTTGGTTATGGAGAGGATAAAACTGCGTGGGGAGGAGAATTTTTATTAGCAGATTACAGCGGTTTTTTTCGGTTAGCTCATTTTAAAAACGTTCCTCTGCCAGGAGGAGACCTGGCTGCAAAACAGCCCTGGCGAATGGCGGTGGCTTATCTTCTTGACTGCTTTGGCGCTGCATTCCCCCCAATTCCAGCTATGGAACAATTAGATCCGAAAAAGATCAAAGGCATTGTGGAAATGATCCGCCATGGACTCAACAGTCCGCCTTCTTCCAGCTGCGGCAGGCTTTTTGATGCTGTTTCTTTTTTAGTCGGCCTCAGCCCTCTTAAAGTCGAATTCGAAGCAGAAGCTCCCATGAGATTGGAAGCCGCCGCTTTAGAAAAAATCGATGAATATTATCGATTCGAATTAGATGAAAAATCGACAGGCCCAATCCTAATTTCTTTTGAACCCATGATAAGATCGATTGTAGAAGATATAGATAAAGGCCATCCGGCTGGATTTATATCCGCAAAATTCCATAACACCCTGGCCCAAGCAATTCTAAAAATAGCTTTATATTCAAGGAAAAAATTCCAAGCCGACACAGTAAGTCTCTCTGGAGGAGTATTTCTTAACCGCCGTCTTCTCGAATCCACATTAAGACTTTTAGAAAAAGAAAATTTTAAGGTCTTACGATCTGTTTTTTATTCCCCCAATGATGAATCTGTTTCGATCGGACAGATAGCCTTTGCACTGGCTCAAAAAGGTACAAAATAGGAGATAGAAGAAAACCGAGAAGTCAGGAAGCAGGAAAATCAATCATTGTGAACCAAACGTATTTTTAGTCCACCAATAAAGGATAAGATCAGATTAAAGATAACCGCCATTAACAAACCGGCCAGACCCCCCAAAATCAATCCGGAGACACCTCCCAATAAACCATAGATCAGCGCTCCGATTAACTTTCCATGAAAAGAAGTTAAAAAAACCGGAAGCGCCTCGACCAAACCTCCAAACGAATTGGTTACTCCTGCAAAGGCTCCCAAGATGATTCCGATAAAAAGACCGATGGCGCCACAGGCCATTAAACACGAAATAGCACTGATAGACTGCATTACATAATTGGGCCCTCCATCATCCGGCAAAATAACTTTATCGTCTTTTTCAATCTCTTCAAGAGTAGGCCAGCTTCGTACCGGGACTTTTTTTTCTGCACAAACCAAACATTCTTCATCAGGAGAATCAAGTTTATTGCCGCATTTGGGACAGGTTAAGATATTATCCTCAAGATTGCCCCCACAATGAATACATTCCAGATTGGTGATATCGTTTTCAAATCCACAATAAATACAGATCGCCTTGCCTTCTTGAAGAGAGGGAGGTGTTGATTCGATCCAATTTTTTTCGTCAAAATAATACCACTTTCCCGTTTGTGCACCGATAGTCCAATATTTTCCATCCACATCCCGTACACGAAGATTTTTCAGGCTCTGTTTGAATTCATTTTCAGTTATTTCTTTATGCCTGTATTTTGATTTGAGCCCTTTAAATTCCTTTTCTAAATCTTTAAACTTATTTTCCATCTTTATTCCTGTTTTATTCTCATCCTACTAATTTAATCATCTATTATACAGAAACACATAAAAACGAACAATACCATCTAAAAATCAATTAATGAGAGAGAAGGACTTTTTCAACTTATAGATCGACTAATATTTACCAATTTAAAACAATGAAAAACCACATCCAAGACCTG
>Ga0180433_10007046_pt1 | contig 14512 bp, 8 predicted proteins | sample SS_ome_8_FD_132980 | JGI IMG/M metagenome (GOLD analysis project Ga0180433, IMG submission 132980) | Hypersaline lake sediment archaeal communities from the Salton Sea, California, USA - SS_1_D_1 metaG | ecosystem: Environmental > Aquatic > Non-marine Saline and Alkaline > Hypersaline > Sediment... | reverse complement strand
TGGAAAAGAAGGCGCGTGATCATGAAACTAATAATCAAAACCCACAACTAAGCGAGCAAGAGCAAGATGAGTTACTGCGCCTGAGAGAAAAATACGACGCAGAGTGGGAAATAAATCACCAATTCGATAGACATCGCAGCATAAAGCTACCTGATCTAAAAGAATTCGAAATCATACAACTTAAATCTGCTCAACAGGAAAATAATGAATGCGGCATATACGCATTCGCTAATACCGCTGCTATAGCAGCCACATCACAACAATCTGGCTCAGGGGGAATCAACAGTACGGATATTGCATGCCTATGCCAATCAAACGCCCGGAAACTAATCCAGAATATAGCACTAGGCAGTAAAAATTCATTACACCTGGACGAACTTGAGCCATTCATATGCGGCCTGCACGCCGATGCTTCTCCAACTAAGCAATATGCAACTATCGTCCTCGAAAACCAAACACCCAAAAATGACGAGACAGCGAAAGCACACATTCAGCCAACTCTTGCCGCCATGTGGATCCCAAGGCAACTACAACCGCAACTCTACCGGTTAGATTTCACCGATGATAACTACCTTGCATATTTCAGCGATGGTAAACACACTGAAGATATCAAAAGCATTATCCGCACGTCACTTGGCATTTCCGGTTGCGTCAATTTTGTGGTCAATACTAACAACGTTCACTGGGTAGCATTTTCCGTAATCCAGCGGGAAGGCGAAAAGCCGCTTATTGTCTATCTCAACTCAGCAAATGGGCCGTCGTTTCAGCAACACTCACTTCAACATAGCGCCCTAATATACATAGCAAGAATGGTTGGGAGCTAACTCTCATAAAAAACGAAGCGGCAATTGACGAAAAAAGCGTGAAAATCTACCTTAATAAGGGGTGATTATTCAAGTTCTTCGCCAATCAAAACTGTCCCACGCGCAAAATTAGGCGCCTATAAGCGCTCACGCGCCTTTATATGAGATTAAAAATGAGTGAATTGGAAGAAAAAAAGACGCCTGAAACCGAGATAATCGAGCCACAGCCTGTATTGCTCCCGCTCGTACCGCTGAAAAATGTGGTAATACTGCCCAAAAGTATTACTCCCATCATTGTAGGCCGACCAATCTCAATAAAGGCAGTTGAGGCGGCACTCAAATCTGATCGCACAGTATTTATCACGACACAAAAAGACGCCAATGTAGAGAACCCAGGCCAGGAAGATCTCTTCCAACATGGCACACGTGCGACCGTATTGCAGGCGATGCGTATGCCCAACGGCAGTTTGAAGATACTTGCTGAAGGCATTCGCCGCGCCAAGATTAAAGAGTTCGCCGTACAGAATGAGCATATAGGCGTCTCTATCCAAGAGCTTCCAACAGATTATGACAAGGGAGCCGAAACCGAAGCAACCTGGCGCCAGCTGCGCGCACTCTATCAAGTCTATGCCAGCCTCAATGACAAAGCGCCAGCAGACCTGGTCGAATCGGTTAAAACAACGCAAGAGATGGATTATGCCGCTGATACGATGGCAATGCATATTGCCAATCTAACCATTGAAGATCGACAAGAAATTCTGGAAGAACCCCGTCTAAAAGAGCGGATGCTTGCCCTCTGCGGCCTTTTGAAAAAAGAGATTGAAATACTGCAAACGGAAAAACGTATCCGCGGGCATATCCAAACGCAGGTCGAAAAGAGCCAACGAGAGTACTACCTGACTGAGCAGATGAAAGCTATTCAGAAGGAGCTCGGGCGTGAAGATCAAAGCGAAGAGATAAAGCAGATACGAGACAAGATAAAGACGCTCGGCCTTACGACCGAAGCCAAAGAAAAGGTCGAAAAAGAGATCAGGCGACTCGAACAGATGCCACCACTCTCCTCTGAGGCGGTCGTGAGTCGGCATTACATCGATTGGATTACCTCAATTCCATGGACTAAAAAGAGCAAGGATACGATCAGTCTGAAACGTGCTGAGCGTATTCTCGACAGTAACCATGCAGGTCTAAAGAAACCGAAGGAACTGATTCTCGAGTTTCTTGCAACGCGTAAATTCTCCAAAGATGCAAAGCGTTCACCAATTATTTGCCTCGTCGGCCCTCCCGGTGTCGGCAAAACATCGCTCGCCAGCTCGATCGCTGATAGCGTTGGACGTCAGTTTGTACGCATTTCGCTTGGCGGCGTGCGCGACGAAGCAGAGATACGTGGCCATCGCCGCACCTATGTCGGTGCTCTACCCGGCAAAATTATTCAAGCAATGCGCAAGGCCAAAACGATAAACCCCGTCGTACTGCTCGATGAAATAGATAAAATGTCACGTGATATTCATGGTGACCCAGCGGCAGCACTTCTTGAGGTGCTCGATCCTGAACAAAACCGTTCATTTACCGATCATTTCCTTGATGTAGAGTACGATCTCTCGAACGTGATGTTTATCACTACGGCAAACGTATTGGAGCATATTCCCTACCCACTTTTTGACCGACTCGAGATCATCTCTCTCTCCGGCTACACCGATGAAGAAAAGCTCCATATTGCTAAAAAATTCCTTCTTCCCAAGTGGATGGATGAATATGGCCTGAATAAACAGACATTCAAAATTTCAGATACCATCATCACAAGCGTGATTGCCGACTACACAAAAGAGGCCGGCGTACGACAACTCGAACGCCTTCTTGCAAAGCTTATGCGACGCGCAATTCAACTTCTGCTCAAGGAGAAGGAGACAAAAAGCGTCACGGTAACGCCAAGCCGTCTGAAAGAATGGCTCGGCAACCCGACCTTCAAAAAGACAAGTTTGAGCACAAAAGATAAACGCATTGGCCTGGCAACTGGCTTGGCATGGACCGAAGTCGGTGGCGATGTAATGGAAATCGAAACAAGTGTTCTGCCCGGCAAGGGTAACGTCACACTCACCGGTCAACTGGGCGAAGTGATGCAAGAATCAGCGCAAGCAGCATTGAGCTACATCCGAACCCGCGCTGATGATCTGCAACTCAAACCATCCTTCTACTCTAATAAGGATATTCATATACACGTACCTGAAGGCGCTACGCCAAAGGATGGGCCATCTGCCGGCATAAGCATATGCACCGCGCTCGTTTCAGCCCTAATCAAAGCGCCAACTAAACAGAAATTGGCCATGACAGGCGAAATCACCCTACAAGGGCGTGTACTTTCAATCGGCGGTCTTAAGGAAAAACTCCTTGCCGCAAAACAACACGGCATGCAGGCGGTCATTATTCCTGAAGAAAACAAGGATGATGCCGAAACGGTAACCAAAGAGGTTGATCTCGGCGATCTTGAACTCATCACTGCCAAAACAATGGATGATGTGCTCAAGAATGCATTTGAGAAAAATCCTCTCACCCGCCGTCGAAAGATCAAGCGAACGGCCAAAACGCGAAAAGTATAATAGACCTTCCAATAAATGTGGCGATTACATCCCATACTTCATCGGTAAAAAGCTATACAGGAAAGGGGTATTTCCACGTTTTTTAGCCATTCATTACTCCCTTCGGCCATCTGTCTAAAAAATTTTCAGACAGTATGAAAGAAAAGTGTTGATTTTTGCCATCCGCCCTCAGTATCATTTAGGCAGATGATGGACGTGCGAAAAATCGCCACCGAAGCAACCAACGACAAAACGATCGCGCACCCGTTGTCCCGGCGATTGGGAACGAGATGGTAATGTTCAGGGAAAAGGTCAAAACCTGCAGGAGGAGAGCCTGAAACAAATCTTGGCAAAAAAGTAAAAATCGTGCGCAATAACCATCGCGTAGATCGCTAGACAAAGCTCGGTAATGTGGTAGTTAGAAGTGTTGTTGTTTTTTTATAAAAGGAGACGTCTCATGAAACGCGAATCAATGATTCTACTTGCCTTTGCATCGTTACTCATTCTTCTTCCTGCATGTAAGAGGAAAGATGGCTGCGGTATATTCACCTGCGGCGGCAAAGAAACGAAGAAGATAGAGAAGAAGAAAGTAGTACCTATGCAAGAGGGGATGAAGAAGAAAGTCCCTGCTGCTAAGACACCTGCTAAGACACCTGCAAAGGCAAAGAAGGTTATTAAAAAATAAAACCTTCCTGGTAAAAATGTAGGGTAGTGGCCATTGCGGTTCACTGCCCTATTTTTTTGCCTCTCTCATAACCTGCAGTATCTTTTCGAGCACTTCTTCCACTGTCATGCTCGAGTTATCTATGATAACCGCTACCTCCGGCACACAGAGAGGCGCCACCGAACGCGCACAATCCTTCCTATCACGCTCGTCAACCAAAGCCATGGCTTCTTCAATCGAGAAAGATGAGCCGCGCTTTTCTTGCATCTTCCGCCAGCGTTGTGCACGAACCTCAAGAGAAGCTGTCAGAAAAAATTTGAATGCAGCGTCAGGAAAAACAACCGTTCCCATATCCCGCCCTTCGGCCACCACGTCGTAGGCACCAGCAAGACTATGTTGTATGAGCCGCATACGCAGACGGACATTGGCATTAGCAGCAACCCTACTTACCAACTCGTCAACAAAACTATTCTTTAAAAACGGTGTTATATCGGCGCCATCATAAAAAATGCGCTCTCTGAATTGATCATCATAGCGATAAACAAGTCGCGACGGATCAAGCAGCTCATAAACATCACCTTCACGCGGATTGCCAATGGTATCTTTCCCGTAGCCATAGCGATCCATCAAAAGATAGGCCAGTGCCCGATACAAAAAACCAGAGCTGAGGTAAAAAAAGTTCAATCGCTGTGCCAAACGTCGTGCAACCGTCGATTTACCACTTGCTACGGGACCATCAATCGTTATAACCACTCATCATCCTTTACCATGTCGAACGACACTCTATCGAAGCCGCATAGATCTAATAACGACACCGCCCACGATCATACCTAATCTTATTCTTTCAAACCGGTGACATCGAACCCGGTCAATTCGACACTTGCTTTCCCATTCCAGTAATTCTCACGCACCTGCGCGGCAACACTAAATGGTTCTTCTTTTTGCGCACGCAATAGCTCAAAAAGATCTGCTCGATTGAAAAATATCAAGGGCTTGATTACCCCATCGGCAAAAACCGACGTTTTTACATGCGCATCCTTGAGCAGTTGAGGGGCACTCACCTGTACAACGTCGTCAACACAAAAGAGTGGCACCGGATTCTGACTACCGAATGGCTCAAGCAGTTGCATGCCAGAAATAAAGCGTCGCCCAAGGTCACCGAGCTGTGCTCGCGCATCAATCTGCATCTTTGGTTTAAGATCGAATGGTGTCAGCCGCTCAGCAACCCGCTGCTCAAGCGCTTCTTTAAGTTGCGGCAACTTATCTGCCTGCAAAGAAAGCCCCGCGGCAGCTGCATGCCCCCCAAACTTATGCAAAAGTCCCGCTGAAGCCTGGAGCGCCTCAAAAATATCGAACTCTGGAATTGAGCGACAGGAACCTTTGAGCATGCCATCCTTAGCTTCATGCAGCAGAATAACCGGTTTGCTGTAGGCAGAAACTAAACGCGATGCCGCAAGACCTATCACCCCAGGTGGCCACTGGTTACTGGCAGCAACGATTACATTTTCCCGTTCTAAATCGATCCGTCCCGCCTCAATCTCAGCAACTACATCAGCTAGTACTGCCCTCTCAACCTGTTTGCGCGTCTCATTCAATTCAAAAAGAACGCGCCCAATCTCTTCAACCTGTCCACGATCGGAGCCAATGAGAAACTTGACCGCCTGCCGCGGATCCTCCAATCGTCCTAGCGCATTAATCTGCGGCGCGATGGAAAAGGCAATATCTGTCGCCGAAATTGCTCGCCCACTCAGACGCCCATTCTGCTTGAGCGTAGCCATGGAGAGGCTCTCGGTACGATTAACCAAATTGAGGCCATATCTGACCCAGAATCTATTTTCCCCTAAAAGGGGCACCACATCAGCAACCGTACCCAAAAGGAGCAGCTCATACGTTTTTGGTGGCAAAGGAAGCCCCCTGCGAGCATACAGGAGCGAGAGCACCTTGAAGATCACCCCCACACCAGCAAACTGCTTGAATTGATAGGAACAATCAGACTGCACCGGATTAACCACCGCACAGGCATCTGGAAGTTCATCATGCGGTCGATGGTGATCGGTAATTATCAAATCTATACCAAGCTCGCGAGCACGTGCTGCCGGTCCGCATGCGGTAATACCGTTATCAACCGTTATGATCAGACTATACCCGTTGCGTGCTGCTCGTTCGACAATTTTGGTCGATAAGCCATAGCCATCTCGTATGCGATGCGGAAGAAAAAAATTAACTTTTGCACCCAGTGGCAGTAACGAACCCATCATTAAGGCGACTGATGTGATCCCATCAACATCGTAGTCACCAAAAATAAGAATCGATTCGCCCGCCGCAATTGCACGCTCGATCCTGTCGACCGCACCTTCGGCATCCTTCAGTTCTGCAGGATCCCCCACATCACGCTCAAGCGAAGAGAACAAGAAGGAATCAATCTGGCTCTTTGAAGAAAAACCACGCGCAATCAGTGCCTGCGCTAACGGCATCGGCAGATTGTAGTCTGATGCAACACGTGCTACCTCCCGTCCATCGGCCTCATGCATACACCACAGGTATTTACTTCCTTGCACAAAAGTAGGTTGTTGTACGCCAGATGCAGATCTCTTGCTCATAGATTGCTCAAAAATGAAACTGATAAACGCAGATAGCTGCCACAAGAGTAGTCTTTTCTGGCAGAAAATGAAGGAATAAAGCTGAGTCGTCAGTTTCCCTGAAATCCACTATCCTGCAGCTGTGGCTCCCTCAAACGTAACACCGCCATCGCTTTTATGTTCAATGAATTGTTTAATTTCATCAAGTATCGTTCCCGATATGGCACGCATCTGGAATTCAGCCAATCCGGTTAACTGCTCTAATAATCCACGCCTGTATTTGAACATAGGTGTTGAGCAATCACCGCCATTCGCACATCCTTCAATATCAAAACCGCCAAGAACGGCATCACAATTCTTGCCACCTTCGTAATCCTGACAATCGCGAACGCGCGTTTTGTATTCAGCAAACTTATCCGGATTTGAGCAATCCTCCGAATCATCTAGCAGAGGCCACAATGCCGGGTCATTAACACGTGGCACATAGATAACGGTTGGTCCCTGCTCATCCTTCAGCACCGTCACTGCATCCTTTCCAACAGAACGCACGTGACGATATTTTTGCTCACGTGAAAGCTTGCTATCGGCCAAAATCTTGCATTCAGAAGCCAGAGAATTTCCCATCACCGTCTTGCGAGGAAATGGCAACCCCTGTTGCTGTGCGTAATTGGCTACATCACAGAATACTTCTCCTATTGCTCCCGAAGAAGCATCGAGAAAAATAATAATATCAGATGTACGCTCTACTCGCTGCCCACTCACTGGTGGGTAAGGCAAATTAAAGCAAGCGGCACCGTCAACCAACGCCAGATTCTTTTGTTCATTAAGCACGCCACCGCGCAAACCAAAGGTAAAATTAGACACTTCAGCAGGTTCTACACGACACGTTTCTAGCTCCCGAACGATTGTTGTCCTGAGCAGCCTATCGAACTGTTTAGGCCCAAAGCCACCGATATTTTGATACGCCTCACCAACAGAACAGGCAAATGCAGAGCCGAATGTTCCCATGTGGAAACCAAGATCTTTTTCAAGATTATAATCAACTGAAGAACCATTAAGAAAACGCCTACCATATGCCCATGTTGGCACGTATGCTCCCTGCGGCGACAACCATGGCGCCCCTATCTCCCATGGCGTAAACTCAAACCATTCCTGCGCCTTACCATCTTTTACCGCAGCGGCTGTATAGATCGGAATCGGTACCTGGCCAGTTGCCACACGCGCTGCCTGATCGGAGAGATAGACACGATGTCTATCCTTATCAAACTGCGCAAGCAAGCGATTTGCTAAAAGTGCCCCGTAGGGTTGTACAAGAGAAAAGGGCTGATCTTGCAGAAATGGTACCGCACATGCTTCAGCTATCTGCTTTCCTTCGGCTGCCGTCGGCACAATCGATCTATCGGCAATGCGACTAAACAACTGCGAACGCACATCAGAAATTGTATTTGTTCCTTCCGACAACCACGGTGCCATTGCCCAGGTTGAACCCGATAGACCAACCAGCCACGTTGCCATATCAAGAATGCCCTCCCGCGCAGCACCATTTAGCCAACCAAGAGTCATGATCATTGCGCGATAGCCACCGCCGCTTGCCACTACGGCAATGCGTGGCAGATGATCAACTCGCAAATTGCCTTTGGCACCAAGACGCTGCTCTGCCGCCCTTTTAGCCCAGACCATGCGTAAATCAAGTGCTCGTCTTTCACCACTACATAATTCATTGCCTTGACGAACTCGTGCCTTTTTCTTGGCATACGCCGGTCGTCTATTTTTTATTGCTGGGTGCAGTTTACCAAGCGCCTTCTTTGCCTCATGCCCAACGGCAGCACGAAGTGCCGCCGATGGCAATCGAATAGCACCACTTAGACCTCGGGCAAAACCAGCAGCTGCCACTACCGGCTTCACCTCTTTCGCAGCCCTAACAGCACTAGCAAACTTTTCCTGCACATCGGCTACTTCTCCTGCTACAACAACCGCAGACTCTTTCATTCTACGCGACCCTTCGTCTGTCACGTGATGCGTCTTCCAGTGGAAATCATTAAACCCCCGCCACAAATCCTCCCCTACGAGAAGCATGTGGAAAATACTCCCCCGCGATGCGCCAATACTTTGCGAAGCCCACTTTTTTAAAAAGGCCCCCGTTGTAGATTCTGGCAAATCAGCAACCGCCGATCGACATAACAACTCACGATCATGCCACCAGCGATACGGCGGGCGACTCATCTTCACCAAACCTTCTGCCGCAACAGGTACGATCGAAGAAACACGCCAGGCTTGATCACCCCTGGCATAGTAAACCGCACAGTAACAGCGTTGATCTGACTCGTTATGTACCGTGATCATGTCAGCAACCAAAGAAAATGGTGCATGAACAACGGTAAAAGTGACAACTAACCACCACAAATATCTTCTCTTCATCCCTGCCCCCTCGCAGAAAATCATTTCGAACCAGTCGCTTCTCTTGGATCATACAGAAGAAGGAAGCGACAAAACAATGGTATCCCGGCAGGGATCACCATGATTCTACTGACGTGGGAAACAGCGTGAAAAAAAACGCAGCTAAAATCTGCTAACAAACAGAGTTACAACAGATTAGGCCAATGCACTCTGGTCAGGCGCATCACGAACTTCTGTCAGCGAGCTATCAGCAGCCAATTGCGCGACAAAAGCATCATCCGCGGTATTCTCTGTCGTCATTACCTCATAAGCCGTTGCCGCAATCTCTTGTATTTGCAGCGGCTGAGCAGTTACCTCTTCCAACGCCTGCGGCCAAGCTGCGTCAAGATATGTCACCGGTGGCACCGCGGGCTCTTCGTCTACCGGTGTATCAAGCGTTAAGAATGGAAGCGTATTGTTGAGGAAGTTCTCTTTATCCTCCTGATATTCACCATGGGTACACTGTGCCACACGCATATGAAGGCGACCACTTTCGTAGAGTGTGCGTAGCCCAAGAAGATCTTCGGCAAAAAGACGCGAATTGTTTAGTTCTTCTATTTCATCTACCGAACCGATGCGATAGCTACCAAAGTGACACGAGGCAACCGGCTCGATGATATCTTCAGCTGTCGATGCCACCAGAACCATATTCTGCAGGTTGCAGATGTTTCGCTTGAAGAGCGATGCGTAGCTATGACGCACTTCGTTGTTCAGATACGGCAGAAATTGACACTTTTTCAGATACTGATCGTAGTGAAGGGTATCTCGCCAGTATCCAGAAAAACTGACATATCGTTGAAACAATGCAGAATAAAGTAAGCGATAGGTAAACATCTCAAGGAGATTCATCCAAACAAATCGATTATCGATCTTGCTTGGCGTTCCAAAAACACCACACTGCGGCGAACCCCACGAAATGTAATTGTACACACGCGGCTTGTTGTATCGCTCGACAAAATAACGCGCAATCAAACCACCCTGCGAATGGGCAACAATATTGCATCCATCCTTCAATTCAGGATCGTTCTGCAACTCACGCCGCAGCCATTCAACCTGGTCGTACATATTACAGAAAGAGGTCATTTTCCCCGCGCCAAGCTTCACGTTTTTCACGTAGGTACCAGGCATATATTTATAGATAAGTTTCTCGGTTGGAATCATTGCGTAATGGTCTGACATTATCCCGTGTATCAGCACAACCGGCAGATGTGTCTTTTCTGCCCGATTCTCGGGCACCTGATCCGCAAGAACGGCCCTCTGCACCGTCACCAACAAAACAAACGATACCGCAGGAAGAAATCGATTACGAAACTTCATGGAGCCTCCTTATTGTAAGCCGGCTAGCTCGTATCAGGCCAATAACAACCCGAAATAGGGATCGAACAGACGAAATCCAAGTGGCTACTTTCGCGCCGCTGGCCGAGCATAGAACGCCATCCTGTCAGACGCAACCACTTTTTCAGATCAGCAGAGCTAAATCACCCTAAAAAGCACGAATTTACGCACTTTTCATGGGGGCTTTTGCCCTAAAACCCTCCTACTGATATCGTATAAGTGTTACCTAGAAACTAACGTTTTTTGGGGAAATGGTGAGGTTATACGGCTGCTTGGGCCATGCGCCCTCGGGACGCCAAACAGGTCAAGCAGCCATTTTCCGATTTGGTGGAGGTTTTGCGATGTATCTTCCCTTCAAAAAAAAGGCATCTTTTTTTGCCCTATCGCTCTTGATAGGCCAGCACGCAGCGCAGATTACTGCCCTGCCAAATGGTCCATTAAGCCGCGCACTCGATATCGCTAAAGAAAGCGCAACACTTGCTGTATTAAACATGAAGGCTGTGCTCAGTCAGACAATGCAACAGGAACTCGCCACCGAACTAACCGGCGCACCTGCACCAAAAACCGACCCACTTGCCATTGCCAAATCAACATTGATGGGCCTCCCACAACAAATCATAGGTCGTCACGTTACCCAAGCTGCACATCTGACAACTGCACGCCTCTGGAAGCTTCTTTTTGCCCTCCGACACACACCGCAAACAGTTCCCCTACAAACCGTTAAGCAGTTTTTTTCTCACACCCCCTCAGGCATAGTTGAAGTAGCACGAAAACTCCCACAACAACTTTTACCCCGCTCCCCATGGGATCACAACAAAGAATATCTCTCCGGAAAAGGTATTGGCCTTGGCTACCAGGTGCTCTCTGGCTTGGCATCCAAACAGACACTCACGCGCATCCTCAGTGTAGCATTGCCAACGCTCTGTATTTCTCTTAGCGCTGACCTGGCATCCAACAGTGTCGCACATCTTGCCGACAAGGCAGGGCTCAAGAAGCCAGAATTTCTGAAAAACCTGGGCCAAACAAAGGATGGTAAAAAAAGCGCACTGCTCACCGCAGCAACTCTTCTATCGCCAATACCACTGAGCATTACCGCTCTACACAGCATGGTCTGGGGCAAAATAATTGAAAAGCTCTGGATATATGGCACAACAAGTAACGCGCGTCAAAAACAACAGAAACTGTTGGCTGCTCGTCAACAGGCATATCTAGCCGCGCGCCAAGGTCAGTATCCTCATATGGCGCATGCCCACGCCTAGGTATTATATATTGACAGCAAACTAGAGCTCCGCTAGCGTGCAATCAAAGAGACACTGCTAGTTATAAACCGATTGTTTCCGGAGCATAGTTGTGAGCAGTATTAAGTTTTTTTTGGCCGTGCTAGTAGTTAGCATGCCACTTCTTGCCAACGTTCACGGTACTACCCTCAAATATTTCCATCGACGTAGTGACAGCAGGCATAGACCTCGTCAACTTGTTGGCCTTCCAGAACAGATCCATCATACGCAGGCCAATCCATGGCGAGCGACCATTGATGCCATGCCAATCTACAGCCATAGCTTTGCACCAAATAAAATCGCACAATGTCTGTTCGGCGACTCATTCCGCAAAGACCCATTGTGTAATCGATACGTCATTCCAATCCAAGGTAGTAAAATATATGGGCGCGATAAAACCTCCTGGTTCGCCGACTACTTCTACCTGCCAGCCACGTATGATGGATTCATAACATTCAACCCAACCATAAAAAACTTCTGTTGTAACTTCGACCTACTTCTGGAACTCGATCGTATTGCCAAGGGCCTCTATGTACGCGTGCTCATGCCATTCGTGCACACAAATTGGGATCTAAATCTGTGCGAAGAGATGAAACCATCGAGCGATCCACGCGGCTATGAACCGGGCTATTTTTCGCAAGATAACTACCCAACGCGAGAAATGGTCCCGCTTTTTTCCTACTACGCCAAAGGCGACACTCCCGCACCATCTCCCCTTGCGGCAAACAACATCATATGGCACCCACTCTGCTATGCCAGAATGTGCCAATGCGCACGCAAACGTACCGGGCTTGCTGAAATACGTGCTGACCTTGGTTTGAATCTGCTCGACTGTACTGATCGCCACATCGGCGTCTACCTCCAAGCCGCAGCACCAACAGGAAATGCCGCTCATGCGTCATATCTTTTTGATGCCGCCATCGGCAACGGCAACCACTGGGAAGTTGGCGCAGGTATTTCAGCACATTGGCAACATAAAATTGATGAATACAGCTCTCTTGGATTCCACTTCGACGCCTGCATAACACATCTATTTGAACGCACACAGTGCCGTACCTTCGAACTGCAGTGCAAACCAAATAGCGCCTACATGCTCGCAGCAAAGTTTGCCAATAATCTTCCGAGCGACGAAGATGCCGCTGACGCCACAGATGGCCAGGTTGGTTCAGGACTAAACAATATCGCACCTGGTTTACCAAACGATCCAGCCATACAAGCTACCGCCGTAAGTAAGCAGTTTGATGGTGAATACTCTCCTGTCGCCAATCTCAGCACCATAAATGTTCGCGTCAGCGTGCCCGCACAAGCCGACATAGTCGCAATGGTTCGCTATACGTGCAAAGAAACTACTTGGGATTTCGGTTATAACTTCTGGGGTCGTAGCTGCGAACGTATCAACGATTCAAAAACATGCACACCTGGCAGTCTCTACGATCCAACGCTGAAAGATACCTGGGCCCTTAAAGGGGATGCACGCATGTTCGGTTTCCAGGGAATCTCTCCTGATGGCACCAACCCACCAGACTTCTACATGGCTGTTTCCCTCTCGGCAACCCAAAGCAAAGCAACTATCTGCGGCGGCACTAATGACATAACAGCCGAACAAATCGGCATCCCTAACGTTGACTACAATCCGAACGTCGACAACCCAGGTTACGCCTACATCGTCAGCCCTCTCGATGGCAATGACCAGGTAGGACCTCTTTCGTTTCTTCTACGCGATAGTGAAGGTAATCTAGAAAATGTCTTCGATTATGACGGCAGCACCGATGACGACTACCTGCTCCTGACGAGCGCCGACTGGCAAGTGCAAACGTCGAATGAGCCAGTTTTCCTCTCATCAGACGATATCGAAATCAGTCGCATCCGCGGCATTTCTCACACTATCTTTGCCCATGTATCTCGCACCTATGGCACAGATGAGTTCGCCCCATTTGCTGGACTGGGTGGTTCGGTCGAATTTGGCAAAACATCCCGCAGCGCCTGCTGCAATGCGCAATGCGAAACAGAATGCTGTCCTGTCACAGACAGATGCTCACCCTGCCAAAGTGGCGTATGTCTCGATTGCGCCATTTCACAGTGGAATATCTGGACAAAATTCGGCGTAACATTCGGCTAGAAGAAGCATTATCTCGAAACAACGCCACACATATAGCGTAAAGCTGGCATACCCCCTTTTTCTAAAATCCCAACTCTTGCATTCTTTGACCCTGTCTCGCTAGGATGATAATAGGCGAATCCAGGCAATTAAGGGCTGGATCAAAAGGGGTCTGATCTGAATAGAGAAAATTAGGGGAATGGGATGAAGAAAAAGCTGTCACAATCTCTTAGCGCTAAACAGCTTGCTATAACCTTCTTTGCTGTGTTGATTGCACTGACCAGTGCCACCGCATTACTTGCCAGGAAACCCGGCGAAGGTGTTCCTGGTAAGAAACGTGAAAAAGAAGGTGAGAAAACACGCCCCGAAAAAAAACACCCGCAAGCCAAACCGGTTGTGCGAATGCGTGGCGGCGCACCATTTTGCCCCTACGCAAAGGGCAGCCTGGAAGCACCCGCCGCCGCTTATGCCGATGCCGCAGCCGCAAATAAAGTCAAAGTCCATGTAGGTTCTGACTTACCTCCCGTTGTGCCACCACCGGTAGCACCACCACCGCCAGTTATATCACCACGACCACCTGTTCCTGCTCCTGGAAGGCCTCAACCGTTACCGAAAGAAGGTGAAGGTGAAGAACTTTACCTCTCTGAGGGGCAGTTAAAGAGGCCTGGACTTCCAACCGTTGGTACCGGTGAAGAACTTTACCTCTCTGAGGGGCAGTTAAAGAGGCCTGGACTTCCAACCGTTGGT
>Ga0180433_10007043_pt1 | contig 14515 bp, 24 predicted proteins | sample SS_ome_8_FD_132980 | JGI IMG/M metagenome (GOLD analysis project Ga0180433, IMG submission 132980) | Hypersaline lake sediment archaeal communities from the Salton Sea, California, USA - SS_1_D_1 metaG | ecosystem: Environmental > Aquatic > Non-marine Saline and Alkaline > Hypersaline >... | reverse complement strand
CTATTTTTATATGTTACTTATTTTAAAACACGCTATCATACCAATATAGCACCCAATACTAATATAAGCATCACTCTTAGTTTATTTTTATTTAGCGTATATCTGTTAATACTCTTCTATAGGATTTTATTTTTATCCACTGTTACACTATAGCACAATCATACCATAAACTATATATACCATTACTATTATAACATTATGACATTTTACCAGTGAGCATAACGCCAAAGTGTAAATTCTCCAGTATGGCATAGTAACATATAAAACATAACACTATATACCCATCAATATATTAAACGTAATATATAACTCATAACATTATAATACGTAACACTATATTATGTTATAAGTATTATAATAATATATATTATACTAATACGTAATATAATGGGGATGGGTTTTATTTGATGTGGTGGATAATAATAGCCGGTCCATCCCCCAGCGTATATAATAATATTTCTATAAATGTAACACGATAAAAATCAGGATCATGTGAAATATAAAACTATTTTTATAAAAAAACCCGCATAAAAATAAGGAAGAGGTGACTATCCGTAGAAATTTTAGTGTATAATTTTCGTAATCTGTAGTAATATGTACAAAAAAATATTAATCGTGCCTAAAAACTCGATTTAGATCATTATTTACTGTGTTGTGATGGACATTGATTCCGTAGCACGATTTTAGTAGCTTTTTGAGCTTACGTGAAGAGAGGTTATGTAGCCCGTATTTTTTGATGAGCTTTTCTTCACACTGAATACGGTAATTTTTGTGTTGATAGGTTCCTAGGACTGTGATACTTTGTTCGTGGGTGATTTGATTCCATACTGGAGAATATTGATCTATTAATTCTTTCAACCGTTTTTCCCTTTTGGTGTTATCGTTTATCAGCTCAATAGAGAAATAATCAAAGTTACGTTTGTTGTGTTTACAAATTCTCCTGATAAGGTGATTACTCTTGCTGATAAAGACTACCTTGTTATCACGCCAAAGAAGGTAGATTCCTTTTAACTTGATGTCTGTTATGTTCTCATATTGCATAATTTTCCTCACATCTTAACGGATTCACGCCAAGGTGGCAAAAAGAGTAGAAGATGAGGGGTGATTATAGAGTATAGCGAGAAATCCCCTCAGTGCCTCTTATTTTTGTTTTTTGAATCGCTTAGTGTTTAGTTGGTGTAGCAAAATTTTGATATACTCTTGCTCAATCCAGTATTCATAGTCATCTTTATCTTCTTCATCATCAGAATAACCATAATGTAATCCATTATCCTCTGAAGTTTTTATCAACTGAGCTATGATCTTATCTTTACTGTATTTATCAGAAAGAACTTGTAACAACGTATCAACGAGACTTGTTCTAAAAGATGCGTAGCTACCTTGACAGGAGAACTCTTCTTTTAAGTCCTGTAATTCTTTAACTATGGTTTTAGACACCAAAGGTTCAAAATCCTCACAGCACCCATCTTTATTTTTCTCTGAACATTTTTTGTATTCCGTGATCTCTTCTCCAGTAACACAATCTTTCCTCTTTATCGCTGTTTTTTTACACATCGGTTTAACTGCACTAGTATATGGTCCATAAAGATAACTGCTATCTTGATAATATCTACAGTTTACACAAATATTGTCACACATGTTTAATTCTCCTTTACTAATTTATATCCTTCTGCTTTTGCAAGTCTTTTGATAAGCTCAATATGCTCTTTTCTCCCCTCTATAGCATACTCTCCATCAAGTTCTACAATATCATCGGTCGAGCTATCTCCATCGGAGAACTCAATAGAGATTCCGTTTATTTTAGTGCGTGTTTTCATCTTTAAACAACCTCTCTAAGATCGATAACGCCTTTTCTTCTCCTACTTCATCCACCAATGTCGCTATCACTTGAAATGTCATCCCACATTTGAGGCATACTCTTTCTGGTTTACTGATACTCCCATCTTCTGATTCTACCGAGATTGTGTAGTTTGTAGTCCAAGGGCATAGGTAGTAGAGTAAGGACATCCTTTTTCCACACTCAGAGCATTTCATTATTTCATCAACCCTTCACTATATCGATTCACCCAATTTCTATCCTTAGCTACTTCTTTTTGAGATACGAAGAACTGTTTGCAAAGTCCGTTATTCCAGCCCCATCGAATACTGAGTGAGCCGTCTTTTGTAACCATGCAGTGTTGCTCGACAAGTTGTAGGTCTTTTACCTCTCGTAATCCCCGTGAGTTGGTTTTAATATCACTTCGTTTCATATTTACACCCAATGAGTTGCGTAGACAATAGCGTTATGGATTATCCGGTCAAATTCCCTATCTTTCTTTTCATACATGTCAGGAATCTCACCCACATATTGCAGAGTTTTACCATTACTGGAGAATTTAATATGATAACGGATGCTATGAGGAAGTAGAACATGGATAACAGTTCCATCCTCAATAAGCTTTTGCCCTTTTTCCATATTTGACCTTGGTGCAGCTATTTTCCGTTTTTTATGTTTTTTACCGCAGTTTCTACACGTCATTACTGTACCTCAGTAGCGTTACTTGCATCTGCTCGTTTCATACTCTGAAGTGCTACAACTGCCCGTTCAACTAATTCATCGATCGATTCACTATTATCTGCAATATTAATAACGGTATAGGTTGAATACCTTTGCCGATTAAATAGTGTAGTAAATAACAGGAATCGTTCTGTCTCATTTAATACTTCACTATATTCTAACCAAACTTGTCTCATTTTATTCCTCTTTTAACATGTTTTCTATTATGTTCTTTACTTCTGGATCAATTTTTGCAATCTTACTTAACGCTGTTCCGGTAGCATTTACCATTGTTGGTACATAGCTCACTAGAGTAACTTTTTTGCACTTTGGGCAATATCGAAAGTGTCCGTTTGTAGTTTTAAGCATCTCTTCACCTTCATACCCACAGTGTGTACATTTCAGAACCTTCCGGAGATTTTCTCCCATGATCTGACGTAATAATAGTTGAAGCATAACTTTCTGCTTTCGCCTTATTATTTTATTGTTAGTTTCATGTGCTTTGTACTCAGGATCATTACTAAGAATGTCTTTACAGTTAGTAAAATAAAAGAAATCATCTTTAGTGAAATCGCACCGAATGACATTTCCCGTTCTACCGTCTGCTTGTTTCGTTAACATAGTAAGCCATTTGCTAAGTTCTCTTTTTACTGTCTTTTTAGCTTTAGGGCATAACTTCCACTCATCGATTGTTTTTGGTTTTACTCTCATTTTATACCGCCTTTTTTAACTAACTTGTTCCAACATTTTCTACACAATATCGTGCCATCCTCATGTTTCCAATATTTATCAAACAATGGGATTGGAAATCCACATTCTTTACATATCGGTTTCTTGTCTGTACCTTTCATAAACATCACTTACCAAATTATTTAGTTGCTCTGATATATCTTCACCTTTCCAGTAGGATTTCCTAAGTGCGTATATTCTATCCTTAATTTCTGGAAATCGTGCTGCTGACTCATCTTCCGCTTCCGCCAAATGACCTATTGCGTATATCATGTGGTGCGTGTACCCTTTTTGTGCTTCGTGCATTAAGACAACTGCCTGTCCTAAGTGCTTACATACACACTCTATGCAAGACGGTCTCATTTTTTGATCCTCTTATCATAGTTTTTACGAGTCCACGTTTTCCCGGACAGCATTGTTTCAATACGGTCGATCTCTCTACGAAGATTATTAAGCTTTTCCTTCATAGCGTCATGGCACCGCCAACAAATCTTATGATCGGTACCCCATGTAACAAATGTTTTACTCGTCTTACCACAAAGATTGCAGTGAGAAGAGGTTGTTTTATGTTTTCCGCAATTACATCCCATTAATCCACATCCTGTAGCAAAAACTTTATTCCGTATCTCATCATTGCGTCTTTAGCTGCTTCATTAGGTGTAATAATCTTATTCATCGCTTTTTTCTTAGCACATTCTAAGCAGTACACCTTTCCTGATATTTTTTTAAACCTATTGTAACGAATTTTCTCTCCGCAAATAGTACACTTTCCCATATTATAACCTCTCAAGATAACGTCTAACATAGATTTTCTTTTCATCATCGTATACCCTGTCTTTAGGTATTTTTCTTTTACTTAATTCACGCCCAAGTGAATTTTCACTGGCACATGGTATGTCGTTCTCTTTACACCAAGATTCGTAGTGACCTCGTATCTCATCAACAGGTATATATTGATTAAAGTCTCCAGTTTTTTGATAATACGTGTCAATAAAATATGCTACGTTCTGTTGATACATCAAATACCGTTCAACTTGATCCTTGTGATAAGTGAACTTTTTATTTTGAAGTAATCGGTACAAACCGTCTATTGCCCACTTCAACAGCCCTTCCATCTCGTCATCATCAGCAGTTAACTCATCCTTTAAGTCAACATTATCTTTCTTGGTGCCACGAAATTTTTTCAAAAACGGAATAACAAACTGTCTCTGGTACCACCCATCAGTCATATCAGTGCTGTCAGGTATTGAGTTACATGATGTAATTATCTTTGCTCTGTTCTTAAAATCAAATCCATCTTTACCTTTAAACTCTGCTTGAACCGAATCACCGGAACTTAATCGTTTTACCATATCAGTGTCTTTAAGTATAGAAGAAGTCAATTCTCCACACACATTAGCAAGTTTTCCATACAGTAGTGCAGAAGTGAATCTATATCGGATTAAGCTATCCAAAGATTTATTTGACACATTATTACTTCCTAACATCTCTTCTAATAAGTGAATCCACACAGATTTCCCATTTCCGCCTGTTCCATACAAGTAGAATATACCAGCTATTTTATAATCAAAGTAAAGACAATAGCCAAATAACTCTTGACTAAATTGAACATACTTTTTTTGAAGTGTCGAGTTAAAGTATTCCATAATTTTAGGGCATCGTGCTTTGGGGTTATAGTTCCAAGGAACTTTATACAAAAAGTAATACTTCGGATCATGTGGTATTAACTCCTTAGTACGTAAATTAAGAACACCATTATTCAAGTTCACCAAATGAGTAGGTGGTTCAATGTTATCACGTTCTACAATATTCTCTGTCTGTAGATAATCCATTATCTCTCGTTTATAGTGTGATTTAAAGGCAAGTCCTTCAAACATCTGCTTAATTAAGTTAGTGATATAATCTTCACCGTTTAATTTATAGTACCCGTTTTCATAGACATAAATATGTGGTTTTCTTCCCGTGCAATCACGTACTGTAATAAACTCACATTTACTTTTGATGTACTGGACAATCGATTCTACATCAAGAACACCTTTATTGCCTGACTTTCTAAAAAGTTGATAGTCGTTATTTGAGCCAAGTTCACCAAGCTCATCGTAACCGTACTTAGGTGCAGCTTTCAGTATTTCCCGAAACTTGCTAGGATTTTCCGAAAAGTAGCCCGGAACACAATCTTCACACTTTATGATACCTTCTAATACTCCAATAAGTGAGAGTGAGTCACCGCCTGTATTGTGGCGAAAACAGTGCCATTTATTTTCTTCTGGATCAATTCTAAAGTTCATTCCGCCATCTGAACCGTGTACCGGATGTGAACCTTGTAACCCTGTTCCTTGCCTATCTAATCCAGATATTTTAGCAGCAACTTTCATAATATCGGTTTCAAAACCATTACCCAACGAAACTTTTTTAAACTTTTTCTGTTTCATATAAGGTTTGATAGCGGAAAGTAGTTGGTCTTTACTTATCTCTGCTATATCTTCATCGTAAAGTACCTTATACTTTCTGACACTATTCTTTGTACTTAATGGGTGAATAGAGCCGGGTGCCAAAACTTGTGTTGCTTTACCTTTGTCTGTAAAATGTTGGACTTCTCCATAATGCTCTCCATTTGGATCATCATCTAGCTTTATGAAGTGATCTAAATCAGGTATACGAAAATAAAAGTGCCACTTACCAGAACCGGTTTGCACGGTAAATGTTTTAGGTAGCTTAAACATGACATCTTTGGCGACCTTTTCATGGTCTGCATCGATTACAGCTAGATTACCATATCCACAAGCGACACCAAATGCCTCTGCTCGTTTCAGGTACTCCTTAAACTCTTGTTCTGTATATCGATAGTTAGATGTTAAATTCCAATCATCGTCAGCCGGTCTTTTTGTTCCCGGTATGATTTTAATGAAACGGAAGTCTTTATTTTTTAGCTGCTTTGGAAGTTCCATGTTTTTTCAACCCTATATCTCTTAACTCTTTACGCACAGCATTTAACTCTGCTTTAAAATTAGGTCTATTATCTTCATATCGATTCATCTTAGAACCGAAATTACGTGTTCCAAGCTCTTCGTGATATTCTCGTTTCATTTGCTGCCTCTTCCTCTTTTTTTCTAAGTCAACAATATAAGCACATGACTCACAATATTTAGGTTTTCTACCAATGCCACAATATTCAATGCTTTCTCCACATCTTTGACATTGCATTATAATCACACTGATTTAGCCATTCCTTTATCGTACGCTTCGAGTTTTTTATGTAATCGTTCTAAAATGTCTACATCACGTATATTGTGGTCATAGACATAATCGAGTGAAGCTTTATGCCCAAATCCAGCTTTTCTCCAAATATCTAACTCCACATGATTCTTTCCGGCAATACCGAAAAACTTTGTTGCTGCTTCAAGACTATTTCTATGGAGTTTGAGCAATCGTTTAACCATGTAGTAGACATCTTTATGCTTAACATATCCAAAAGTTGGGAATGAGAGATTGTAGAACAAGCATCTTGATCGCATGAACGGAATATCGAATCCTGTACCGTAATAAGTAATAATGACATCGTAATTATCGAGAGCATCAATAAGTTCTTGACATATTCTTTTGTCAAACTTATATTCCATAATTTCTTTTTTCTTGATCCTTCCAGAATAGTGTTCATCTTTATCCCTTGTTTTGATTGCCCATGTCAGCATAATACCAACATCTGCTTTTAAGTTACTTGTTTCAATATCTAAATAACCTACTTTGATCTGCTTACCTTTTTCTTTTATAAAACAGCTTGGATGTTCACAGTACAAATGTCGATGCTTACATCTACCTGTCATATACTCAAGTAACTCAGATTTCTTCATATTAAACGGGTTTACACTTACTGCTTGTTGTAATGCCATTATTCATACCCCACCAAGGGATTTTTAGTGCTTTGAGATTTTTTATCTGTCTTTGGTTTATTTTTTTCGTTTAGTTTATTCATTAGTGCTGACTCCATTTGACAATGCTGCTGCTCTGACATTATAAGTCCTGATACAATATCAGCGTAGTATTCATTCATCTTTTCCAGTGTCTTTCTCGTCACCGGAATCATTCCTTTTAGTTTTTGTAGTATTTCCATTAAAATCCCCATCTGCTACTTCAGGTTCTCCTATTAATACTTTATATACTGGTCGTTCTTTCTTGTTTAGCTCGGCGTTTGCTTTACGGAACTTGTTTAAAATGTCTGTTTTTGTCTTTGATAGTTTCGTTAACGTATTCATTGCTTTAAGTTTTAGATTGTTATCTTCTTCATTAGTAGCAATATTATTAGCTACCTCGACTAGATTGTCTAGCATAGATATGATACCGTTTTTTTGATTCTCGTACTCTTGCTCAGTCAACGACTCTAAGTCTTTTTTTAGATCATTATTAACTGTATTATGATTAACTATGATCCCCTTTCGTTCCTGTAAAAGCTTAGTCATCTCTCTTGACGATGGTATTCGCCCAAGTGATTGAATAATCTCCAACTCAGCTTTCCATCTAACTTGTTGTGATGTCGTCATATTTATCACCATAAAGTTGTTCTATAATTGATTTTAATAACTCCCGATGCAGCGTCTCATCAAATCTAGCGTACAATCGATGTATAAATCTAGGCAGAATTACTACATCATTAATATTTATACGATGATATTCTACTCTAACTGATTCATCAAATGGGTTATCAAATAAAACATTAAATCCGAGACCTCTTTTAGCAGCGTCTCTTTTTGCTATGCGGAATTTATTTTTAATATAGTATTGTTTAGAATAGCTGCGGATATGTCGCATTTTAGCTTCATGCGTCAATTTAGACATACACTACTATTTGTCGTTCATCATATATAAAGCTTTCGATTTTAGATAGTCTCCAAAGGTGAAAATGAAAATATATATATAGAATACCAATGAAAAAATATATCTTTCTCCTTATGGCTGCATTTTGAAATTGCTGGAAAAACTACCCCAATATTTGCAAATACATACATACCCCCACCACTTTTTTACACCATTTTAAGAATACAGCCATAACGAGAAAAGTATATGTTTTCACTGGTATTCTATATATATATTTGTTCTCGCTACTCCCGTTAGACAATTTTACCTACAGGAGAAAAGTGTAATATATATGTTCTTGCTAATATTTGACATATATTTGGCGTGATTTTTGGCTATAACCGAAACATTTATATATTATAAGTAATTAATCACACTATATATATAAGAATAAAAATATAAAAGGAGTTTCGGCAAAGCGTGTCGGGGAAGTCTGGTGGGAAAATTACAACTAAGTTAAATCGCAAGTTTTTACCTCAGCAGATCAAGGTGATGAACCTTGTGAAGCAGAAAAGGTATGTTCTGTACTCTGGTGCGGTACGTGCTGGTAAAACTTTACTAGCGGCTAATATTGCTATTCGTACTTGTATTGAAAATCCCGGATGTGTTGGGATGTTTGGTGCTTTAACCACGCCACAGTTGACAGATGTGCCGTTTAAAGTATTCCAACAAGAACTAGCACTGTATCAAAAAGCGTTAGATGATGCAGACGTACCTATTGAACTAGCAAGGATTAAACACAGTAAAGGGGATATGAAGGCGATTTTTTGGAATGGATCGGAAGTCATGTTTAAGCCCTGTGATGATGAGACGAAGATAAGAGGTCTGACGTTAGACTTCGCTTGTTTAGATGAACCTATTGAGATTGATGAGAGTATATTTAAACAGTTAATTAACCGTATTTCTGGAACTGGTAACTTAGATAACCAGTTTATTCTGCTTACAACCAATCCCGGAAGTCAAGGGCATTGGATTTACCAAAGATTCTTTAACACTGAAGATAGCAACTATGTAAAAATCCAAACTACTACCTATGATAACTTCTTACTACCAAGGTATGAAGAATATATCAATGAGGTAAAAGGAACAGGTGATGAAGATTGGACTAGGCGTTTCTTAGATGGAACGTGGGATGCTTTCGCTGGACAGGTGTATAAAGGATTTAATAAGAGTATTCACGTTGGAAAGTATAAACAGCTAAAAAACTTCGACTACGTTGTTGCTGGTATCGATTGGGGATTTCGTAACCCTTCTTGTATATTAACAATCGGTATTAAAGGAAATGAAGTATTTGTTATTGATGAGTATTATCAAAAAGAAAAGCCGTCACACAAAGTTGCTGAAGAGGTTGCACAACGAGACGAGCTTTTCAATTATCGTACAGCTTACTTTGATCCATCTAACCCTGATCTTATATTTCAGTCAGGCGACCTTGGTGTTCCGGCTGAAAAAGCTGATCGTGATGTTAATGGGCGGATAGGTAAGATTAAATCTTTACTAAAGAAAAGGAAGCTGCATATAGATGAGTCATGTGTTAACTTGATTCGAGAAATGCAGCTCTATAAGTATAAAAAAGATAAGACCGGGAAAAACCCAGTCGAGGAACCGGCTAAGTTAGACGACCATGCACCTGACGCATTAGGATATGGCTTAACAGGATATAGGGCGTTTAGAACAAAATCTGTAGTTGGATTTGTGAAAAAAGCTCTGTGGGATTATTAGGTGGAAAAATGGAAAAAACAATCGGTGATTATGTAAAAGATTTTTACGTTAACTATATCGCCCCTAGCAAGGATGAGATTATAGGTCAGAAGGAGAACAACCTAAAAAATCCTCGGAACGCCTCACCGGATCAAAAAAGTTCAGGGTTCGGAACTAAAAAACTTTCAATGACTAAGTGTAGAATGGTTGCTGAACAGACACCGCTATTTATGAAAGGTGTACGGAAAAAGTCTATGGACTCTGTTAGAGCTTGGCACGAAATAGTCGTTAAAGACGGTAAATCTGAACCTGTTAGTATCGATTTAAAAATTATTGACAATTTTATAGAGAGAAATAACTTTCAACACCAATGGTACATGATGCGTGTTGACTCATTTGTGTATGGTGACGGGTTTATTTTACTTACGTTTAGCAATGATGACAAAACAAAACTGCATGAGCCGCCCTCTAAAGATGCAGTTCCTTATAGCAGTCAATTAGTTAGCCCAGAAAAAATTGAGAAGATTGATTACTACCCAGAGAAAAAAGAGTTTTACAGAAGGAAGGGAGTTAAACATTTTTACTTTCAAGATAGAGAGACCGGAGAGAGTTATTGGATTCATCCTGACCGGATTATTCATTTACCCGGTGATCGTCTTTCTTATTCAGAGTTTGGACAGTCAAAGGTTAATCTACTTAGGAATATTATTAAATCTAAAATAAATGTAGATATTGCATGTGGGGAGATTTTATCATGGTTTGCTCATGGTGTTTTTGATATAGGTATTGACAACTGTGGTGAAAATGACGTTGACCGTTGGACAGAGATAGCTAACCAACATCCGGGGGCATGGATTCACGATAAAGACAGGGAAGAGATAAAAGCAGTTAACCCAACAACTATTGATCCTAAACCGTTCTATGACTATTTGGTGTTAAATATTGCTTCAGCTATTGTTATGCCAGTCCATGTTTTAACTGGTGTACAAGTAGGTCGTGTTACTGGTGCTGAAGTAGGTACTGGAGATTATTATAAGGATGTAAGAGATGACCAAGATTTACTTTATACTCCATTATTAATGAAGCTTTACAAGTGGCTATTACGTGGTCACAATTATAATATAGATGAGAAACCGCCAAAAAGACGTTGGAAGTATAAGATCGTTTGGAATCAGATTTATATTGATGAACGGTCAGAAGCAGAGATACTTAAAACTAAGGTTGATTCTGCTGCTATAGCTCTTAATGGACCAAAAGGCGGCGTAGGTTTTATTGATGAGAAGGAAGCGAGAGAGATGATTAACAAAGGACAGATACAACTTGATACGGATAAAAAGCCGAAACCACCACAACCGCCGCAACCTAAACCACAACCTAAACTTGATGATGGCGAAGATGATGAAAACGCTTATACTAGGCAATTAGATGTTGTAGAAAAAGCCATGATTAAAAAGCGTAAAGAGATCGCCGAACGAGAAAGAAAAATAGGTGAAAAGATACTGAAGGAACAAAAGGATGTTCACTATACAAGTTAAAGGGTTAAATCAGCTAATTAAAAAGAACAAACTTATGATACAGATGTTGGAACGTGGTGATCCAGCAGAAGAGCTTGTAAAGCGTATCGTTAGATCAGCGAAACACTTTGCACCAAGGAGATCAGGTGCATTGGTGAAGAGCATTAAGTATGAACGTATTAGTAAAACAAAGTTTAAAATATTTGTGACGGCGACTAATGAGAAAGGTGAACCATACCCGATGTATTTGGAGATTGGTACTCGATATATTAAAGTTGGTACCGCAGCTAATCCAAGAGTATACAAATCGAGTAGTGGGAAACAAGCACAACTCCCTTATATTGGTAGTGCTATACACCGATCAACTACTAAGAAAGATATTAACGCTGTCGTTAAAAGGTTACTCTCGATATATAATTAAGAGGTAAAAATATGGCAAAAAAAGGCAAAAAGAAACAAACTAAAAATAAAGGTGACAGCATAAGGAAAATTAAACCTTTGATGGAAGCGGAAGCACGGTACTTTCAAGAGTTGGTGGATTCCAATAACAGGTACCAAGCAGTTCTAAAACAACGGACTCAGTATGAGTTTGCTATTAGAAAAATGGAAGAGGATCGTACAAAAGTCCAGAAAGGAGAACTTAAAGGTCCGTTTAATTTAACAGTTATCCCAAAGGTTTTAACTCGGCAAGTTACTGATAAGAAAGAAATATTAGAGTTATTTGATAAACAACTTATAACATATAAACAAATGGTAAAAGCACTCAACGGTCAAGTAGAACATCGGTATGAAGAGTATGTAGAATCAGGATTACGAAATTCCGAGTTTTTACAGAAACGATTTAGAGGTGCTACTGCCAAAAAAATAATGCCAGATCGAAAAACTGCTAAAAAAGAAGAAGAAACAATCTTTGAAGCAGAGTTTGAAAAATTATTAACTGATCCAGAAACTCAAAAAGAGTTTAAAAAGAAAAAGAAAGAAGCAGTTAAAAAGAATGTTGCACGACAGACTAAAAAATCTAAATAAGGTGGTCACATCGCAGATATAATCATTGGTGAGTACAGCAAAAAGATACTACGTCTTTTAGCTAGGTTAGCCATGAAAAAGTTGAAGATAGATCAAGAGATTGTAGACCATGATTTGAAGCACTGCCCTAATGAAGTAGTTAAGGCGATGAATACTGCTATACTCGCCGGTTCTGCACAGATGAAGAATAAATGGCAACGTAAGACAATTAAGTTATTTGGACAGCTTGGATTATGGATCGTCTATAAAGACACTGCGTATCGAGATGCGTTCTTCTGGATTATGTATCAAATATTAAAACGTGCTGATAAGCTGTTAAAAGTTCTTGAACCATACGTTAAGGAACCCGATGAATGGACTCCTAATTTATGGATCGATTCAAAGGAAAAAACAAAAGAGCAAAAAAAGAAAGGCGAAATACCGGATTACTCTAAAAGCATGGAAGAAACAATATTCACTCCTTCCATTCAAGACAAGAGACATAAAAAGATACTTGGTGGGAAATGATAATGCCTAAAATTAAACAAGGCGAAACGCAAAAAGAATGGATTGCTCGATGTGTACCTTACCTTATGGAGAAGGAAGGAAAAACAAAGGATCAAGCATTAGGGCAATGCTACGGAATGTGGCGACAGAAACACCAAAATGCTGATGATACACAATGGATCGAAGAGCTGAACAAAGATACGGAACCGTTTACTTGTGATGCGAGTTTTGTTTTCAAAACCGTGACGAAGAAAATTGAAAATTCTGAATCACCGGATGAGGAAGCTAAAGAGACGAGCAAAACAAAACGAATGGTAGCTATTGTCGGTGATAGATTTATGAACGGCGGATTCTTTTCTTATGAGCTTTTGAAACAAGTTTATAAAGAATGGGAAGGAACCTTACATGACATTAATCACATGGGAACAACTAAAAATATGACTACTGATCCACGACCTGATATTACCTATTTCGTTGGTTATCATACCAATGTTTCATTAGATGAAGATAACAAGAGTGTTTCAATGGACATAAACATTAACCCAAAAACTCGATTTGCCGAAGCATGGGAAGGGTTTATTGAGTTATGTCAAGCTTCCGGTAAAATACCTAATGTGTCGGTGACATATTGGGGTAGTAGGAAGTTTGTAAAAGCTTCTGATCTACCAAATGGCGTAGATTATGAAAGCGAAGGGTATACAAAAGATGATTATGTACCATATTTAACAAATGTACAACCTATATGTGTATCTACTGTATTGATGGGTAGGTGCAATGATCGACAAGGTTGTGGAATTGGAAACACTTGTTCATGTGGTGATAAGGAACAAAACAAGAAGGAACAAGAAAACCTGATTGAAAGAATCAAAACTTTAGAGAGGAAGTTACATGACTAAACCTATTGAAGAAATGACTCCCGAAGAACTCAAAGAGTATGAAAATTCTCTGAACAAAGAGTTAAAAATTCGAGAGTTAAAAGAAAAACAAGCAAAACTCGAAGAAGCTGTTAAAGCTGAAGAGACTAAGCAGAAAGAAGAAGAGATGTCTGCTTTGAAAGATGAGTGGAAAAACGAGTTTTACGAAGAACATCCTGAGTACAAACCAAAGCCAAAGATTAACGATGCAGGGCAAACTAAAGATGAATCTAAATCACCAATGCTGACTTACTATAACAACTACTATGAACGCAATAAAAAAATTGAAACCGAAAGTGGTTTTGCTGTAGACTTAGATAAAGACTTGTCTAAAACACAGTTTCAACTTACCAATACTGGTAAACCCGGTGTAGGTACTTTTGACAAAATTTTCGAGAACACTAACTCTGATTCTGGTTGTGACGATGTAGTTAGTGCTTGGAGTCCGGCTGACACCTATTCCAAAATTGTCTGGAATACAATGGTGTGTAAAGCTGATCTTTTCAAACTCTGTGTTCCCGGAATTGCAATCAACCCCGGTGACGGTTTAAGTGTTCAGATACGTACATACGGTGCCTTTGGTGATCCTAGTGAACTCGGTGCCTGTGAATGTGCTTCGTGTGCGTCAATTTCATTCAGTACATACTCACTTACTTTGAAACAGTATAACCTTGAAGGTATTATCTGTGATAAAGATATTTGGGATGTCGGTAATGTATTGATGGACTCATATCTTGACTCTATGTCTGACTCATGGG
>Ga0180433_10007038_pt1 | contig 14523 bp, 9 predicted proteins | sample SS_ome_8_FD_132980 | JGI IMG/M metagenome (GOLD analysis project Ga0180433, IMG submission 132980) | Hypersaline lake sediment archaeal communities from the Salton Sea, California, USA - SS_1_D_1 metaG | ecosystem: Environmental > Aquatic > Non-marine Saline and Alkaline > Hypersaline > Sediment... | reverse complement strand
TTAAATCACTGGCGAGAGCCAATACTGAACTACTTTGATAGGAGGACAACCAATGGATTTACCGAAGGATGCCACACTAAGATCAAGATGCTAAAACGCGTATCTTACGGCCTGAGGAATGTCAATGTCTACTGGAGGAAAATGCTCCTGGGGCTTGTACCATGCCGTAGCTATTTCCACACAATTTGACAAAGAGCCTGTGCGGTTGTGCGGTGTCCAAGACATACTAAAAAGTTTTTGAGCTATGGATACTCAGAATATATCGAGAGTATCCTTTCGTCTTCAAGACTTGATATTAGTAAATTGGAGTGGAAAAAGTATGAAAAATGGACGCCGTGCAGAGCCAGTTTCCACGCAAGTTTTCTAATATGATACAATCCAAAAATTGATAGTTTATTCCATAAGGCTTGAAGAGTAAGGAAAAAGGTGCATAGCATGCAGTTGAAACCTATAACAATAATTCATTCTGCTCACAAGAATACAGAAGAAGCTTCTTATCAGAGCCCTAAAATTGAGGACATTTCCCAGATAGAGATATTTGAGGCATTTACCAAGGGTTTGCTAGGTATCGAGGGATTTTCCAATATTATCATTATTTGTCGGTTGCATCAGCCTCATGGATATCATCTGTTAGTTAAGACGCCCTGGTATGATAATTTACAAGGTACCTTTACCACTAAATCAGCACATAGTCCTCTAATAGGCGAAAGCTCGTATTTCAAACTTGATCAGATGGAAGGCAAACTGGGGAAAGGAAGACAGGTTACAGCAATTGGTATCTACACACTATTGGCTATAGCTGTAGGCACTGGTTGTGCCAGTGGGCTATCGGAAATTTATTGTGGTTTTATCATAGTTCCGATAAGCTATTGGATTATCCTAGCCCTCGATGTCCATCCAGACATTACCACAAGAGCAGCCGTAGAGACGAATTTATTGGTGATTTTACTCTCAGCCATAATTAGCATTTCAGGACATAATAAGATGAGGGAGATGCGCGAAAGAAAAGCTGTAATTTTAAAAATATGCAACTTGATCCGGACTTCGCTTGGAGCTACTCTGGCTGCTCGCCAGAAAGGTGACGGAACTATTTGCAATGGTGAGCATGTAGTTGTTAACCTGACTTCAGTTGCCTCTTTACCGAAATTGTTGACTTTGTCGTTATCCAACAGGTGCCTTACTAGACTGTACAACCAATTGACGCAGGAGCAAATTGTAAAATGGAGGGATCAGCTTGCTTGAATTGATGGCAGAATATCTTACGCCATTTAACTGGTTTCTGGCTATCTCCCCAATTCTCCTCGTGCTTTTTCTTATGATTTTCTGTGGGTGGAGTGGCTCCAAGGCCGGAGCGGCAGCTTGGTTCTTGGGTCTTATAGTGGCCTCGATTTTTTTCGGCGGCACCATTGAATCACTAGCCAGCGGAACGGCAAAAGGTTTTTGGGAAACAATATTTATCTTCTTGATTATTTGGGGCGCCATGGCAATTTATGGTGTACTCGATGGGTTAAATGCTTTTCCAGTAATTACAGAGACCTTCAACAAAATTACTAAAAATGACCGGTTGCTGCAGATATTGATCATCGGAATGGTATTTCCCGCTTGGATGCAGGGTGTTTTGGGATTCGGCACCCCAGTGGCGGTGGCTGCGCCGCTTTTACTGGGACTGGGTTTTGATCCGGTGCTTTCTGTTGTCATTCCTGCACTAGGACATAGCTGGACCATTACTTTTGGCTCCCTGGGAAGCTCCTACTGGGTACTACAGCGTTTCACTGGACTAGCAGCGCAGCCGCTGGCTTACTGGTCAGGGCTTTTCTTTATCCCTATGACAATCATGGTCTTTTTCTTTGGAGTTTTCTGGTATTCAAAACGTATATATGGGAGTCCCTGGCGGGAATTACGCCGTGGTTGGTTTGCCTGGCTTTCTCTCGGTGTTATCCAGAGCGTAGTCATGTGGGCCTTTGCTTCGTGGGTTTATCCCTCCGTTGCTGGCTTTATAGCGGGATTCGTAGGCCTTCTATGGGGAGTTCTGTTGCCGCATACACCATTCTATAACGTGGAAGTCCAAACTGAGGAGGTGGCAACTCCTCAAGTATCTGATACCATTGAAAAGAAGAAGCTACCGCGCCTTACCTTCAACCAAGCCTTCCTTCCCTATTATGTTATCATCGCAGTCGTATTTGTTATCTACCTGTCACCACTCTTTCACAACCTTTTGGGGTGGCCTAATCTACGCGCACTAATGGAGACGGATATGTGGGTATGGGGGTTATCTTGGCCTCAGATTACCACCGACATTGGTTTTATTGCCGAAGCCACGGAGAAATACTCTCCCTTGAAGGTGCTGACTATGCCAGGAACGCTGATCTTTGCCTCCCTATTTATTGCAGTTCTTATCTATAAAGCTAGAGGATTATATCATCCACGGGCGACGCGGAACGCCATCAATAAACTGATGACAGCTGCGTTACCAGCAACTTTAACTTTAATTACGCTGAGTATGATGTCGGTCCTTCTCATGGAGCACGGTATGACCACCCTACTGGCGTTGGGTGCTGCAGAATGGACTGGTGGGTTCTATACCTTTATTTCAAACTTTGTTGGACAGCTAGGCGCTTTCATGACTGGCAGTAATACCGCCTCCAATGTGGTTTTTAGCACTTTTCAGCGGGACACAGCGTTGGTGCTGGGGGCAAATCCGTATATCATGGCTGCTCTGCAGACAGTGGGGGGAGCTATCGGCAACATTCACTGCCCTATGAATGTGGCTTTAGGTACGGCTACCGTTGGTATCGTCGGGCGTGAAGGCGAGGTTATAGCTCAGACATTAGTGGCTGGTTTGATTATGGGAGCGATTATTGGAATTATAGGGCTAATCCTGATGTCAATGTTTCCGGTATAGGCACTGGCATGCAGAGTATATTAACGTTACAAGGCTGTTAAAAAATGATGCATGAGATTCTCCTGTCTGGTTTTGAGGAGGTTTCAAAACTAAGATATTGCCGAAGATGCTTCTGATAGAGTCATTGGGCATGGACTTTAGCGAGGCTTCACGACTTGTGAAAGTGAACTGACCCAGTTGCTTTCATAAGCGACCACCAGAATTGTCTGGTCTACATAATCACAGAATTGATGTCCAAGAAAGAAAATTGAAGCTAAAAAGAACAAATTCCAAAGATGAGTTTGTTAAAAGGACATAGCATTGCTATTCATAATTATAAGGAGGTGCTCACCATGCCAAAGATAAAGATTAACACCACCCTTATCAAGAATAAAGAAAAAAAAGAGAGCATTAAGCGCATTGCACTTTTAATTTTCTTAACAGGAATATTGGTCATTTACTGTGGGGGGATCCGGACTGGTAACTACATCGGCCACACTTTCGGCTTGGTTATTATTAGCATTGGCTGTATTTTAATACTCGTTATCTGAAAGAAAAAGGCAACGGAAGTTTCTAACCTGAGCCGTCATAAAGTCTCCGCTCCGCCTTGACCGGTAAGCCTGGAACTATAGCATACGGACTGATTGCCCCAACTTGTCGGACTATGCCCGCAACTGCGGCATCTCTCTCCTGCTGGTATGCCTGTATGTGTTATTTCTCTTCAAATTGTATAAATGAGCTATAGGAATTCAGAAAATATTAGCAAACTCAGTATGTTGTATGCTTCGTATTCTCGGTCCACAACATTTTTAGTAACTGGTCCACTTAATTACCCATGCAACTCACCGGTTCTGGCCAACACTTCATTTTCTCACTTAGTTTATCTACAAGATAACTGGTACCGTCTGTATTCAATATTCTTCAATCGCCCTATCCGTTTGCACTCCGCTATCAGCCTTCATACTTATGGCTCGAAGTACCCGTAACCTTTTTACACATCATCATATCACTTCTTTTTTGTCTCTCGTGAGAAGATGATACTCAAATCTCATCAGCGCCTCCTCTGTCCAGCAGTATTTCTCCATTGTCAGTAGCCCCTCGAACTCTACCACCTGTCTTATCTCTATAAATTGCCATACTTGTTCTACCGTCTCAAGTGCTCCGCCCGCCCTAATTAGTCGCACCTCCCAGTAATAGACAACTTGCCTTTAATTTGTCAGGCACACCTTGTGTTGGGAATCGATACTTACTACAAGCTAATCTTGTACTGGAAGAGAAGGGACATGTGGAAATTATATAAATCTTTTCTAATTCGCTGAGATTGCTTGGCAGGTCCTTCTACAGCTAATGATGTATACCTAAAAATACTATGCGGAGCTAATGGTGGTAGCATGAATGATTTAGTATTCATTATACTGACATCCGACTACATCACATACTTTCGCTCTTGTTATTACTACTTTTTTCATGTTACCCGCGTATTTACTAATACTCTATTAATAAACTCCCCTCCTTTATTATATATTTGATATTTTCCTTGTCCATTAGAACATCTATATTACTGCTTGGGTCTTTTCTAACTACCAGTAAATCAGCTAATTTCCCCTCCTCTATAGTTCCGATCTTATCATCAATCCTACAGACTTCTGCTCCAAACTTAGTCGCTGAGGTAATCGCTTCTAAGGGAGTAAGACCCAAAATGTCAACAAGGGCTTTTATTTCCCCAATGTTATGTCTTCCATATGGCGTAGAACTATCTGAATATGCATCGCCACCCAATAAAACCTTTACACCGTTTTTGATTGCCCGTCTGAAGCTATTTATTATATACTCTGGTATCTTTTCTATTGCCAATTCTCCAACCAAACATACTGATAGTGTTGGAGTAAGGAAAATGCCCTTTTCAGCCATTTTTTTGCACATCTCCTCATCATATTCGTCTCCTTCTGCATGACTACCATGTTCAATTGAATCTACTCCAACCTCTAATGCTGCTTTAACAGCTCGCAAATTACAAGCATGACACATTGTTGGTAAACCAACCATATGAGCTTCATCTACAATCATTTTCATTTCTTCCATGCTAAACTGTATATCTTCCTCCCTTTCCTTTTCCCAGAAACCAGTGCCTGATGCGAAGAATTTAATATGATCGACATTTTGGGCACGCAACTTGCGAATTGCTTTGCGAATCTCCTCCACACCGTCAACTGCCAGGCTCTGTGCCCCACTTTCTTGACCCCCCTCATAAGGAATTTCGTAAATATCCCCGCGTATAGGATGTGCCCCTGTCCGACGAAGACCAAGTCCACAAGCCATTATTCTTGGGCCAAGTATCGTCCCCTCATTCACTGCTCTCTTTAAGTAAACATCGTATCGCGAGCCTCCACTTCTCACTGTTGTAAATCCATACTCCAGGACTCTCTTCGCATGAGCGACTGCCCTGATAGCCTGTAAATACTTTGGGGTAATAGTCTCGCCAATCCAATTATCACTTACAGCGCCCGCTAAATGAGCGTGAGCATCTATTAAACCAGGCATAAGATAATATCCATGTAGATAAACCTCCTGAATATTATGTTCCAACTTTGTTGATTTGCTATCCCCTACTTTCTCTATTACACCATTTTTCACAACAACAACTGTATCTTTTGCGGGAACACCTTCATTTCCATCTATCAAAGTTGCTCCAACCAATGCATATTCTTTCCCTAATTCCATATTTTTCATATTGCTCCTCCTTTATTTCTATTTTGTCCTATTTAAGCTGACATTGTCCATCACAATTCGTAATTAGGCATATTGATCTTCATTGGTATTAGCACTGATATAATAATGACGCGTGGTTGTTAACACCGTCTGGGCCATATTCTAAAAGTTGTGGAAAAAAGATAAGGTGGTAGGAACCGCAAAGCAAGAAAAGAGGACTTACTACCGATGGCTAAAAGCCAGGAAAATGATACTATAATTTTGTTGGGGCTTAAAGTTTATGTGCTGGCTAATCACATGGCTAACATTGGGGCTACGGGTTTTAACAAGTTCCTTTACAATATGCTCCACCGGGCTGAAATAGGGAAGAAACTGTTGCAGGCGATTGAAGTTATATTCTGTGATCCATTCAGTTAGCCTGAGACAGAAGCGTATCAAGGATAAGAAAGCTCTAACCAGAGAGCAGCTGATTCATATTGACCGATATAATATATTCGACTTCCAGTGGAGCACTATAGATGTGAGTTCTGGATTCAAGTCTCTTGCATGTTCAAGAGAGCAACTAAGAACCGACAGATTCTGCTGGTATTTCTAGGTCATATTCTGGTCAAGATAACACGAGGATAAGCATACAACCATTATACAGTTGATAAGGGAGAGGAATTCGGAGTGGATGCAATGCTTTGGTACATCATTACTGTATTAACCTCTATTAATCCTATACCATCTTTTTTCTTTTATTCTTTGAAATTCCACTTAAGCTATCACCGTACCTGCTATCTTTCTCAATAGTTTTATTGATTGCTTCAACTTGCTCAGCTATATTTTCAAGCTTTTGGAGAACGATGTTATTTGGAAATTCGCATGTTCGTGAGGTAAAGGGATTCCACGGTTGCTCCCTCATCAACTCTAGGCGAGCCACATCCCACCTTTGATAATGACCCATTACATCTATGACTATCTTCGCTAGTTTTATCAATCTAAAATCACAATCAGCATATACTATTGTCTCCACGCCAAATACCGGACCAGCTAGGAATTCTGAAGAAGGAGCAACCACATGGCTTCCACCACAACAAAGTGAGACATAATCTCCTTGTCCTTCTCCAACATATCCCATATATTTCTTGAAAGGAAAATCATCGGGTATTTGCTCCATAGCTAAAACTAAATTTGCTGAGACCACAAAGCACTGCGCTTCAACAGCATATTCCCTTGTAGCAGGCGTTATATCACATGCATTGATATCTTGGCCCGCCAGAGTCCCAGATTCACCAGGTCTTCCGTTACGCCAGTGGCCGGGCCAGGCAGCAACATGAATCTGTTCCCCCTGCATCATTAAAACAGCCTTTATTAAAGGCATGTGGTGCTCATAACAAATTAATCCACCCAGCCTACCAACATCTGTTGCATAAACTTTTAAGTCGCTTCCGTCTCCCAAACCATGATACAATCGTTCCGTATAAGTGGGCATAACCTTTCTATGTTTACCTAAAATATTTCCTCTAGAATCTATGAATAGTAATGTATTATAGAGAGTATGACTGCCCGCTCGGTTATCCAGCTCATTACAACCCATCACAACATATGCGTTAACTTCCCTTGCAGCACCGCAAAGTCTATCGCAATCAATACTAGGAATTGAAAGAGCGCTATCTTGAACAAGTATGTGTGTCTTCTCCCAGGCTACAATTTCAGAATCCAAACCTAATGTCCAAGCAGCCGGGTATCCCGAGATAAAACATTCAGGAAACACTATGAGCCTGGCTCCTTGTCTACCTGCCTCCCTAATCAATCTGCAGGCTTTATCTATAGTTGCCTCTTTACTCATAAATATTGGTGATGCTTGGACTGCTGCAACTTTTACTTTATCAGGCATCATATCTACCTCTTGGTCATCTCCAAAATAAATCATAACCAAAGTGTAAAAACTATTCAACACAACAAAAAGTTCGGTGGTAATACTTGCTATCGATAGCAGGTTTGTGTGTTACGATCGTTCTAAGCCTGAGATGTCTCGTAAATAATGATATACGTGAAAATCACGGGTTCCCGCTGTTTTCTCGACCAAGATATCCCGACATCCAAAATCCTTGACCTGCCCCCTTTTGGGAAAATTCAAGTTACTCCTCGTAACCTAAATATTCTAGTTTCTTTCTGAGTTTGATTCTCTCCAGTGCTTCATTTCGTAGTTTCTGTAAGAGCCCTGTTAGCTGCTCAGATTCCTCCTCAGATAAAGACGCTGCTATTTCGTGGATTGTTGCTCTTTTTTTTGCCTTTTCCTGAATTTCTTTCCCTTTTTCTGTCAAAGCAACTCTAACCATATTTTTTCTGTGCAAATCATTTATCTTCTGGACCAATCCCTCCTGTTCTAGCTTGCTAATAATAGTAGAAACTCCGTGGGGCAATTTAGATAAGCAACGTGATATCTCCGCTGGTGTAGCTTTCATACCTAGTTTGCTTGCATAATAGAGGACTCCAGCATCACTGACGCTAATTCCGATTCTATCGAGTTCTTCCTGTCTAGCTATATGTATTGCTTTGGTGGTTTGAATCAGCAGTAACCACAAAGAGTAGATCGGATCATCGTTCATGCACTCCTGTTTTGCCATGGAATTTATCTCCTCTTATAATATTTTTTTTTAGGATTTCTTGGAGCAATCTACTAAGACACAGTATACACTCTAGCTTACAGTTTCTAATAACCAATCGGTGTTAATCATGTCCAACATGACCTACTATGGAGATAAAACAAAGTATCTACCCGAATCGTAATCCGACTCCTTAATCTTGTCAAGTTTTTATTGTGCGGTGTCCAAGACATACTATACAGTTTTTGAACTACGGGTATACTGAGTACATTAGGGAAACATTAGATCTTCTTGGCATCAACGTTAATAATCTGGAGATGAAAGAATATGAAAACTGGACTCCGTACTTGTCAACCGATGTGAGGGGGAATTCGGCACTGAATTACAGCACACCGCTCTCTATGCTGAAGGCCCAACTACCTGATATCGATGATAAAATAACGTTTGTTGTTCCAATACTCCCTGATTAAGTATCTGTGCAATTAGGTCCCTGGAGTGGATACAATGTCTTGTCACATCACCAAAATATCGCTTCGAGGGATCAAGGGCACCTCAAAATGAGCGGGTAGCTGAAGCAACACTCCGAGCACAGAGCCCGAGGTATTGATACCCAATTTGTGAAAGTCATGCTCGGTATGATGTCTTTAGAAGTCTTGCTTTTATTTGCGTGTATTTGCTAGAACGTTAGGCACAATCACCAACTTGTATGGAGGCATGCTCATGGTGATAACTAAAGAATTGTTTACAGTTGAGTAGGCCGCTGAATACCTGTGTGTATACAGAGAACCATCTACAAACCACCCAACTAAGGTAGGCTACCGGCTTTTCGCATAGGTAAGGAACGTCATCGCCGGTTTCCCGGCGACTCCTGTAATTGTGGGCATATATGTAAAAAATGTTGTTATTCAGTTGTTAGAGTACATAACGCTTCCTTTTGCAGGTTTGACCTTTATATTTGCGAGCCGTGGGAGCTGGCGGATTGACGCATGGAGGCGATTTCTAAAAGATCCTCGACAACAGTTTTCAGGTAGTTGAGGTCGGTCGGGTCCAACCGGTAATTTGCAGAATACCATTTTACGAGTAATCTGAAGGCTTCTCTGATTACGTGGCGATTACCAAAGTCTTACTGCAGAGAAGACTGTAACTTGATGCGAATGAAGGCTATTTCAGGGTCAACGCCTTCCAGGTTGGTGATGTGCCACAGTTGGTATGTTTCGGCAGGTCTAAGGGTAGCGGAATAAAAGCCATGTTTACGGGCACTCCAGTTGTTTTTCTGGCCATCGCGCTTCCTTTGAATCTGTGTTTGACCTGCAGTCGCGTTTGGAGAAACTGCGCCTGTGGGGTTTGATTTGTCAGGGTAACACACGAGTTCCAAACAGAGATTAGCATGAATCCTTTATACGAACAAAGTACAAGTCATATGGTAGTGATATTCTGAGCACAGAATATCTGACTTACAGTCGGTCCATAAAGATACGGTGCCCCGGAAACTTGTGGTTAAAGGTCTTTTTCATACCACTCGATAATACCGGTGGACCAGAGAGTGCCGACGGTCTTTTCCATTACTGCTTTACGTGGCTCAGGTATATCCAGCAGCATTCGCAGTATGCGGTCCTCAAATTGGCCTAAGAACGGGCATCGTTTACGCAGCGAGAGTATTGTAGTTCTGGCTCCGCCATAGACCAGAAAGTCGAGTGACCGGGCATGGGGCTCGACATGTTCTCGGACATTACCACATACCCTGCCCAGAAAAGACTCAATCTGCTTTTCCCTGTGCCGGGCAAAACGCGCCTGCGAGGAGCCACCTTTTTTGTGACGGGCGTGCACCAGACCGGTTCCCGTCTTGCTATCTATTAGCTCGGTGCCCCGGTATATACCAAGGCTGTATGCTCCTAAGCGGATCAAGATCACAGCGATAAGGAAGTCGTGCATGAGAAGAGCTCGCAACAGCTCAACATCATAGCCGTGTGCGATATACTCTTCTGCTATTGGGAATGGGGGCAACACCAAGTACGTTCTCTGCAAACTTGAAAAAAGCACCGCTCCCATCCCCGAGCTAGCAATAATCTTATCTATGCCCGGTGGAATGGCGGTTTCGTCAAACAGCTTTCCCAGCAGAGCTTTCACCCTGGCTGATGGCATCCGCTGCGGGAAGTATAACGATATCGCCTTGTCCTCGGACAAAGCCAGGGCGTCCAAGAAGCCGAGCATCTTCGACCTACCCAGATGGAACCTCTGTGATATGAACATACCCTTATTAAATGTTTTCCAATCTCCGATTGACAAAACACTAGAGCTACATGCTGGCTATGGTAACGCCTTCGCCGCCTTCACCCTTTCCACCGGCTCGGAAAGACGCGACCAGTGAATGGGAGGCGAGAACTTCTCTAACAATCTGACGCACGGTACCTGTGCCAATACCGTGAATAATGCGGACCTGGCTCAGGCCGTAGAGAGACGCTTCATTAAGATAGTCATCCAGCGCCAGCTCTACCTCTTCTGCTCTCTTACCCCGCAGGTCAAGCTCAAGTGGAATACTGAGCTTGCTCAACTTTTTCGTTATCACAGCACCGCCGGGCTTCACCTTGCCGGTTGATCGCGTTCTCTTCTCCACACTGTCCAGATTGAGAATCATCTTCACTTTACCGGCATGAACTTCGACGAGTCCTCGTTCCTCAGACACTGAAAGCACCGTGGCTGACATACCAACTTCTTTTAGCCAGACGGTATCACCAACGGTAATAACGCCTGTCTCCCCCTCCTGTTTACACATCTCTATCGCCGTCCCTGCTCGCCATGCCTCGTTATTCAACTGCTTCCTTACCGCTGTTAGCGCCTGTTTTGCCTGCTCGATGCCTTTCCTGGATTTATCCCTGCGCAATTCTGCTGCCGCTTCCCTAAGCTCCCGATGTAGGCCAGCAGCCTCTCGAACAACCTGGTCGCGTATGTCCTTGATAATTTTTTGTCTTTCTGCTTCTAACTGGCGTAGCCTGTTTTCCAGTTGAGCACTCTTCTGTTGAGCTTCACTAAATTCCTTCTCTAGGCTATGGCGAAGTGAATCAATACTTTGCCGCTCGGTTCCCAGATATGCGAGCAAATCCCCGAGCTCCTGAGTGCCCTCGGAAAGCATTTGTTGGGCGCGGGTGACAATCTCGGCGGCCAGTCCCAAGCGTGATGCTGTAGCCATGGCGTTGCTGCCGCCCGGGATGCCTACCGTCAGATGATATGTTGGTGACATCGTAACAGGGTCAACGTCAAGAGCAGCGTTTAGCATGCCCCTGGTAGTGTGAGCCAGCGCTTTCAATTCAGTATAGTGAGTAGTGGCTACAGTCATCGTTCCCTGTGCTAAGAAATAGAGCAGGATAGATCGGGCTAGAGCCGAGCCTTCACCCGGATCGGTGTTGGTGCCCAATTCATCTAAAAGCACCAGGCTCCTTTCTGAGGCACTGTTGTTAATACGCACAATGTTACCTATATGCCAACTAAAAGTAGAAAGGGTTTGCTCGATGCTCTGCTCATCACCGATGTCGGCATATACGCCGTCAAAAAGGGGGATACAGCTTTCTGCCAGAGCTGGAATAGGCAGGCCAGCTTGCGCCATCAGGCTGAGAAGCCCTATGGTCTTGAGAGCGACTGTCTTACCACCTGTATTGGGGCCAGTAATTACTAGTATGGAGAAATCCCGTCCAATCTCTACCGACAGTGGCACCGCTTTACTTCCCAGCAGTGGATGCCTGGCCTCTACCAGCCTGAACACACCAGCCTGTTGATTCGCCTTTGCTTCAAGATTTCTGCCAGCGGAAACCATAAGGGGCTCGGTCGCCTTTGCCTCCCTGGCATATCTTGCCTTAGCCAGCGCCATGTCAATCTCGGCAATCAGCTCAATGTTATGCGAAATTTCGTGTTCATATGCTCCTACTTCGGAACTGAGCATTCTCAGGATTCTTTCTACTTCATGCTTCTCTTCCATAGTCAACTGACGCAAATCATTCTGCAAGTCTATCGTTGCCCACGGCTCAATAAACACAGTAGCCTCTGTATTGGAGACGTCGTGGACAATGCCTTTCATCTGTCGGCGACATTCCTCCCTGACTGGAATCACGTACCGACCTCCTCGCTCTGTAATGATGGCGTCCTGGATTATTTTCTGTCTTCTGGGTGACCTGATTATGGCTTGCAATTGACTGAGCAATTCCTGGCGTACCTCTCGCATTCTGTTTCTCACCGACGCCATCCTAGGCGAGGCGGTATCCGCCAGGTCTCCCGTCGGAGTCAAGCAGCCACCGATATCCTTCTGAAGCTGCTTCAGTTCCACAATATCCCCGGCCAGACTACTGAGCAATGGTAGTTCCACAGTCAGGTCCATCAGGTGGCATTTTAACCGCTGGCCAGCACCCAGCGTTCTTTCAATTTCCAGCAGAGACGTAGGCTCCAGGACCTTGCCCCGTGCTGCCATCTCCACCACCTCCCGTATATCAACAACTTCGCCAATAGAAAAGTCCGGGCTGAGTGAAAGCATATGGCGCGCCTCAGCAGACTCCCTGAGTCGCTGGCAAACCTCTTCCTTGTCCAAGAGAGGTCTGAGGTCGAGGGCAAGCTGCCGGCTGGCAGAAAACGAAGTAAATCCGGCCAGTATTTCCTTTATTTTGTGAAATTCCAGCAGTTCTAAATCCCTGTCTCCCAAGATAACCCTCCTGCACCGCTCATATAATCATTGCGATAGCAATCCCAAATAGTATAAAGCAATCGCCCCAATTTTTAAAAACTCGGCTTCCCTCTATAACGGAGGATGAATTAGCTTACATTATTTCCAATAGGGTCCCATCCAGTCGGATTGTATAAATCTTAAAAAATCGCCCCGGTCTCGAGGGTCGGATTCCTGCCGACCATAAAACAAACGTAGACGAAGGATCTTACGCCACCCCAATTAGAGTATCATGAGTAAATAATACCTGATATGTCGTGGGCTTGACAGGACCGGTCTACCTGGCATGCTATCGCTCTACCGATAGTTTCTTGAGGGAAAGGCACAAGCCATATCCCGATATACACAACAGCGGGATATGCAACACTCCATTCCACCAGAGAATGGCAGGCTCCATGAAGAAGTTGAGAACCACGTTATATACGGTGATGATTATCCCAACCAGGTTTGTTACTCTCATCGTGGCCATATTGACCTTCGGGTAATGAAGCGTGAGTACCGCCAGATACACAGGTGTCATCATGCAGAATGTCAGGCCGGCACCGGATGTGAGTAAGTAAAGCGGATTGAAATCCGGCATCATTGTATCCGGGTTGAGGGGATATCAAAAAGCTAGGAATGCCAATAGAATAACCCTATACCTCCAAACAGGTCTCTTCATCGGTGTGAATTCGTTCTTACATGCCTTGATTTCCAATATCCAGAAGCCGACAGCAACGAAGCACATAAAACAACATCTCCAGTCACTACTGCCAGGCCATGTTCGTCAGTTACAGCTATATTCTGTACAATTGCAAATAGGAGGTATGTAATACCCACGTAGATACTGAAGACACATGTAACTCTGTTACGAAAAAAATTATGCAAATGATCAGTACAATTGGGATTATTCTGAAAACTGGATAGATGGGCGCCAAAGACTCTATGATAGCTTGTGAAAGAACTGTATCTATAATACTCCCTATCTCTGACGGGCCATAGCCCTTGGATACATAGGGCGGAATGATGGAATTATTCAGAGCTATAAGCAGGAAAACCACCATCTACGAGTCACATATTCTAACTTGGGCTGGATTCTGTGCACCTTGCTAGTCATGTCAATTTCAACCCTTTTTAACGGATAAACTATCTGAAAAGAGTATTCTGGATTTGAACTCGCCACTATATTCATGATCAAGGCATTACATCATGTGCTTTTTGGCTGCCAATATTTTGGTGTGTGTAGGCTCAATTGAATAGATAGTCTGACGAAATGTCATCTATTAGATAGTCAACAAAGCGAGTTAATTTGACATTGAACGCAATATTCCAAGCACACAATATCTGATTTATATTAGCTTAATTGGCATGGAGTCCCTGGAATTATCCAGATGCCAATAAAATAGCGAAGGGTGTCACAACAATTTTAACTATTTTGACCAGAATATTGTGATCATGCCATACTAATCACACATCCTGCATGATAAAAGTTATATGTCACTGCGTCCCGGCAATCTGGCTCTAACTGTTCTACAACAATTCTGCCTCGGCTCTCTTTAAAATATGAGATATCTCCTTGTCAACATCTTCAGGCAGAGGTGTCGGCTTATGCGTCGCCAGGATTTCCTTTACCTTCTCATGCGCCAGGTCTCCTAGAG
>Ga0180433_10007035_pt1 | contig 14530 bp, 9 predicted proteins | sample SS_ome_8_FD_132980 | JGI IMG/M metagenome (GOLD analysis project Ga0180433, IMG submission 132980) | Hypersaline lake sediment archaeal communities from the Salton Sea, California, USA - SS_1_D_1 metaG | ecosystem: Environmental > Aquatic > Non-marine Saline and Alkaline > Hypersaline > Sediment... | reverse complement strand
TCCAAAACCCAGAGTACTGTTATCTTCATTAGTGGTTTTGGCGATACTTCCGGTGATAAGAGGTTTAAAGGTGCCTGCACCAATTCCCATAATCATCAGAGCAATAAATACAGCTCCGTAGCTAGTCACCTGACTTGTAAGCAGGTATCCACCGCCGAGAAATGAGAAGGCGATCAGGAACAGTTTACGATAACCAAATCTGTCTGCCAAAGCACCGGAAATAATAGGCAAAAAATAGAGAAGCGGCTGAATGACACCTTTAATAACTCCTACATTCTCTTTGGGGAAATGCAATATATTTACAAAATAAACAGAAATAAAGCTCATCATACCATAGTATGCTCCCCGTTCGAAAAATTCAAACATCACCACCAGCCAGAATTGTCCGGAAAAAGAACGTATCCCTTTTGAAGATTTGTTCTTGTCGCTCATACTACACTCCTTTTCTTGCTTTTTTTTATTATTTTTATATTAACTTAATAATTTTTAAAATAATATAAAAGAAATAATTGTGAATTCAAACTTTTATAACTATTTTTTCTTGATTTTTTTACTGTATGTGTTATATTATAGATACTTACAGATATTATATATTAATATTATTTCACTATAATAAGGAGAGCAGATATGAAGAAAAAAGTATATATATTTTTATCTTCCGTTATTATATTACTGATCAGCTGTACTGTCCCTTCAGTAGTTAATATTAAAGTGTTAAAACCTGCCAGTATAAGTATGCCGGAAATTAAAGAAGTAGCAGTTGTTGATTTCCGGGGGCCGGACAGGTCAGGAAGCCAGATAGCTACCTTGCTTCAATCAAAACTCATTGAATCAAATCATTTTGATATAATTGAACGGGAAAAAATCAATCGTGTTCTTGAGGAACAGAATATGGGTATTTCCGGAGTCATGGATGAGGAAACAGCAGTTGAAATTGGTAAAATTTTAGGTGTTGATGGGATGATCTTTGGTGAGGTTACCCAGTATGAAGTTCCCCCTGATAAGGAAATTATCCAGAAAGTAAAGAAAAAGAAATTTACCGGTAAATACAGAACAGTAGAGAAGAAGAATAAAAAAACAGGAAAAGTCAAAAAGGAAAAAGAAAAAATTTATGAAGATGTCTGGGTGGATGAAACTCATTATGTGCGTCAGGGGAACGTTGCCGTTAATTTTCGAGTTGTTGATGTTAAAACAGGTCAACTGCTGGCTGCTTACAGTGATTCTAAAAGTTATAACAGTCAGGACGAAAGAAAGGGTTTTTTAGTGGCGGTTTCAAATTCACCCGATAAATTAAAACCAAAAAGTGATATTTTACGGGATCTTTCAGAAGAAGTATGTACTAATTTTGCTCATATGATTGCTCCTCATTATACCTATGAAAAAAGGTATATCGAACCCGGTAAGGGAAATATTGCCGTAGGTAAGAAGTTTGCTGAGCAGGGATTATGGCCTGAAGCACAGGAGGCCTGGGAAGAGGCTGTCCGAAATATGCCGCAGGAACCTGCAGCTTATTACAATCTGGGATTGGCCCACGAAGTTCAGGGTAATTTGTCAAGAGCTGAGGATTTATATAAACAGGCAGTTGATTTACAGCAGAAAGACAGGTATATGGAGTCCCTGGCAAGGATCCGGAAGAATATAAAAGAGAGAGAAAAACTAGAGGAGCAGTTAAGAGAGAGGTAATTTTTTTATATTCAATTCAATTGAAACAAAATTAAAGAGATATTAACCTCAGGAGTTTGAAGTGGCTTCTGAGGTTTTTTATTAATATAATTAAATGTTATTATGAAATAAAAGTATAGAAGACAGAAGATATCCGTTCTCATTTAGTTTATAGATTATGAAAATACTTTAAACGCAGAGATCGCTGAGATTAACGCAAAGAAAAAATGTAAATATTAATGGTTATAAATTTATCACTTTGCGCTCTCTGCGAACTCTGTGTTTAATTTTGATTTTCAGTCAGCCCCGATCAAATTTGTTATAACAAAAGACACTTTAAAATTGGCGAAAAAGTACTAAATATGCCATCGCGAGTTTTTCTACAAATTGATCTCTTCTATTTTTACCCAACTCAAGGAGATTGCTTTATCGCTTCGTTTATTGTAAAGACATCAGTTGACTTTTTCGAAAGTCTCCATAGAAAACAAACTATAAATTATGTGAAAAAAATCACAAAATTCCTTGACAAATGTGTTTTATTTTATTATATTAGGGCAGTTTATTGTGAATTTAAGAACAATAAGCTAGTTAACGAGGTAAAATGATATATAAAAAAGAAAATTCGAAAATAATAAAAAGACTATCGAGATACCGACGAGCTACTGTTAGAATGCAGGAGCTGGGTTATCACAGACTTACCTCCAGTATGCTGGGAGATAAAGTCGGTGTTTCCGCTTCTCAGGTACGTAAGGATTTTTCAAATTTTGATATTACCGGCAAAAAAAAAGGTGGTTATCTTATTGATGAAATGCTGGATCGACTGCAGAAAATTCTCGGTAAAGATCGTGTTCATAAGTTAATATTAGCAGGTGTTGGTAATATTGGAACCGCACTGATCAATTACAATGGGTTTATTCGGGAAGGCATTGAAGTTATGGCAGGATTTGATATTGATTCTTCCAAACAAAAGAAAATGAAAATACCAATTTATCCTGTAGAAAAAATGCCTGATTATATCAGAACTCACCGGATAAAAACCGGTATTATTGCTGTTCCTGAGATTGCCGCTCAGCAGGTATGCGATACTATGGTATCTTCCGGGATTAAAGGAATATTAAATTTTGCACCAGTACGGTTAGTAACAGATGAATCAGTTGTGATTCAGTATGTAAATATCCAGAATAAACTGGAAAATATTTTTTATTTTGTTGAAAACAATTAAAAAAAACGGGGTGATTGAATGAGAGCCGTTAAAATGAAAAAAGAAAATTTGTTTGATTTCTTTGAAGGTATCAAAGATTTCGGTACATTATGGGGCCCGGTTAAAAACGGGGAGAAATACTCTTTACAGAAGATCAATGACTATTCAAAAATTGACCTGACAGCATTGAGAACAAAAATTCCCTTTAAAAAACTTCTTTTACCGCCAAAAATGACAATGTTTTCATTTGATGATAAAGGAGTAAAGGAAAATTTATATAATCTGCCCCGTCAGGTTATTTTTGGTCTGCATCCCTGTGATATTCATGCATTAAATATTATGGATAATTTTCACACCCAGCATCATCCTGATCCCTATTATATTGAAAGAAGAAAACGAACTGCTATCATAGGTCTTTCCTGTATACCGGATGAAAAATGTTTTTGTAAAACAACCAATACTGATCATGCAGAAACCGGTTTTGATATTGCCTTAACCGAATTAACAGATTTCTTCATTGTATGGATCGGTTCCAGTATGGGGGATGATATGATCCGGGAATGTCCGGAGATAATTGATGAAAACATTACTACTGATGATCTGGAAGCATATATAAACTGGAGGAAACACAGGGAGTCTTCTTTTAAACTTGATATGGATTTTTCCGGTATGCCCAGTTTAATGGAGTTATACTGGAATGATGAACTCTGGAAAGAACTTGGAGAAAAATGTCTTTCCTGTGGGTCATGTACTATTGTATGTCCGACCTGTCCCTGTTTTAATGTAATTGATGAGGTTAATTTAAAAAATACAAAGGGTGAAAGGGTTCGAAATTGGGATTCATGTATGTTCCGGGAATATTCCATGGTAGCAGGAGGACATAATTTCAGAGAAGCCCGGGCAGACAGATTAAAACTCCGTTTTACTCATAAATTGCAGGCTTTTGTCGGTGAATTTGGTAAACCTGCATGTGTAGGATGCGGAAGATGTATAGAAATATGTCCTGTTGATATTGATATAAGGACAGTTGCAATGCGCCTTAAAGGCGAGGAGGTTTCAGTATGATGATTACAAGTTCTGAAAAAAACCCATATTCTGCAGAACCAATGCGTCTTATCAGACGGTACCCGTTAAATGAAGATGTTCATTTTTTTCAGGTACGGGCAGTTAATATGGACAAAGCACTGGAATTGCAATATAATCCCGGGCAGTTTATGATGGTTTCATTACCAGGTTTTGGGGAGGCACCTTTTTCTATCTCTTCTACCCCTTCCCGGCCCGGTTTATTGGAATTCGGTATCAGACGGGTGGGCAGAATGACAAATCAAGTTTTTAAATTAAAAGAAAATCATGTTTTTGGAGTAAGGGGTCCTTATGGAAATGGTTTTCCTATTGAAAAAATGGAAGGTCATGATCTGGTAATTATTATGGGTGGTTTGGGTGCTGTGCCTTTGCGTTCTCTTCTCCTATATGCTCTTGATAACAGGGACAGATTCGGGAAGATATATTTAATACACGGGGCTAAAAATCCGGAAGAAATGCTTTTCCGACAGGAATTCTTTCATATGATGAGCAGAGATGATCTGAACTGTTTTTTGACTGTTGATCAGGATGATACAGGTGAATGGCCCTATGATACTGGAGTTGTTACAAGATTGATACCCAGGATCAAAGATATTGATCCTGATAATACCTATGTAACTGTATGCGGACCGCCGGTAATGTATAAATATGTTGTAGATGAAGTTCTTAAACTGAATGTTCCAAAACATCTCATTTTAATGACTCTGGAGAGAAGAATGAAATGCGGGATTGGTAAGTGCGGACATTGTATTATTGGCGGATATGTATATACCTGTATGGAAGGACCAGTATTTTCATATTGGGATGTAATCCATATGCAGGGACTTATTTAATGATCATAAATAAAGATGAGGTAAGATTGTGGATAATAAAAAATTAAAAGTTGGTCTTTACGGTTTTACCGGATGCAATGGTTGCCAGTTAACAATCATACATACAGAAGACAGACTGCTTGAGTTTTTTGAAGCAACTGATATTAAATCTTTTTCTCTGGCAAAGAGTGATAATGATGATTCTGAACTGGATATTGCATTGGTGGAAGGATCTATATGTAATCAGGAGCAGGGAAGTCATCTGAAAGATATCCGGAAAAGAACAAAAACACTGGTTGCAATTGGTACCTGTGCATGTTACGGCGGAGTACAATCTATGGAACTCGGTGCCAAAGGATGGGATAAAAGATTAAAGAAAGTGTATGGAGATAATAATTTTTCCAATCGTACTCCTATTGAGTCTAAACCAATAGATGTTTTTGTTGATGTTGATCATTATCTGCCCGGATGTCCGATAAATGCAGACCAGTTTTTTTACTTTTTTGCAAATTTACTGCAGGAAAATGAACCTATTTTCCCTGATTATCCTGTCTGCTATGAATGCCGTTTAAAAGAAAATGACTGTCTGCTGCTTAAAGATATTTTATGTCTCGGTCCTATTACCGCTGCAGGGTGCGGAGCCCGCTGCCCTTCTCATAATTTACCATGTATGGGATGCTGGGGCCCTATGAAAGAGGCAAATTTTACTTCTGAATTCGATTTACTTAAAGAAAAGAATTTTTCGATCCAAGAGATAAAAAACCGATTTAGAATTTTTTCAGGTAGTGCAACTATGAAGCCCTTGAAGAAAATTTTAGGAGAACTTTAATGAAAGAAATAACAGTTGAACCATTATCCAGGGTTGAAGGTGAAGGGGGGATCACAATCAGACTGGATGGTAAAAAAATAAAAGATGTTCATTTTGATATATTTGAAGGAACCAGACTTATTGAGACGTTGGTGGAAGGGAAAACACCTCAGGAAGATGTAAGTATTACCTGCAGAATATGTGCTATATGTACACTTTCTCATCGATATGCAGCACTCAGAGGTTTGGAAAAGGCACTTGGTATTGAGGTGCCACCCAAAGCTCAGCAATTGAGAAGTCTTATGCATTTGGGAGAATGTCTGGAAAGTAATTCTCTACATGTATATGTTTTGGCTTTACCTGATTTTCTGGGATACCCCTCAGCCATTGCCATGACTGAAAAATATGGAGATGAAGTTTTAAAGGCTTTATCGTTGAAAAAATTTGCAAATCACATTATGGAAGTAACCAGTGGCAGAATGATTCATGGTGAAAATCCAACTGTGGGCGGATTTGGTAAATACCCGGAAAATGAAGTTCTTCTTGATATCAAGAAAAAAGCTAAAGAAATGCTGGAATTTGCTGAATTTGGTGCTAATTTAGTTGGCGGATTGGACATACCGGATTTTTTTGATGCCGAAACTACCTTCATGTGCTGTGAACCGGGTGATAATACATTCGGTCTTGTGGGAGATGAAATAAGGATATCCAACGGTGAAGTTGTTCCATGTGAGGATTATCAAAAATTGACCAATGAGAAATTCAGTGCCCATTCTGCTGCAAAGCATTGTACATATAAAGGAAAACCATTTACTGTTGGTGCACTGGCCAGGATGAATAATTTGGGTGATCGGTTAAAGGGAACATCCGGCAAGCTTTTTAAGAAATACTGGAATGAGCGATGGCTGAAAAATCCTCTGTATAATAATTTAGCACAGGCAATTGAAATAGTATGGGCTCTGGAACAGATCCCAAAAATTGTGGACAGTATAGTAAAAATAAAGAAAGATCCTGAACTGGTTCAGCCGACCCAGGATAAAGGTGAAGGTGTAGGAGCTGTTGAAGCTCCCCGGGGTACGTTATATCACCATTATAAAATGAAGGATGGGCTGGTCCAAAAAGCGAATTTTGTTATACCAACAGGTCAGAATCTGGAAGATTGTGAGAAATATTTAAGAAAAGCTGTGGAAGCGATGATAAAACAGGATGCAAAAGACGAAGATATGAGATTTCAGTGTGAAGTGATTTGCCGGGCATATGATCCCTGCATCAGTTGTTCTACTCATATGGTAAATCTGGAACGTGAATAATTTTTCACATATAAAAGAAAAATTAGATCAATTAGTTTTAAATAAATCTTTGGTTCTGGTAGGGCTTGGTAATCCAGACAGAGCTGATGACGGATTCGGACTTGAACTGGCTGCTCGATTAAAAAAGAGTTTTCCTGATTCAGTATTCTCAGAAACAGAACGATCTGTGGAAGGTATAGTGTATGATCTGCTGGAATCCGAGAAATGCGATGTCATTATTTTTGCAGATGCGGTTCATTTCAAGGGAACTGCAGGTGAACTGAGTATTTTTGATATTAATGATATTGATAGATTTGTCTCACCGATTTCTACTCATAAAGTACCAATGTCACTGTTAATGGGTCTGATTCGGGAACATCATAAAAATTCTGTACTATTAGGAGTTCAGCCTGTTTCTGTTGATTTTATAGGAGAAATGACCCCTGAGGTTATTGCCAGCTTGGATTTTGCAGAAGCATATCTACATAAAATTTTTCATCTTAAGCAATAAAAATATTTTTTTCGGAAAAACTTTCCTAGTTTTAAGTGATTTTTTTACTTATATTTACTTCTAAAGTTAAATAATTATTGGCACAGATATTGCATATAGTAATTACTATTATTTGATGAGGATTTATTATTATATGAATCCTCAATGTAATTTATTAGATGAATGCGGGTATGGAATAATGTAAAATGGAGTAATAATGAATTTTTTTCGAATGATGTATGTTAATTTTAGAAAAAAAATATGGTTATTAATTTTTCTCGTTTATTGTTTTTCTGTTCAAAATTTATTCAGTGTTGAAAGTAAATTAGAGATTGAACATAAGCGTTTTATCTCAGTACGTTTTGATCCTTCCTATTATTATGATTCTGAGTTAGAGATCAGGCAGCTTTGTGAGGATCTGGTCAGTACATGGAAGCATTCCGGAATCAATACCGTGTATATAAAAGTATATGACCCTGAGTATGGGGCGGTATATGATACTGATTATTCTTTGAATATGCAGACAGATTATGGAAAAAGCGATTTTCTGAGCACCTTTCTTACTGTCTGCCACCAGCAGGATCTACAGGTCTTTGCCTGGATACCGGCATTTCGGCATAAAAAAGCATGGCAAAAGCATCCTGAGTGGCGTGCAAAGAATAGCAAGGGTGAAGATTATATTCCCCCTGACAATAGATTCCTGCTTTGCACCCGCCATAAAGAATTCAGAACATGGTGGCTTGGATTTATTGAAGATCTGCTTATGCATTATCCGGGACTGACTGGAATAGATATAGCTGAACCAATAGTAAGCTGGAAATACAATGAAGCTTGTTACTGTGAACAATGTATGGAGGTTTACAAAGAAAAGGATCTTGCTGGTAATAATCGTTTCAGGAAGAAAGAATTTCAGATTCTCAGGTCAAAGCCGTTAACTTCACTGCTTCTGAAAACCAGTCAGAAAGTGCAGTCAGAAAACAAAAAGTGTTCTGTTACTACAATATGCACCCCTCATAAAGACGGCACTCTGTTTTCACCTGAGGAACAGCGTTTTCTGTCTGGTTTTGATCTTAACAGTATTCTGGATTCGGCATATAAACCTGATATTTTAAATGCAGAGCTTATCTGGCAGCAGTGGGCAGATGCTCATGAGGATACAGTAACCTTTTCACCTCAATGGACTGAACATGCAGCTGAACAAGTTTTATTACAGGTAAAAGGCAGGACAGATGTAGTTATTCATCCGGAGTTATCCACTTTTGGGAACATGAGCATAACTGATCATCAATTTCTGGAAACTATTCGGTATGCCTGGAAGGGGGGAGCCTGGGGTATTGATTTTTATGATACTCATCAGGCAGATAAACGCAATATATGGTCTCACATAAAAACTGCTTTAGAGTATGTTCCGGAAAAAAATATTAGTATTTACTATGATCCTGCTGGTCTAAATGATGCAAAACAAATTCAGGTACTCGTACGCCATTTTCATACCAGTACAACTCTTATTCCGTTAAAGGATCAATTTTCAATTGCAGATCAGCCGGATGCAGATGTGATTTTTTATGTAGGAGCTGAATATCGTCAGTCAATGCCGGAAGAATTTATCCGGTTTATATCTGAAACCGACAAAAGAACCTGCTGGATAAATTACAACATACAGCTTCTTTTACAAAACAAACATTCAGATCGTGGTTTTGAATATGTAAAACTGGATGAAAAGTCTGCTTTCAGAATTAATTATCAAAACACAGTGTTTACTAAATTAGATACTTCTATAACCATTGTTCACATACAGGACACAGTCAGATGTCATGTATTAGCAACTGCACAGTCGGAAGAACAGGAAATTCCCTATATAATTAACAATAATAATTTCTGGTATGTTGCAGATCTTCCTACCTCATTTGTAACTGAAGGAGGACGGCATATTGTTTTTGCTGATCTTCTCCATGACATTGTTGGAGAAAATCATCAGGAAAAACATACAGCTCTGGTGAGGATAGAGGATGTGAATCCTATGACTCATCCACGTAGCTTGAAAGCTATAGCAGATTTTTTAGGATCACATAATATTCCCTTTGCTGTAGGGCTGACTCCTTTTTATTTGAATCCTGCTGACAATACAGCCATTTCATTATCTGACAGGCCTGAACTGGTTGATGCACTTCAGCATATGATTTCCAAGGGAGCAGCAATAGTAATGCACGGAGTAACTCATCAGTACAGAGGGCAGACTACTATCGATTATGAATTCTGGGATGGTCTTAATGACGGGCCGCTTTTTCAGGATTCAGAGGATTATGTAAAAGAAAGAATAAATCGTGGATTAGATGAATGTTACAATAATGAAATCTTTCCCATTGCCTGGGAAACGCCCCATTATGCAGGGTCACAGCTGGATTACAGTGTTATAAATAAGTTTTTCAGCACCGCATATGAGAGAAGACAGACCCTGGATATTCTGGGTACTGATCAGCTGCTTCCTTTTTTTATTCCTGCACAGGAAGATAAGGCTCAGCTTATTCCTGAGAATCTGGGGTATATACCAATTGATAATCCCAGAGCAGAACCTATGGTAAGCAATGCTCGTAAAAATTTAGTTCTTCGGGACGGGGTTGCCAGTTTTTTCTTTCATCTCTTTGTTTCCCTGCAGGTTTTAAAAGATTTGGTAAAAAGTATCACAGATCTTGGTTACTCGTTTGGAGATATACGCCACCTTAATAATAAAGTAACATCCCCGTTATTGACCATAGCAAGCGGCAGCAGCGAAATATCTCTGGATGTAAGGGAAAGATATTTAAAAGAATTTTATGTTAATCCCCATGGAAAAGTTAAAAATCTTCGTTACACTGAGGAAAAACAAACTGATATTTTGCATAAGAAAGTAAACTGCAGTCCCGGCTGGTTATATGTGGCAAAATCCCTGGTTCATAAAAAACCAGGATTTACCAGGCGAATAGGTTCAATATTTTCAGGTTCACCTTTTAAAATACAAAGCCTCTGGCAAAACGGAGCGGTGAAAACAGAACAATCTCCTGCAGTTCCGCTTATTCTTATTGATCCTGATGCTGAAGGTGAACCAGCAAGAGACCAGGAAAGTTACAAACAAGCATTGATTGTAGCAGGGATAGATTATGATACAGTATCGGTGTATAAATTATTCGAAATTCAGTCAAGGATAAATCTCATTGTTATTCCTTATGCAGCCGGCAGAAAGCTAACTGAGCAGCAATCTCTTATTATTTTAAATGCAGTTTCCAGAGGCAAGAATCTTATTTTAGAAAAAGAAACAGATTTGAGTTCCAGGTTGGGCATAACTTCAACCAGTGATTTTAAACAGGTTAACACAGTGAGGGATGAATATTATCCTCAGGTAGAAATTCACTGGAAAGATACAGGATTGTATAAGAATTTTGAGGTACCAATTGAATACGTTACCTACTTTACCGAAGTAAATACTGATGACCCTTTGATTATCGGGGGAGAATACGGTGAAGGCAAATACCTGTATATCGCTACTTTATTGGATCCCACTACTTCTCAGGGGTATGGGCGCTATCCCTATTTTTTAGATTTGCTTCAGCGTCAGTTTGATTTATGGCCTCTGGTACAGAGGAATCAGACAGAAATTTATTTTGAACCAGGTGACCGTGAAGATGTTAGTATTGAGGATCTGGTGAAAATGTGGAAGGAATATGGGTTTCGGAGAATTTATGTTTCAGGTTGGCATGTCTATCCTGACTGGACCTATGAATATGACAGATTGATTGAGTTGGCGCATGAAAATGCCATGCTGGTATATCTCTGGCTGGAACTGCCTCATGTCAATGAATTATTCTGGAAAAACCATCCTGAATGGAGAGAACAAACTGCAACCGGAAGAGAAGCAATAGTGGACTGGCGGCGGCATATGGCTCTGACAGATGATGCCTGCCTTAGAGCGGTATTCAATGAATTATCAGATTTGATCCAGAAGTATGACTGGGACGGAATTAACCTGGCTGAACTTTATTTTGAATCTCCTCAGGGTCCGGAAGCTCCAGATATATTTACCCCTATGCATTCATCAGTGCGTAAAGATTTTCAGTCTCAGTACGGATTCGATCCGGTTGAATATTTTAACCCACGTTCCCAATATTATTGGAAAAATAATATTGATGACTGGAATACATTTGTTTCATATCGAAAAGATTTAATTATTGATCTTCATCGTAAATGTCTTACATTTCTCCATCAGCAAAATCTGCAGAAAAAACAACTTATGGAAATTATTGTTACCTCTTTAGATGATATACATTCTGAAAATTTGGGTGATTATACAGCTACTGATACTAAAAGACTCATAAAATTACAAAAAGAATTTTCTTTTACCTTGCAGATAGAAGACCCACAGCAGTTGTGGCATCAGGGGCCAATACGTTATAAAAATCTTTCTACAACTTATCATAATGAAATTGGGCAGGATACATTAATTCTGGATATCAATATTGTACCGTTCCGTTCCTATAAAGAAAGTCAGGCACCAACCAGACAACCTACCGGAATGGAACTCAATAACTGTCTTTATTTTGCGTCTCAGGATAATAACCGGGTAGCTCTGTATTCAGAATCAAGCATTTATCTGGTTGATCTGCCCTGGATATCATATTGTCATGGATGCAGATCAGAAGAAAAATTCTTTCCCGATAAATGGGAAATTACTTCAGAAAATACTGTGACTCTGGAATTAGATGCTGAAGAACATGATAATGTAATTGTTAATGGTACATTATGGCCTGCCTATCATAAGGGCAGGTTGCTGCTGCCTGCAGGAACTCATGATATTAAGTCAATGAATAAAATCAGCAGCTGGATCAGTACATTAAAATCATCCGTCAGGTTGGTTGATATCAGCGGAGAATTAAAATCCTGCACTATGAACGGGCAGGGAATAGAAATATCATATCATTCTCCTATTAGAAATTATATTATGATCAATGAAAAGCCCAAAAAAATGTATCTTGATGGGCATTCCTTTACTGCAAAAGTGTATAGCGGAGTACCGGGATATTCAATACAGTTACCCAAGGGAACACATGATATAAAGATCTATACTGAAACTAAAGGTGGATCTTCCCGGAAGAATATCAGTATATTAGGTTCTTTTTTAATTGTATTTGTCAGCATTCTGGCCGGCAGTATTTTATTGGTACTGTATACGGTACGATTCAGGAGACGACGAAAGCAAAATAAACAATAATTTGTTAAGGAGATAGCTACCATGCCTTTTAGTTCACCAGTATTTGAAATTCTTTTTCTTTTTGCAGTATCCATCATATGGCTGATGATTCTTTATCAGCTTATCCTGAGTTTTTTCGGATATTTATACCGCCAGCGCACTGAGAAGCAGATATGGGATATTGACAAATATCATAAGCAATTACCTCCTGTTTCCATATTAATACCTGCACGCAATGAAGGTATTGTATTAGAAAAAACATTAGAAAAGGTCTTATCACTGGATTATCCTGAGAAAAAAATGGAAGTCATTGTCATTAATGACGGATCAACAGATAATACTGAATCGATCTTGAACACTATGGCTGCACGGGATCACAGAATTATACCTGTACATGTTCCTGAAGCTTCTGCAGGAAGAGGAAAAGCACATGCTTTGAATATCGGACTCAGTAAAGCAAGTTCAGAATTTATCGCTGTGTACGATGCTGATAATAATCCTGAACCTACTTCGTTAAAACAGCTGATGGTCAATCTTATATCTGATGAAAAGCTGGGCGCTGTGATAGGAAAGTTCAGAACTTTGAACAGAAAGAGAAATCTGTTGACCAGGTTTGTTAATATTGAAACGCTTAGTTTTCAGTGGATTCTTCAGGCCGGACGTTTCCGGGCATTTGGTATAGCCATACTCCCGGGTACTAATTGTGTGATCCGTACAGAGGTGCTGAAGAGCTGCGGGGGCTGGGATGAAAAAGCCATTACAGAAGATTCAGAATTATCAGTAAGAATTTATCAGAAAGGCTGGAAAATTCAGTTTGTACCTACTGCTGTAACCTGGGAGCAGGAACCGGAAAAGCTGAAAACCTGGGTGGGGCAGAGGACTAGATGGGTGAGAGGCAACAATTATGTCATACGTAAATTTTTCGGACAGGCCTTACTGCTGAAAAGCCGTATCCTGTCCTGGGAATTTCTTTATTTATTTTTGCTTTATTATATTTTCCTGTTTGCCATTGTTATCTCTCATTTAATATTTATTTTAGGGGGACTGGGAATTATTTCCGTTGCTGCTCCGGGTCCATATACTGCTGTATGGGGTTCTGCTTTTATTTTATTTCTTTTGGAAATTATTCTGGTCCTGTCTTATGAGGATGAGGACAATTTTTTGAATATTCTGATAACTGCTTTCATGTATTTTACTTATTGTCAGCTGTGGATTTATGTAGTTTTCCGTTCTTTATTTATGGATTTAGCCAGAATACGGGTGGGTATATGGGAGAAAACAGAGCGGAGTGTTCAGGGGGAGGAGGAGTAAAGATAAAGGAAAAAGGAAAAAACAGAACTTGAGAGCGTGAGAACTTAAGAATGAGAGAGAGGGCGTTCAGAAGCCAGTAGACAGAGGACAGAAGCCAAAGATAAAGGAAAAAAATAAGTAAAAAAAAAGAAAACACAAGATAGATAATGAAGGTTGATTTTATAAACATATTTTTAGTTATCGTGTTGTCAGCTATACCATTGATATGCCTGGCTCAAAGTGATTCGTCTGCTGTAAATGAAACGAACAAATCTTTACAATGGGATCCGCAGGCAAGTTTCTGGTGGGAGTTTTACAATGAGTCAACTGTGCTTGAGAAATTCGATGATAATCTCATTTCTTTTTCACATACAAAGCCAGGTTTGAGAATATCAGGGTTGTTGGGCAGAACAGCAGAATTTTATGTGCTTTTGCGATACGGTAAAGATATGCACAGGGATTTCTGGAATAACCGAGCTGAAACCGGATTGGGACTACGAATAAAACTGTTTAAAAAAGTATTTCTTGCTCCCTATATAGAATTAATTCGTGGTTATTATATGGATATTCCGGATGAATACCCTCAGCCGGAACAGAAAGAATATGATGATGTACGATCCGGACTTCTTTTCTGGTACGGATGGGATAATTATTTTTCCTATTCTTCTTTATTT
>Ga0180433_10007034_pt1 | contig 14531 bp, 11 predicted proteins | sample SS_ome_8_FD_132980 | JGI IMG/M metagenome (GOLD analysis project Ga0180433, IMG submission 132980) | Hypersaline lake sediment archaeal communities from the Salton Sea, California, USA - SS_1_D_1 metaG | ecosystem: Environmental > Aquatic > Non-marine Saline and Alkaline > Hypersaline >... | reverse complement strand
TGCTGTAACTAAATTTGTCGCACCGGGACCTAAAGTTGAGATGCATACTCCCGAATTTCCAGTAATTCGCCCATAAGTTGCTGCCATAAAACCTGCTGCTTGTTCATGTCTCGTCAAAATTAATTTAATGGAAGATTCACGTATTGATTCTAATAAATCCAGATTTTCTTCACCGGGTAATCCGAAGATATATTCCACACCTTCATTTTCTAAACATTTAACAAATAAATCCGATGCTTTCATTCCAAAATGACACAAATTTGATTGATTTACTTATTTTATTGAGGATGAGATTTCATTTAAAAAAATTGATTATTTTTTATAAATAATTGATATTTCTGATACAACTGATCAATTATTTATTTATCCATTGTTTTTATAAAAAATTTTATTATTTTCCTTCTTATGTACATTCATATTGATAGAAGATTTCACGCAAATTAAATATGTTAAAGAAGAAAATGGAATATTAACCATCATTCTCAACTGGCCCGAAAAAAAAAATGCGCTTTCTCCTTTAGGACTATTAGAACTATGGTATGCATTAGATCATGCAGAAATAGATGAAAAAATAGGAGTTGTGATTCTTACTGGTTCACAAGAAGCGGGAGCATTTTCTTCAGGAGGATATTTTTCAGAAGATATGCTGCAAGATGTCCCTAAAAAGTTCCGTTTAGAAATTAATTTACGTGATATGGCATCAAAAAAGCTTTGCCTTAAGTTTTGGGATTATCCTAAACCAATAATCGCTGTTATCAATGGTTTCGCTGTCGGTGGGGGCTTTACACTTCCGGTGATTTGTTCTGATTTAGTGTATATGGCAGAAGACGCATGGTGGGCATTATATTTTGTAAAAAGAGCAGTTATGCCTGATTTTGCGACTACATTTCTTTTACCGTTCATGATTGGTATGAATAAGGCTAAAGAACTCTTCTATTTTGGAGATCGGATGACAGCACATGACGCAGAAAAATTAGGTCTTGTAAATAAAGTTTTACCCAAAGAAGAGCTAATGAGTTATGCCAGAAAGCAAGCATTGAAACTCATTCCACCCCATGGACCATCCCTATCCATTAAATTAATGAAAAAGACAATGCATTCTTATTTTCGAGAGATTATAGAGACTCAACTAGATTTGGAAAATAAAATGTGGAGTAAAGCAATACGTAGTAAAGATTTCGGTGAATCCTTAAAAGCTTTGAAGGAAAAAAGAGAAGCGGAGTTTATTGGAAAATAAAATTATTTTCATTAATTCATATATTTTTTGATAAATCCAAGCAGAAAATGGTTTCTTACAAGCTGTAGCAGTTGCTAATCGTACCTTAAATCAAATATAGATTAATTTATTTACATTTCTGATAGTAGTTAACATACCCGATTAATATAAATTTATAATTATTTCTACATCTCTGCTAATTGATCTTGTGGGTATTCTAATTAATTCTGGGAAACATATATAGAATAGTATAAGAAAAAATGTTAATTAAAAAAAAAATATTTAATAATATAGAATATATTAGCTTGGTTTAATCGGGTGCTTGTTTTCCAAGCATAGTAAATGTTTCAGGAAAATCAAAATATACATCAATAGTGTATTCCAATCCCTCGACATCATGAAACATGGCCATAGCTTCTTGCTGCCGGAGGAGTGCCTTATCCATCATTCCTTCTTTCACCTTGCTGATGGATATACTTTTTGATTTGTCTCCTTCCACCTTAAGTACTCCTTGAATAAGTTCCTTAGTTAAATTTTTATCAACAGGAAATTTCTGTCTAACCTTAGCATAAATATCGATAATTTCCTTCCCTTTAGAGAGGGGGGACCAAGTCATGACTACTATATATGGCATTTTCTTTTCACCTTTTATGTTTGCAGGATTTCAAATTAATTAAATGTACAGATTTGTACAAGTCTAGATTTAAGATGAAAAAGTTAATAAGTCTAATGTTTTCTCCAGAAGAAAATTGGTATATAGCTTAATTATTTTTTATAAGTTTGCATTATCGATCCTGATCATCGAGTGTAATATATCGAGTGATCGAGTGATCAAAAGCAAACATTTATTTTACATTTTTCATAATAATAATATATGGAATCAAAAAATAGAATTAAGCCAAATTGGTTTATCACTTCAGAAAAGGAAGAACCCGAAGAATTCTGTCCGATATGTGGTGCTATAATGCAGAAAGTCTTACATACACCTAAGAACAAACCTCCCATATATCATTGTGTAAGATGTGATCAATACTCACCTAGTTATCATTTTGGTATTTTAGATCTGAAATAGTCGCATTATTTATGCTAACCTTAGGGAGATTCCTCCTTAGTTCATTCCATAAAACTCATTAAAAGTTATATTTATAAATATCCTTGTTTATTTTAATGAATTTAAAAAAGCCAATAATTATTAATTTCTTCTTGGTATTTCTTTGTTTTATAACTCCAGTTTTTGCAGATTTTCAGGTCGGTGACTCATGTCTTCCTATAGATGAAGAGGGATTTATAGAATATGATTTTGAAGACGAATTTGCCGATTCAAAATCAAAAATCGAAGTTAATTTTGTCGATATATTTGAGTTTGATAACGTTATTACTGGTATAGGCGTTAACATAACTGTGAGCGAATTAAATTCTACTTCAAATACCTCTAATATTTTAATCATTGATAACATTCCATATCAAAATCTTACATGTCTATTATATAACAAAACTCATCAATTCTTTAAATATGATGAGAAAATGAATAATCTTCTAATGCATGGTTATGGAGGATATTTTGTCATTCCCAATAATCCCGTTGATATCACTATTGTTAAAGGTTTTGTAGAAGCGTATACTCTTTGGTCTGCAAATGTTTCCCTAAATTCGATAACCATTGATACTGGAAACTTAAAAGCAATATTGACTTATAATGAGCATGGAATTTTGTTCAAAGAAGAAATCAAATTAAATAATGAAACAATATCCACCTTGAAATTAATGGAAAAAGAGGATAGGGATATTTTAGATTTAGTTTTACTAATCTCTTTAACGGTTATAATAGGATTAGTTGTAATATTAATTCCAATTGGAATCATGCGCTTCAAAAAATCCCGATAAAATGGTTTTTCTGAAAATTAAATCATTTTCTGCTATTTTTTAATGAAAAAGCTATACGTATTTCTTATAAAAATTATGTTTTGGTAAAGTCTTATAGCAGTAAAAAATTATGTTTCTAAGAAAATTCAAATTTAATTTGAAGTTATAAATTTAAATAATATGGGGCAAAATGAAATGGAATTAACAATAGAACAAATCAAATTTATTACGGAAAATAATTTCCAGATTCCCCCAGAATCTTCTTTAATCGAAATAACTCCTATTTTGATTGAAAAATTGGGTAGTACTGATTCCGATATTCGAGAGGGGAGTTTAGAAATTTTGTATGCATGGATAATGAACGGAGAGTATGATAACAGCGGTCTCATTTCATTAGGGGATCAATTTATTTCTTTAATACTTAAAGGATTAGAAGAAGAAAAATCTGATTTTGTGTTTTTACGGTCATTTGTTGCATTAGAAATTGCTGGGATTTTGGAATTTGATGGAAAATGTGAAAAAGGTGAAATTAAAGGGAGAGATTCATTTTTAACGCCAGAAATTGTGAAAAGATGGTTCAATGCAGTAGTAGAATATTACCAACAGGAAAAAGATTATAGATCTTACGTAATTGGGAAAGGTTGGGCACATTCGATTGCCCATGGTGCTGATTTGTTTAGAAATTTTGCGAAGCATCGTTTAATTCAAAAAGAGGAGATACTCCAAGTACTCCAAACTTTTAAACAGAAGTTATCTTCGCCCTCTATTATAGTATTCAAGGGGAAAGAAGAATTAAGAATAGCCTTGGCGGTGTATACTGCATTATTGCGTAATATACTAGAAATTCATGAGATTAAGGACTGGTTATCTTCAATATATGATCTTTTCCAAGGAAAACATTTTTGGGACTTTGTAAAAGAACCAGAAAAATTGAATAGTTATTTCCATGTATATCGATTTTTCAAGGATTTTTTTTTGATGATCAAATTTGGAATCTCCCGAAAAGGCTTTTTAGCACAACCTTATTATAAGGTTGCTCTCAAAAATAGAGATAAAATATTAAAATTATTAGAGCAATTCATAATAAACTTAGATGATACATTTTATTACAAATCAGATTAATTAATATTTTTATTAAGGACAAAAGATGTTTTTTATAATGTTCAATAATCAATTACATCTTATTTGTATTCATTCAAATATTTGTATGAAATCCATGTTGAATATATATCAAGGTTAATATTAGTGAGCTCTTATTAGAGTAGAAACTAGATTAAGCTAAATTTTATAATTAACACCTTCTATACAAAGATATGGGAGATAGAAAATATCCAAATATTGTTTTTATACTTGCTGACGATTTAGGCTATGGAGATGTAGGTTGTTATGGCTCTGAAAAAATACCTACTCCACATATGGATAAAATTGCTTCTGAGGGTATAAGATTTACAGATGCTCATTCTTCTTCCGCTGTTTGTTCACCTAGTAGATATTCAATAATTACAGGAAGATATAACTGGAGATCTATTTTAAAACGCGGTGTTTTGTGGGGATATAGCTGGCCCATTATTGAAAAAGACCGACCAACCATCGCTTCCATTCTTAAAAAGAAAGGTTATCATACAGCTGCGATAGGAAAATGGCATTTAGGTCTGAAATGGCCTACCCCTAATTATAAACCAATAAATAATTTAATGGAAAGAAAGCCTAATGTTGATTATACTAAACCAATAAAAGATGGGCCAACATCGTTAGGCTTCGATTACTTTTTTGGAATTCCGGGCTCTCTTGATATGCACCCGTATTGTTTTATAGAAAATGACCATACTGTAGGAATCCCCAGTATAATGAAAGAAGAATTGTACCAACAACAAGTAGAAGGCTTGATGACCCCAGGATGGCGAGATGAAGAGGTTGATATTAAATTCACAGAGAAAGTTAAGGATTTTCTTAATAAACATGTAGAGGAGCAGAAAGATAAACCATTTTTCCTATACTTTTGTGCCTCAGCTCCTCATCGTCCATGTGATGTTAGACCAGATTTTGTTATTGGGAAAAGTGAAGCAGGAGATCGAGGAGATATGGTTGTACTATTTGATTGGATTGTGGGGCAGATTTATCAAGAGCTCGAACGGTTAGGATTATTAGATAATACCCTTTTAATTATTTCGAGTGATAATGGAGCTCGAGCAACTTGTTTTAATGGTAAAGATTACGATCATAAATCAAATGGTAATTGGAGGGGTCAAAAAGGTGATATTTGGGAAGGAGGGCATAGAGTCCCCCTGATTGCCGAATGGAAGGGTCACATTCCTGCGAACCAAATATCCGAGGAAACTATTTGTTTAGTAGATATTTTTGCGACTATAAGTGCAGTTATCGAAGAGAATATGTCAAGTGGAGCTGGAGAAGACAGTAAGAATATGATAAAGGCATTTATTGGAAATAAAACGCAAGATAGCATAAGAGAATCTATAATACATCATTCTGATATTGGTTATTTTGCAATTCGAAAAGGGGACTGGAAATTAATAAAAGGACTTGGTTCAGGGGGATTCACGCCGCCAAAGAGAATTATAGCAAAAAAAGGGAGACCTAAAGGTCAACTATACAATTTAAGAGAAGATCCACAAGAACAGAATAACCTTTGGAATAAAAAATATGAACTTGTTGAAGAATTAAAGCAGAATTTGGAAAAAATTCGAGATAAGAATAAAAAAAATTAAGAGGGTATAATGCGTCCTCATGAACCTATTATAACGATCCTTTGCAATATTACTGGAATATTGAGTGATAAATTGTTTTTTCTATTTTCCTTAAATGCTCATATAAAGCACTTTGAGTTATTTTAAAATAAGCAGCAATTTTTTCTGATTTGATTTTGCGAGGTATCTCAAAATATCCATGTTGAACAGCATAATATGCTATTTCTTTCTGACGATCGGTTAATTTTAAGAAAAGATTTTCATAGTTCAGAGGTATATGAGATATGCTTAGAATTTCCAAATTGTTTTTATAAAATTTAGTTAAAGAATCAACGAATTGATCAACATTTTTACTTTCTGTAATAATACTTGTTAAAAGACAATTTTTGTCTAGAATAATAGGAGGATCGATAATTAGGTCATGTTTATCAAGGAGCTTTTTCGTTTCTTTGACCCAATTATGCTTAGAAAAGAATATAAATTCATTCTTCCCTTTATCCTCTTCTATAACTTCTATATACGACATTCCATAATGATCACCTTCCAACATTTTTGGATGCATTTGAGAATCCTTAAATTTTACCTTTTGTGTTACAAAGATTTGATCATCATCTTGACGATGGATTTGCAGTAATTCATATTTTTCCAATAGATCAAAAAAAACCTTAGATTTTGGATCTAAAGGTACTTTCAGAACGATCTTTTTTAAATTCTTCATTTCGCAGGATAAATATAGATCAATTTTGATAACTTGAATATTCAAGCTTAAGATTATTAAATAAAAAAAATAATTTTTTTTTAACTTTATGGGTTTTTACAATAAGTTAGTTAAAGTTGGATTAAAAGTTATTAAATAAATATTCAAGAAGGTGTATTAAAATAGAATCAAATAAAGCTATTGATTTAGATGATCCTCTTTTCACTGAGCCATATATAGATATTGACGAGTGGCGTGATAATCCTATACGCCATCGATATGTCCATGGCGGCTTTAAGGGCACCGATACACGATTCTCAATCTATTTCCCCCCGAAAGACCAATATGAAGAGAGATTTTTCCAGTATCTTATGGCGATATCGGGAAATGAGAATGCTGTTCAGAATCCAGAATATCCTGACCCTAGCTATTCCTTAGGTTTCGCTGTTGAAAGCGGTGCTTATCTTGTTGAATCAAATCTAGGGAGATTGAATATGTTTGTAGGTGAAGATCCAACAATCACTGCTTATCGAGCTAGTGCAGCAGTGGCGAAATATTCACGTGTTTTAGCTTCCGAAATGTATGGCCCCCATCGTCCTTATGGTTATGTTTATGGCGGTAGTGGTGGAGCTTTCAAGACTATTGCCTGTTTAGAAAACACAGAGGGCGTTTGGGATGGTGCGGTGCCATTTATCCATGCAACACCAATAGCTATCCCTAATAATTTTACGATACAAGCTCATGCGATGCGTATATTAAAAGACAAAATGCCTGGTATTATCGATGCGATGGAACCCGGTGGTAGTGGTGATATATATGCTGGCCTAAATGACGAGGAACGGGAGGCACTTATTGAAGTGACTAAAATGGGATTTCCACCAGGTTCTTGGTTTAATTACAGAAGGATCGCATTTGGCTATACAGGAGTTTTAACTATGTTCTTTGATCAAATGGTCAAATGGGATCCCACCTACTTTGAGGATTTTTGGAATAAATCAGGCTATCTTGGTGCAGAAGCACCCGAATCCTTGATAAATGCAAGAGTTCGCCACGAAACAAAGATTAGCAAGCTTATTTATCCCGAGGATTTAAAGGAAATGGGTTTTGGTATTACTTTATCTGCAGGGAGTGTTAGTAAATTAAAAGTACCAGCTGGGTTTGTGATGGAGGATTTACCAGATAAAGATTTTCAAGGAGCTTCATTAATCTTGAAGAGTGGTGAAGCTGAGGGATGCATTGTATATATCGCTGGAGCATTTGAAAAATTTGTCATGATCGCCTTCGGAGAGGAACATTTCGAAGAATTAGCTAAAGTTAAAGATGGTGACAAAGTAGAGATTGACAATTCTGTGTATCTCGCTGCTCAAACCTACCATCGTCACCAAATTCCTTCAGATGATTATTATGGTTATGATCAGTTCCGAGATGATGATGGTAAACCATTGTATCCACAACGCGCTGAGTTATTAAGCACTCGTTATTCCAAAAGTACTGTTGCAAAATTAGATGGTCAATTTGATGGCAAGATGATTGTGGTGAATATGCTGATGGATGAAATTGCATACCCTTGGGGTGCCGACTGGTATCGCTCGAGAATAAAAAAAGTATTAGGAGATAAGTTTGAAGAAAACTATCGGCTCTGGTATATTGACAATGCAATGCACGTACCGCCTGTGGTCACGCAGTTTGACACACCTCCAGTAATAACCACAAGAATTATAAACTATGGTGGTGTTTTGCAACAGGCCTTACGTGATTTGAGTGCATGGGTCGAAAAAGGCATAGCACCCCCAGCAAGCACAAAATATAAAATAGGGGATGCTCAAGTAGAAGTACCTCCGACTGCTGCAGAGCGAAATGGGATTCAACCAACAGTTAATCTAAAAGTAAATGGGCACAAGCGGGCAGAAGTTAAGGTTGGGAAAAAAATTAAGTTTTCTGCAGTTATCGAAACACCACCAAATTCAGGTTCAATAGTACATGTTGAATGGGACTTCGAGGGTAATGGTGATTATCCAATAAATGAGAACCTCAACAATACCAACAGCACTCATGCAAAAGTAAAAATTACTTATACGTTTCTCGAACCCGGCACTTACTTTCCGGCAATTCGTATAAGTTCGCATAGACAAGGCGATCCAAATACACCTCATGCACGGGTTCAGAACATTGATCGTGTGAGGGTTGTAGTGACTGGTAAAAAAAAGGAAAAGGATGAACCCAAAGAGAAAGAATTAATCCTTGAAATAAAAGAGAAACCAAGCAATTTTCAAGAAATAGTAAATAAATTCTTTGATGCAATTGGAAAACATACTACAGTTGTTCGAGGAATAGAGATATCAACCAATGAGATTGGGGCAAGAACAGAGTTTTCTACGAGATTTGAGGTTGTTCCCTCTCCAGGTACAACGTTTTATACCATAAGTTTTGAAGATACAGAATTTGGTGTTGGTGTTTTTGTTGAAATTGATATTGAAGTCACTGGATCCTATAAAATGATGGCAAAAACTATTAAAAAAATGACTTCAAAATCGATTATAGAAAACGCAATCGAAACCCTCAATAATATTTTAGATTAAAGTATACAATTATTTTTTTATTTTTTATTAGTTTTAATTTTCATATAAAATAGGAATCTTAGAAATGAAACAAAAAGTGCTTTTAACTGGTGCGTTTGGTAATGTAGGTCAAAATACATTAAAGCAATTAATTATGCGCGACCATGACGTGACCTGTTTTGATTTACCAAATTCACCTAATAAAAAAGTTTGCAATAAATTGTCAAAAAAAAAACAATTTAGAACGATTTGGGGCGATATTCTAAATAAAGATGACTTGAATAAAGCAATTAAGGGAATTGAGTGCATCATACATCTTGCAGCTATTATCCCACCTTTAAGTGAAAAAAATCCAGAGTTAGCTCGTAGAGTAAATCTTGAGGGAACTCAAAATCTAATAGAAGCAGCAAAAACTTCGCCGAATAAGCCAAGGTTCATATTAGCAAGTTCTGCAAGTGTTCATGGAATAACAATGCATTTAGAACCTCCTGTGAGAGCAGACGCCCCATTGAATCCTTCTGATAATTATTCAACTACGAAAGTAGAGTGCGAAAAAATTTTAAGAGAAAGTGGACTACCTTGGATTATCCTACGACTGGCGGCAGTATCTGTTGAAAAAATTCCTCGCAAGTTTGATACACTTTTATTTGAAATGCCCCTTGAACAACGTATTGAATTTGTTTCCTCAACTGATTGTGGAATTGCGTTTGCAAATGCTGTGACGAGTGATAATATTAACAAGGTATTTCTCATTGGAGGGGGTGAAGGTTGTCAACTTATAGAAAGAGATTTTTTAAAGGGATTCTTTGACGCTTTTGGATTAAAAATGCTTCCAGCGAAAGCATTTAAAGTAGCAAAAAACAAGAATGATTGGCTTTATATTGATTGGATGGACACCAAGGAATCTCAAGAGATCCTTAAATTTCAAACTGAGACATTCCAGGAATACGTTAATAGAATAAAGCATGACTACCGAATGAGAAGATTAGGAATAAAGATCATCTCTCCCCTTGCGAAATTCCTTTTACTCAGGATGTCACCATATTTTAAATCATGAAAGAATGCCTTTTCTTGAATTGTTAGTAATGGGTTATTTTTCCCTTCATAGAATCAATAAGCTTAATAACAATTCCCAAATTAAATATGTTGATCGATTAAAATTTATTGTATAAAGGTTATTCATTATGAAGAAAAAAGTAATTATCATAGGAGCCCTTGGAATGGATTTCCATGTCTTTAACACTGTTTTCAGAGATAATGAGGAATACGATGTTGTCGCCTTTACTATAGCGGGTGAACAGAACGTTGGTACAACAGATGAGGTTGAAAGAAAATTTCCTGCTGAATTGGCTGGAAAATTATACCCAAAAGGAATTCCTATGATACCAGAGGAAGCATTAGAACAAGCAATAAAATTACATAATGTTGATGAGGTAGTTTTTGCTTATTCTGATGTGTCTCATGAAGAGGTTATGCATAAGGCTTCTCGGGTTTTGAGTGCTGGTGCGAATTATTGTCTCATTTCTGGACGATTTACACAAATTAAGGCTAATAAACCAGTTATTGCGGTTTGTGCAGTCCGAACGGGATGTGGGAAGAGCCAAGTATCGAGAGCTGTGTATAGATATTTGGAATCTAAAGGATATAAGGTAGTTGCGATAAGAGAACCGATGCCTTATGGAGATCTGGTTCAGCAAAATGTTATGCGATTTGAGAAATATGAGGATCTGGACAAGTATGATTGTACTATTGAGGAACGAGAAGAATATGAGCCATACATCCGCCAAGGACTAGTAATTTACTCCGGTGTAGATTATGAGAAGATCGTGAGAGAAGCTGAGAAAGAAGCAGACGTTATTATCTTTGATGGGGGAAATAATGAAATTTCATTCTATAATACCGATCTCTTGTTCATTGTCGTTGATCCACTGAGACCAGGACATGAAAATAAATATCACCCTGGAGAAGTCAATGCCAGATATGCTGATGCGTTTGTTATCAATAAAATGAATAGCGCGAAACCTGAAGATGTCGCGATAGTAGAAAAAAATCTTCAAGAATTAAATCCTAATGCTATCCGCATTTATACCAATTCTGTGGTAAAAGCAGAGGATCCTCTTAAATTGAAAGGAAAAAAGGTCGTTGTCGTAGAGGATGGTCCAACTCTCACTCATGGAGGGATGGCAATCGGTGCTGCATATGTGGCAGCAAAAAATGCAGAGGCTAAGATTGTTGATCCCAGAAAGTATTTAGTTGGTTCAATAAAAGACGTGTTCCAGGATTTTCCTCAGATTACTCAGATTGTACCAGCAATGGGATATACTGATCAGCAAATTGAAGATTTGGAAAAGACGCTTAATAATGTAAAGGCGGATATAATCTTAAATGGAAGTCCTATCGATTTAAAAGAATTAATAAAGGCTAATAAACCAATTGTGAAAGTATCTTATGATATTGAGCCTGTAAAGGAACCAACAATTGAAAATGTCTTAGATGATTTTATTCAAAAATTCCTAAAGAAGTAATTTTTTATATTTATGAGGGTTTCATACACTAGTATTGAAACCTTTATTTAATGAGAGGGATTTTCCTCTCGACATTGGTGATTTTTCATGATTTTAGCAAAAAAAGAATACCAATTTACTGAAGTTCAAAAAGGATATGCAAATCAAACCTTATATGTCAATTTAAATACAAAAGAAATCAAAATCAAGCTGGTCTCTGATGAGATGAAACAAAAGTTCATTGGGGGAAAAGGTTTTGATTTATGGTTGATGTGGAATAATCTACCCAAAGATAAAATAGTAAGATGGGACGATCCTGAAAATGAGATCTGTATTTCGTCTGGACCATTAGGAGGAAGTATATTTTATCCTGGTTCCGGTAAGTCCATTGTCACTACAATATCACCTTTAACCGGAATTATTATTGATTCTAATGTAGGAGGTTATTTTGGTCCTTATCTTAAATTTTCTGGCTTTGATGCCTTGGAAATCCAAGGGAAATCTGAGGAAGAGGTTATTATTTTTATCGATGGAATAAATCATATTGTCCAAATTGAATCGGTGGAACCCGATGATAATTATTCTAAGTATTCACATGAGCTCACACAACAATTAACTGAGAAATATGCTGAGGATCCTAATGAAAAGCAACGAGTTTCGGTGGTAAGTACGGGTCCCGCTGCGAAATATACGAAGTGGGGGATGTTGAACTTCTCGTGGTTTGTAAAAGGGAGAGATTGGGCCTCTTGTAAGCAGGCAGGACGCGGAGGGAGCGGTACTGTATTTGCATATAAGAATATAAAAGCTCTAATATGTCACTCTCCGAAAGCAAGTATTAGTTCTAATAATCCCGCGAATTTAGATGAAGCACGCAAGGTGGGTATAACCCATACACAAGAAGTAATTAAATTAGATCCCAAGCAGAATGAAATGAGGCGTGTTGGAACGGGACACTTGCCAGATATCATGAATGCTGCCGATCTGCTTCCCACTGAAAATTTTCGATATGGAGCCCACAAGAACATTTCTGGAAAAGATATTCCCTATGCACGTGATATATGGAGAGAGATATATTCTGGGAAGGAAGGAGCGGATGGTTGTTGGATTGGTTGTACAGTGAGTTGTTCTCATTATTCAGAAGGCTATAAAGTAATGACTGGACCGTTTAAAGGGGAAACTGTTATCGTTGACGGACCTGAATATGAAACTATTGCAGGAGTAGGCTCTAATTGGGGTGTCTGGGACCCAAAATGGGTATTAGAAGTTAACTTCTATTGTGACACTTATGGTCTTGATACCATCTCCGTTGGAACAGGAATTGCTTTTGTTATGGAATGCTTTGAAGCAGGCATTATAAATAAAGAGATCACTGGAGGTCTAGATTTGAGTTTTGGAAACGCAAAGGAAGCTGTTGAATTAATCCACCAAATGGCACGAGGTGAGGGCTTTGGAGCTATTGTAGGACAAGGAATAAGAGAAATGAAAAAAATTTTTGTAGATAAATACAATGCTGATCCAAGTTTTGTACAGGATATTGGAATGGAACATAAAGGTTTGGAATTCTCTGAATATGTTACCAAAGAATCTCTTTCACAACAAGGAGGATATGGATTTACGAATAAGGGACCTCAACATGACGAGGCTTGGCTTATCTTTGAAGATGTTATTCGCCAGTCGATACCTACATTTGAAGATAAAGCTCGGGCATTGCGTTGGTTTCCATATTGGAGAACATGGTTTAGCTTATGCGGACTTTGTAAATTACCTTGGAATGATATTCAACCCGAAAGTCAGGCTGACTATCCAATAAAGGATGCGAAGACAGGAGATTTAGTTCGTGCCAAAGTGCCCGATCATGTTAAATGGTACGCTAAATATTTTTCTGCAGTAACTGGTCGAAATTCCACGCCTGATGATTTAATCAAAATGTCTGAGAGAGTGTATAATCTTCAGAGAATTTTTAATATAAGGCAAGGAAAAGGCTTACGGAAACATGACTCTAATTTTCCCTATCGCGCAATGGGACCAGTAACGCCTTTAGAATATAAGAGTAGAGTTGAAAGGTATGATAACCAATTAAAGGATCTTGGATTTGACATCTCAAATAAAAGGGTGGAAGAAAAAATTAGAATGCTAAGAGAACATCGGGAAGAGCAATATAAGAAATTACAAGATGCGGTATATTTGGAAAGAGGGTGGAATAAGAACGGTTGTCCGACAATTGAAAAAGTAAGAGAATTAGATCTGGATTATGATGAAATTATAGATATAATCGCCCCATTTCAATGAATTTGAATAAAGAGAAAAACGATTATTAATGGAAGATATAACCCAGCACCCAATTTTAGATATACCTAAGAGAAAAAAGATTTCTTTTACATTTAATGGAAAAAAATTAACTGCTTTTGAGAATATAGTTATATCTTCTGCTTTATTTACGAATAACATCAAAATTTTTGGGCATCATCCCAGTGATAATTCGAATCAAGGGATTTTCTGCGCAAATGGACAATGTTCTCAGTGTAATGTAATAGCGAATGGAATACCCGTTAAGGCGTGTATGACATTCATTGAAGAAGGAATGAAGATAGAACCATGTGATGGTTTACCAGAATTACCTGAAGTGGATAAACAAATTAAACTGGGAAATCCTCAATTAATTAGCCAGAAGGTTTTGATTATCGGAGCTGGCCCTGCTGGTTTATCTGCTGCCAAGACTTTAGGAGAATGTGGTATTGAGGTTCTTTTGGTTGATGATAAGAATCGTTTAGGAGGAAAATTAGTCCTTCAAACACATAAATTTTTTGGTTCTCAAGAAGATGTCTATGCTGGGAAACGGGGAATAGAAATAGGGCAAATTCTCGGTAAAGAAGTAAATAATTTAAAAACTGTAAAGATTTGGTTAAACTCTACTGCAGTAGCGGTATTTAGTGATGGAATTATAGGGATTTTAAAGGAAAAAAAGCAATACTGTCTTATTCAACCAGA
>Ga0180433_10007033_pt1 | contig 14531 bp, 8 predicted proteins | sample SS_ome_8_FD_132980 | JGI IMG/M metagenome (GOLD analysis project Ga0180433, IMG submission 132980) | Hypersaline lake sediment archaeal communities from the Salton Sea, California, USA - SS_1_D_1 metaG | ecosystem: Environmental > Aquatic > Non-marine Saline and Alkaline > Hypersaline > Sediment... | reverse complement strand
CGCCAGGGCAGAAAGGAGCATCAGTGTGGACATCCAGGCGTCCAGGTGGAGGACTTTGGATTGAGTCAAGTAGTAAGGGCTGAGAGCCAGAAGCAGCCCGGCGACCGCGGCGGTTGATTCGTCGAATAGCCTTCGCAGCATCAGGTAGACGCCGACGATGCTCAACGCGATCAGCAGCGCCAGGGGCGTCAGGGCGGCGGCGATCTCGGCGACGGGCACCGGCCCGAAGAAATGGATCGGCTCAAAGTCGGGCGGGACGGTGTGGGCGGCAGGAGCGACGCCGGAGAGAGTCCAGTAGAGCTTGAGGCCGATTCCCGCCGGCCACATCAGCGCCACGCCCGGATGCTCCGAGTAGACGGTGTTCGCCCAGTCGCCCGCCAGCACCGCTTCGATAAAGTGGGCGGAGCGCAGGTACCAGACGAGCGGGCGGGAGACAGGCTCGATGGCGCGAGGGAGAAAGCCGAGGAGAAATAGAAAAACAACGAACAGCGAACGGTACCTGGTGGAGCGGGTCATTGGCCCACCTCGACCGGACCCAGTGGGATCGCGTCGGCGGGGAGGCGCGCTCCCTGCTCGTCAAAGGCCGGCAGTCGTTCCCCCGTCTGGAGGTTGTAGAGTCCCACCAGTAGGGTGTAGCGACCCGCGGAAAGATCGTCGGGCAGCACCACGGCTCGCTCGTCGGCGATCACCTCTCCGGCGGCCCACAGGTCGGTGGGATAGTCGCCGCGCAGTGGCGGGCCGTCTCCCTGAGCCACGGGCGGCCCCTCTCCCACCAGGTGGACAAAGACGCTGAGGGGCTGTTCCGGGGGCGCGTCGCAGGCCCAGTAGAGGGTGAAGCGTAACGTTGCCCCGGGCTGGGTCGAGCCATCCCATTCAGGATCCCAGGACGCCAGTCGCACGCCCTCTCCCAGCCGATAAGCCAGGGGTGTGCCCGTGGGCGTCGCTGGCTCCCGCGTGGCCAGCCGCACCGGCCCCACGCTGATCGTATCCCGCGCATCGGCGGTGGTCAGCCGAGAAGCGCCCGGTGGGTAAAGGCCCAGGTCCAGCCGCAGCGCAGCCGGAGCCGGGGCATCCTCCGACAGTGGCACCGGGATCGTGTCGGCGATGATCTCGCCGGGCTGCCAGCGGCTGGTGGGGTAGCGTCCCAGGCCGGGGTGAGTGTCTCGCTCTCCGATCTTTTCTCCCCGTCCAAAGACCTGGATGAAAGAGACGTAATTCTGCTTCGTCTCCCCCAGTACCTGCCAGTAGAGGGTCGCCTCCAGCACATCGCCGGGGTAGAGCGTGTCGGGGCGGCGTCCCGTAGGGGCCACCGCCACTACGGGGGCGACGTCGTAACCCAGGAGGCGAGCCAGGTCCGGGTACGTCACGTCCACCGGATGCTGCGGGGCGACCTCGGCGGGCGAGGCGTAACGGGGCGGGGGCGCGTAGGCCGGGGCCAGCACGCCCACCAAACCATAGACCGCCAGCGCCAGCATCCCGCCGGAAAGAACGATAGTCAGCCAGCCGCGTCGCCGGGCAGAGACCCACTCGCTCAGTCCCAGCACGTAGAGAGGAGCCAGCACCGCCAGCGTCACAAAGAGATAGCGGCCAAAATCAGCCGCCGCGCTCACGGTCATGCGGGCAAAGTTGACCGCAAAGGCCACCAGTGGAGCGCTCGCCAGGATCAGGAGCGTGGTTTCGGTCCGGCGGCGCGCCCAGACGAGGGCCAGCCCTCCGGCGGCCATCAGTCCCAGCAGCCGGGCCAGGCTGTAGATCCAGGAGGGCATTGGGATCTGACCGTAGCCAAAGACGCCCCAAAGGGAATCGTGCAAAAAGCCCAGCTCGCGCACCGCTGCCGCCAGGTCTGGCGCGTTCTCCCGTACCCCCCACACTCCCGTCTGGCGCACCATGCTCGTTGGCTCGCCGTAGAGCGCCACGTTGCGAACGAACCACCATCCGCCGACGAGAAGCGCCACCCCCAGGATGATCCCACCCAGTCGGATGGCTTTTCGCCAATCGGCGCGAGATCGCCACAGGAGCGCCAGCCCCACGGTCGGCATCACCAGCAGGCAGGTTAACTTGGTCAGGAAGCCCAATCCTATTAAAAGACCCAAAGCCGCTGCTCGTCGTACTGTCGGGCCGCGCACCAGGAACCGGGCGGTCGCGTACAGGATCGCCGCCGCTACCGGATTCGCCAGCGCGTCGTCGTGGACCGAGGTGGTGATGAAGAGGAACATGGGGTTGAAGGCCACCAACGCCGCCGCCCCCGATGGTACGCAGGCGTATCCCTTGCGATCGCCCACCAACTCCCGCGCCGTCCAGTAGACGCAACAGATCGTCCCGGCTCCCATCAGCAGGGAGAGCCAGCGCACCAGGTGGACGCCCAGCGCCACGTCCCGGTAGGGGAAGCGCTCCAGTTGGGGATCGTGGAGGTACAGGCTCTTGTTGTCCACCCCTGGCTCCCACGGACGGTAGGCCCAGAAGGGGTTGACGTGCTCGACGGCTGCCTCAAAGTGGTCGTCAGGCACCCAGGAGGTGAACAGCGCTCCCAGCGCGTAGTATAGGGGAGGGTGATGGGCCTTGGTGGGTTGGCCCGGCTCGAGCACCGGCAGCCGTCGCTCCTCGGCCATGAAGCGGATCTGGGCATAGTTCAGCGCCTCGTCTGGACTCTCGAACAGGGGATTGACCAGACTGTAGGCCAGGCCCAGGCCCAGGTAGCCTATCAGGATGAGTAAGAAGAACCGCTGGTGTTCGTACATGGCAGGCTGGCAGTTGGTCAAAATAGAAAACAAGGCGTCAGGCGCCGATCAAGGACGCCTGACGCCTGAAAGTGATCGGCTCACGGATAGATCATGATTCTCTGGAGATCAGTGGTAAATACGCACGGCTCATATCCATTGCCAAGGCAAAGTCACCGAGAGAACTCATCGTCGCCACGATCTGGTCGTCGTCCGTCTTGAGCGTAAAGGGAATCAGTTTCCAGGAAGTCTCGATGTCTGACCAGTGGTACAGTTTGAGATTGCTCTCAAAGAGCAGGCCAAGCACGTCAGCAAAGTAGTCATTGTCGTACGAGATGGTTATGGTATAGGTGCCGCTGATCTCATCGAGGGGCTGGCTGCCGCTGAGCAGCGATTGGGCGCTCAGGCTGAACCCCTGGTAAGTAAAGAAACCTTCCAGAGCGCCTTGAGGCAGGGTCAGCCAGGGGGTGTGGGTGATGACCAGGCCATTGCTGATGACGTCACTTGCCACCGTGTCGGTGTAGGCCGCGACCTGAACCGTGCCGTCTGTAGAGGTCAACATGCCGCTGCTGGTGAGTGAAATGGCGGCTGTCGGCGGGATGATGTCGAGCGGTTGACGCGCCGTGCCGACCCGTCCAACTGTGTCTTTGACATAGACGGTGGGCCAGTAGCGTCCCAGGTGCGGGTAGGTGTAGCTGGTGGTCTTGGTGATCGCGTAACTGGTGTGTTCACCATCTCCCTCATAGTCCCAGGCCACCTGGAGCGCCTCCAGGGGATCGTCTTCGTCGGTGCTGGTTGAGGCGTCAAAGTGGACCAGGTTCCAGAGCGCTTGGGTGAAGGTGAAAGCAGCGACAGGGGGTGGGTTGGGTGAGATAAAGATGTCTTGGGTAGCTTCGCCGATGCCCCCATCGGTGTCACGCACGGCCAGGCGAACGGTTTGCATTGCGCCGTCCTCGTAGAGAAAGCTGTGCGTGGCATTCACAGATAGCGCCGTCCAGGACGTGTCGCACGCGCCGTCATTGTCCCAGTCCCAGCAGGCATCGAGTTCGCTGTCCTGATCTTCCTCATCGCTGCTGCCAGGGGCGTCGAACGTGTAGACGGTGCCCTCGGGAAGGGGGGGGTAATGGTCTGGCGAGACGCTGATGACGGCGGTAGGAATCGCGTTGAGAACGATATCCTGCGTCGCTTCGGAGGTGAGGCCATCGGTGTCGCGCACCATCAGGCGCACCGTCTGCACGGCGCTGCCAGAGCCAAAGCTGTGCGTGGCGGTCTTGGTCGTCGTCCAGGATGTGTCGCATGTGCTGTCATTGTCCCAGTCCCAGCAGACTTCCAGAGACGATGTGTAGTCTTCGACGTCGGCGCTCCCCGAGGCGTCAAAGGTGTACATGGTGCCCGGCGGCTGCGCGATAGTGGGGTCGGGTGTGACGGTGAACGTGGCAGTGGGCGGGGTGGTGATGCCGACGAGAGATGCTTCGGTGGTGCGCCAGGGGGTATAGTCCACGCCAGCGGTTACCGCGCCGGCATGGGGCCCGCTCGCCTGACCCCACCAGTTGTTCTCGACATCCATGACAATGCTCCCGGCCATCTCGTTCCAGACGACAACATCGCTGCCGTCAGATAGCAAGTTTGAATCTCTGACGGTGATCGTGGCCGTTCCCGCGCCTTTGTCGCGCAGACGAATGGCGATGCGATCGGCTACGTCGAATGTGCTCCCTGTGACGGTGATGTCGGCGCCACTGTCATACGCCAGAGACCAACGTCCATTGTCTGCAAACAGCGTGCCGGCAATCGTCAGGTCGAGCGAGTTTCCCTGTGCGGTGATGCCCTGTAGTTTGCTGTCTCGGACAGTACACATATTGAATACGTGCGTACCAGGTCCCTCGACGTGTAGAATGGTGGATTCTTCACTCGACGCTCCGCCATAAGCAAAATCAACGTAGCGGAAATAAGAAGTCGAATTGGGATAGAGTCGAATGTTTTTCCAACGGGGCGCTAGACCTGTTTCGGGATCGCGGTAGCGGTCGAAGGTGATGGGGTTTGTCGGAGTCCCCTTGGCGATGATGGTCGCGCCTCCGTCCACGTAGAGTTTCAAATTTTTCTCGATCCACACTGTCACACCCGGTTCGATGGTCAGCGTGGCGCCCGTGGTTACGTGAACTTCCTCTGTAATGCGATAGGGGCTGCCAGCCAACGTCCAGGTCGTGTCGGCGGTAATGTCTGAGTTGATGACCGTGTCAGCCGGCGTCACTGTTTGCCCCTGAAAAGCGTCTTGGCTGGACGTCGCCAAAGAGGTGTCATTATCGAGCAGGTCGATTTCTGGCGTTGGGGGAGCGCCTTGGGCGATGAGTGGTTTGATGCTGCCGCCAGATATCGCGATACAGAAAACAGAAAGTAGAGCGATTCCTTTTACGAGCCTTTTCAAAAGCGTCAAGCGATGAAACATAGTTACCTCCATGGGTGTAGATTAGGTCCAGATTTCAAACGAGTTATTTTACCCGACTTTGCTAGATTCGCAAGCTCCTCTCCTACCTGCAGAATTCACGGTACGAAAAACTCGTCGTCAAGGATGAGCTGGTCGGCACCATCGTCGGTTTCAAGTCGTTCACCTTCAGGAACGTAGACTCCCACGGCCAATATGTACGTTCCTTCCTTTATCGTCGCCAGGGGCAGCGTCACGTCTTCGGATACTATTTCGCCAGTCTCCCACCAGTGAGTCGGATACGTCCAGTCGCGCGGTGCCCAATCGGTCTGCGAAACGAGTTCCCCTGTGTCGCGGTTCAGTAGGTGGATAAAGAATTTGTAAAAGGTCTCCATGCGTCGAAGCGCCTGCCAGTGGAGGGTGATATGGACTGAGCTATCCTGCATCTCCAGGTCATATCCCAATAGTCGCAGTGCGTCGCCAAAGGTCGTCCCCACTGTCTGGGACATGGACGGCGCGGCAAAGTTGCGCTCTGGCGCCAGCATCACCATCTCACCCACCTCCACCTTCTTGCCCATCGGCTGTTCTTCTTTCATAATCCTTAATACGATGCTGTGACTCCCATCTCGCAGCCACGGTTGGACCTGAAAGGAGTATCGGTCTCGCGCGATGGCGTTAGCCGGCCACTCCCCCGTGGGCCAGTCGGGTGAAATCGGAAAACGCTGCGTCTGACCCACGTTTCCCTCCTCGTCTACCAGGGCGATCTCGATCTGAAGATCTTTCCCTGGAGGCACTGTCGTCCCCCACACGGTCTGGAGTTCCAAAACGGCATCTGGACTGGTGGTTTCCGTGGACAGTTGAGCTTCGATCAAACCTAGGCCTGCCCCCAGGTCATGGCGCAGCGGACAATCCTGCCCCACCACCGGCGCTGTGGAATAGACGACTACTTGAGCGTCTTCGTAGCGCGGCGATACGACCAGGTAGGACCGCCATTCGGTCAATTGCTCGGGAGAGGCAAGCTCCTTGTGCAAGATGATGTAGCGAAAGCCGGCGTCGGCCAATAGCGAGAGTTGGCGCGAAAGATCGGGGCGGTCGGTGTGGATCGTCCCGCTCTGATAGATGCCGTCTACCAGGGGGATGGATGAGATGAATTCCAGGGCATTAGGTGGAAGCCGAGAGATGTGGCCCACCAAAAGCGGCCGGTGATGTACCGTCTGGTAGAACATATGGTATTCCGAATATTGCCGGTCGCCGGGAAGCCCCACGATGGCAAAGTCCTCTGGGTTCTCGGCGATTGAGCGGTAGAAATCTGGCACGCGAGCCGAGATCGTTGCCGTGGGTAGGTTAAAGTAGTCAAACAGGATCAGTGCCGAAAGGAGACTGTACAGCAAAGCCGGTCGTCGCCACGCCAGCCGATCCTGAAGCGCGGCGGCGCCATACCCGACCAGCAGCGCCAGCGGTAAGGCCAGCAGTGCATTGAAGCGATGGGGGTTACGCATCAAGCGCAGCGGGGCCGACCAACCCACCAGACGATAGGGCATAGGCACGGACGGGTAGAAGCGATGATTGAAACGGAGTACCGGCCCCAGCGCCAGCAGAAAGGCCACCAACGCGAGGGCGCCCCACACGCGTGTCTCTCGCCAGTGCCGCGCGCCAGCTATCAAAGACAGGGCAAGGACGGTATACCCCAGGAAGGCGCTGTAGGGCATGCGCATGGGTCTGTCCAGCGTGCGGCCGAGACGCCAGCGCGTGTATTTCAGGTCATCAAAGAGCGGGGCCAACGGATGGTTCATCGGCGGCACGAAATAGGACACCAGATCTGTCTGTGTCCCCGCCGCTTCCTGTAAGTACAACTGGCTGTCGGTTTCCTCCGCGATCATCCCGCGGGCCAACGGATAGGCGGGTGCAGCGATCAACAGTAAGGTCACCGCCATCGTCAGCACCAGCATCCCCACTACACGCCAGGACCAGCGTGGCCGCTCGGACGCCAGATTGAAGAGCAAGTAGCAGGCGATGGCGATACCGGCCGGCACCAGCATCTGCCAGCGCGAAAAGCCGGTCAGCGCCAAAAAGATCCCCGCTGACAGCGCGTGTCGCAAGCGTCCACCTTCTCGCACCAGCAAGATCACGGCCAGTAAGGTCAATGGCAGCCATTCCATCGCGACCATATTGGGATGGCCATAGTCCGAAAGGCGGTAGGGCCAGTAAGCATAGACCAGTCCCGCGACGAAGGCCGCTCCCTCCCCCCTCCTCCCAAATCTGGGGGAGGCGGCGAGGAGATAACGGGCCAGGAGGAACATTGCAAAGGCGCAGAGGGTGATGTTGATCAGATAGACCAGATTGGAAGCGGCGATGCCGCCGACGAACGGCTCCAGCGCGAGCCAGCCCGCGATGTTTGTCCAGCCAAAGTTGTGGTAGATCAGGCTGGTCGTTTTCGGGTAGAAGAGCAAGTTGGTTGAGTAAACGTTCCCGCCCTCTGTCAATATTTTTTTGACCCACCAACCGTTCCAATAGTGCACCCACATGTCGTCGCCAAAGCCCACCAGGTGAGTACTCAGTTGAGCGATGACGGGATAGGTCATCACGAGCGTGAGTAGCGCATATCCCAGGAGAGCCAGCAGGCTGGACCGACCAAACCCGTTCAGTCCAGGCTGCTGCTCTTTCCATCCCAAGGTGCAGTTTCGATGAGGGAGATTATCGTGATCCTTGGCCAGGCTCATCATCGTGGCCAGCCTACTCAATCGTTGAGTTAGTGAGGTCATAAATGACCACAACCCAGGAGGGAAAAAGTCTATAGGCAGCGACACGGTCGTAGAGAGGGCTTGAAGAATCCGGCGGGGAAAAATCCGATGTTCCATTGAGACGCCGCATCTCGACCAGGTGAGTGTAGTGAGCGCGATCGAGGATGGCGCTCAGGGGTTCGCGGGGAAAAGAGGGATCGATGCTGACAATCTGGGGCTTGCGATGGGTGCGTTGAATGGAATGCTCTCGATTCTCGAACGGAAGGTAATCTATATCCAGATCCCACAAGCTCTCGCCCGTCAGGAGAGCTGCGCGCCAGCGTATGGCCAAAAGCCCGTTCTGATCGCTTAAATCGCCCATAAAGAGCACGGGTTGCTCGAGGTCAACGTTCTCAAGGGCAAACTTTTGCATCTCGGCCTGGATTGGCGTTCCCTCAAACTCGTTCACCAGATCTGCACGAAGCCGGGAAGCTGGTTTTATCGCCCCGCCGGTGATCAGAGCCATGAGCGATGCAAGCAAAGCCACGCTCTTTACTCCACTGCCGGGGAGGCTCTGGAACCGCCGGAGCACGTCGGCCAGTCCCAGGCCGGTGAGCATCCAGATCGCGGGCATAACCACCAGGATGTGACGAGGCTCATTGGTGGTCGAGATGGTTAGCGTGACGATCCCGGCGAGGATGGACCAAACCGCCACCCGTACAGACAACCGTTTCCATTGACCGATTGCGCCGATCAGAGCCAGGGTAATGGCGATGGTTCCAATCACCGCATTGTTGGAATACCCGTTGAGCCAAAGCCTGGGAAGGTAGAACAGGTTCTCGGTAGACAAAACCGGCACGTACTGCCGGTGGTCCGTGAAGAACATCCACATGGTCTGCCGGTGCGTAATCAGGATCCAACCGATAACCGCAACGACGTAGACGCCCACCGCCACAATTGCCTGGAGCCGGGCGCGATGGTCTGATTTCCACGGCCAGGTCACCGTGACCAAAGCGGCGATCAAGCCGGGCCCATAGAAAAGCCCAAACGAGTATTTGGACAAAAAGATGAGCACGACGACAAAGGCTGCTGCGCCGGTTCCAAGCCATCGAGGGCGCCCAGGAGGAAGCCTGTCCACACGTTCGGCGATTACCAGTAAAAGGATGGCAAACATCGCCCCGGTTATCTCGAGCATACAGAGCACTGCATTGACGACAACGATGTGACTCGTGATCGCCAGGGCGACGGCAAAGATGGCGCCGCCGGCGGCGATCCAGGGATCGGATCTTGAACCCCCATCTCCTCCACGGGCGATTCGAAAGGTGAGCCAGCTCAGGCCAAGCGCCATCAGAACGAAATTGATCACGGTCGGCATACGACTGGACGCAACGCCTGGCCCAGCGACGATATACGCAGCAGCGATAAAGAACGAGTGTGCAGGAGGGTAAAAGCCTTGATTGCTCACCGCCAGGAATAGGTCTGAGAGCGATGGTTTGACGAGAGCGTGGTAAACCTCCCAGCCATCTATAGCATGATTGGCCTCATCGTTGTCGAATGGAATCGTGGTGTTCGCGACAGTATGGACCAAAGTAGTTACCAGAGCGATTGTGGCTATGCCAACAATGACGCTGGTCGCGACGACAGCGACGCGGAGTGCGAGAGATGGGGGACTATTTGTGACAGGCACGTTTGTATGCCGATTCAAGCCACGTATCCCATATCGCGCAGCTTGGCCAGCACCTCTTCTTCTTCATCGGCGGCATAGCCGGTGTCCTCGACCTGAGGTCCCAATTCGCCACCGTGGTTACGGATGGGATTGGTCCCGTTGAAATCATCGGTAAAAGCCTGCTCCAACACTGTGCCATCCATATAGTCGGGCACAGAAAGGCCCATGTAGTGGAGAATGGTGGGCGCCAGGTCTAGGATGCTGGCCTCGTCCATGATCGTGCCCTGGCGCACACCTGGCCCGGTCAGGCTGAATACGCCGACCATGTGATGGTGGCCAGTCTGGCCGATGCTCGGCTCGAGAATTTTGTTGGAGCCGAAATCGGCGTGGCCGAAGGAGACGTAGCGGGCGCGATCGGTGTGCAGGATCAGATCGGGCAGATGTTTGGTGCTGGCACCGTGAAAGATCTCCTCACGCTTGTAAACCCGCCGCACGACCTGTGCGCCATCGGCCGGGTCGCGCAAGGCCAGTGCGGCTTGGGCGATCTGATCTCGCAGGGCCTCGTATTCGTCGGGAGTGACTACGCCCATTGGCCGCTGTCCAGCGACGTTCAGGTATACCTGTCCAAAATTGCCGACGGAGAAGGCTTTGGTTCTCGTCCAGTCCACGTCCTCGAAGGAGAGAAAGAGACGCTTGAGGGCGCCGCGTCCCCGGCCGCGCTTGACGTTTTTGCGCATGCCGCTCAGGTGCAGCCGGATGACCCACTTGAGAGCAGTGATCGGAGTGACGCCCAACTTGAAGGCGAATCGCTTGAGCAAGCTGAGAGGAGAGCGACGAAACTTGAGCAGATTTTGCTTAGCCAGCCAGTTGTTGATGTGGAAGAATTTGTGAAAGGGGCCAAAGCCATGATCGGATAGGATGACGATCAAGGCGTCATCGGGCACGAGGGTGACCATCTCGCCCAGCAGGCGATCCACGGTTTCGTAGTAGTCGAGTATGTCAGGCATCGCGTCCGCCGCCATCTGGGGGTCGTAGCGCGGATGTGTCTCGTCGAGTAGGTGCCAGACCTCGTGCTGCAAGTTGTCGGTGGTTTCGATGACATAGATAAAGAGGTCCCAGGGTTTATTCTCTAGCAGGTAGCAGACTGAACGGGCGCGGGCAATTTCCATCTCTTTGACAGCACGCACGAATTGGCGCGGATCTTGGCCGCGTCCTTTTTCGGACATGTGCAAGGGGAAAGGACCCACAGCAGCACTCAATTCCTCCTGGAGGGAATCGGGGTAGGTGTAACGGCTGTCGTCGCTTGGGGTGAGGAAGGAGCAGAGCATAAAGCCGTTAAGCGGCTCCGGTGGATAGGTCATGGGCATACTGACCACGCCGACCTTGCCGCCGATCTGGCTGACGATCTCCCACAGGGCGGGGGCCGTTCGCGTGTGGCTGCTGCTCACGTTGATCCGATAACTGTTGGGGGCGGGATACGTAAAGTCCACCAGGCCATGCTGGCCGGGATTAGCCCCGGTGAAAAAAGAGGCCCAGGCCGAGGCCGAGACGGGAGGGATATAAGATCGGAGGGGGCCACTGGCTCCTTTTGCCATCAGCCGGGCCAGGTTAGGGAGGCGTCCTTCGTCCAGCCAGGGCTGCAATAGGTCGAACGTGATACCATCGAGGCCGAAAACGGCGACTTTTCGTTTGATCAAAGTTATAGCTCCATCTGATTAGTTCGCGCGGTTCGGATCAGGCTGTTGATGTTCTTGATAGCCAAGAGCAGACCGCCGAGTAACCCCGTGCCGACGCGGAGAAAGTAGAAAGCCAGTGACATCGCAATCGCACTGGCACTGGATATGCCCATAGGAACGAACAGGAATTGGTAGACTCCCTCTCGCATGCCCAGACCGTTGAAGGATAAGGGAAGCAGATTGATGATGGAGATGATGGGAACAAAGAGGGGAAACAGATGGAAAGGTACATCTACCGATAAAGCTCGCGCGATGCTGTACTGAGTGACAATCAAGCTCAAAGTGAAGGGGATACTGGTAAGCAGCGCCCGGAGCAAAGTTGGCAATGGATAACGATGTATCGTCTCAAGCAGCCTCTGTAGTTTGGCATGGACGATCAAGCGTCGGAGGAAAGGCACGCGAGAGGCTAGCCAGCCTATGGGGTCGGTCCAGCGCACCAGCATGAACCCCAGAGGAACGCCCAGACTGATCATGGCAATGCTGGCCGTCAGCGCCGAAGGCAAAGTCAGATCGTTGGTCGCCTGGCCCAACCAGGGTTGAAAGTGGTTCCAGGTCAGAGTTATCAGGGCGATAAGCGAGGAGCCGATCAAACCTGTCAACCGATCCATGATCACTGAACTGAGCGCCTCGGCACCACGACCGTGCTCCTGGCGCAAGCTGAGCACTTTGACGACGTCGCCTCCAAATCCGGAGGGGATAAAATTGTTAAAGAAGAAACCTAAAAGGTAAAGATACACGAGTTGGCGAAAGGAAGGATGGTCATCAAGCGCGTTGAGCAAGAGGTACCAACGATAGCTGCGGAGCAGGAGATTGGAAAGGAAGAGCAAAAAGGCAAAAAGGTACCAGCGCCAGTCTATGTCAGCCAGTGTGCTTATGATCGAATCCAGACCAGCACGATTGACCAACCAGGCCAAAAGCGCCAGGCTCAGCAGTAATTGCAAGATTCCGCGTGTTTTCTTGCTCTTGAATATTGCCCGCAAAAATGAGCGCCAGTTGGTTGAGCTAGCACGGTTTAAGACTTGTGACGATTTGCTGACCATGAAAGGAAATTGTAACACGAGAGGCCACTCAAAGCAAGGTGGCGCAGTATATCCGTATATCGCGTGCTCGTTTCAGAATCGGGGAAATTTATGGTAAGATAAGCGCAAGAGGAAGAATTCCAAGATCCATAAACGATATTGCGACAAGCCGCTGCGGGACACCAAGTGCGATCAAGTCAATGCGCTGCGGACGGACGCACCGGGATCATCCCAGAGAGTAAGCGGGTATACCGCAAAGGAGATCGGCAATGCGGGACTTTTTAAGGGTTTGGTTTACAGGTTATGTGAGTCCAACAAAGTTCATTGACGGATTTGCAGACAAACCTGCGCCCCATTGGGGATTCTACGCTCACCTGCTTCGCGTGTTCATGGATTCGTTTCTCCTGTATCTACCGCTTTTCCTCTTGGGAAGAACACCGCCCACCCCATCTTACGTGTCATTCATCAGCACGGACACGTACTACGGGGCGCTGGTCTGGCTTACGCCGATAGTCTTCACAGCTCAATGGCTGCTTGGGGGCAGTTTGATGCACGTGATTCTGAGGCTGAGTGGGAGGTCCAGCGATTTTGATCGGATTCTAAACATCACGGGGATGGGAACACTGGTGGTAGGGGCATTTTTAATTTTTTGGGATTGGTTGTGGATCATTGCTGGCAGTGTTGATCAGCATTGGTTGGGATATAGTCATTTGCTGATCGATGTCTGGGGTGTTGTCATTACGGTGGTGGGACTGAGAAAGCGATTGGGGGTACCAGTTTGGCTGGGCGTAGGTATGTATCTTCTCGCGATGGCATTTTCCATGCCGTTGGCGATAATGTTTATGCGTTCGCCACTATAAGGTCGTAAAGCCGCGTGATGTGATGACATTTATCGTTTTAGTGGCCTTATCAAGTTAGGAAAAATCTAGGCTTTTCGTCGGACACTATTTGTGGTACAATATCACGCACCTATAGGATCGATTTCTGATACAAAATGGATTCTAGGTTTCTCGCCATCGTTTCCGAGGGCGTCGCAGGCGAGCAGGTCATGACAGGGCGCTCCGAGACGATGGCTTTGAGTGTTTGAAGCTAGAATATAAAAACTAAGGAGGTTTTTGTGCGCAAATCTGTTCTGTTATCCATTGCTCTGCTACTCGGGTTGGTTACCGGGTGTGGCGGAGGGGTGACGCCGCCACCCGCATCGCCGTCACCAACACTGTCGCCGTCGCCGACGTCGGCGCCCCCTTCCACGTCCGCCCCGGAAACGGACACTGCCGAGCCAACCGTGGCCCCAGAGCCTTCGGGGCCGGCTACTTGTGAGTTGTTTACCTTGCCGGTCGCGTCCGACATTCCACCCGTTACGGAAGATGAACACATCCATGGCTCGGAAGACGCTGCCATCACGTTCATCGAGTATGCCGATTTCCAGTGACCGGCCTGCTCAGCGTTATCCACGCTGAGAGTGTATCTGGAAGATACACATGGCGAAAATTTTCGAGGTGTATACCGCCACTTTGCACTGAGTTTCCACGATAAGGCGATCATCACCGCCGAGGCCACCGAAGCCGCCGGCGCTCAAGACAAGTTCTGGGAGATGCACGATTTGATCTATGAGCGCCAACAAGAGTGGAATCCGCTCTCGGTCGAAGAAACAAGAACCAAATTGATCGAATACGCAGAGGAACTGGAACTCGACGTCGAGCGATTTACTCAGGAGTTGGACGATCACGTCTACAAGGACAAAGTTGACGCTGACACTCAATCGGCGATAGAGATCGGCCTGGGAGGCACGCCGAGCTACATCATCAATGGCGTGGTCTACCCCACCCAGCAACTGGGGCTTCAACCCATCCTCATCGACGCCTTTGTCCGTCTGGTACTGTTGACCGAGGAGCAATACACCGAGCTTCCATCCCAGGTGATCGATACTGAGAAGGAGTATGTCGCTACCATTCGCACGAACAAAGGGGACATTGTCGTCGAACTGTTCGACGACCAAGCTCCCGTCAACGTCAACAATTTCGTCTTCCTGGCGCGGGAAGGATGGTACGACGCCCACACGTTCTTTCACGTCGAACCGGGCTTTGTGGCCCAGAGCGGCGATCCCACCAACGTGGGACTTGGCTTTCCTTATCCCGGCTACTACTGCGGCGACGAGACGAGCCCCGATCTGACCTTTGACGAGGCCGGGATGGTGGCGCTGTATACCTCGTCGCCCGGTCGCAACAGCAGCCAGTTCTTTATCACCTATGCG
>Ga0180433_10007032_pt1 | contig 14532 bp, 12 predicted proteins | sample SS_ome_8_FD_132980 | JGI IMG/M metagenome (GOLD analysis project Ga0180433, IMG submission 132980) | Hypersaline lake sediment archaeal communities from the Salton Sea, California, USA - SS_1_D_1 metaG | ecosystem: Environmental > Aquatic > Non-marine Saline and Alkaline > Hypersaline >... | reverse complement strand
CGTAACTGCTTGTTACACACATCATTAAGGATAAAAAGCATATTTGTAACATTTTCACGAGAGTTGCTCCTTAAGCATCATAGTAATTAGCCAACACTAGGGGTTAAGGAATAAAAAGTCAAGGGATTGCCTTTGGTCTTGATTCATGAGGAGGGTTACGGTATACCCTTGAGCATATCATTAAATTAAGCCAAGGATGACACATGTCTATACTGCGTGTTGTAGGCGTTTTTCTCATGATCGCGTCAATGTCTTGTTCAGCGTATGCTGAAAAGGGTGATTTATCAGCACAGATTAAACGGATAATAAATAAACACTTGCCGACGGCGACAGTCGGAATCGTGGTCGCGGATGCGAATACTGGCAATGTGTTATATGAGTTTAACGCAGATAAGCCACTCGCGCCGGCAAGTAATACGAAGCTTTTTTTAAGTGCTGCGGCACTTTACTATTTGAAGCCGCACTACCATTACGCGACGGGCTTTTACGCTAATCACAAGATTAAGAAGAATGGTCAATTACGCGGTAATCTTTACTTGCGCTTCACAGGTGACCCATCACTCACGGTTAAGGACTTAGATAAACTTATCGATACGCTTGCTAAGGAAGGCTTGAAAGATATTCGTGGCGATCTCGTTATCGATGGTTCGCGTTTTCGAAAGCCCTATTACCCCTCTGGGAACTCTTTTGATGATTTACACTGGTATTACTCCGCACCAATTACGAGCATCATCCTCAACGAAAACAGTTTAGACTTAAAATTTCGTGTGCATGATCGCCATCTTTCGATTAAACCTAAAAAGTTCGCGCGCTATTTCCCGATAAGCCATCGCGTCGAATTAGTGCCGCGTGAGAAAGCACTGACCGAATGTAATCTTAATGTCGAAATGAATGCAAAAAATCATATCGATTTTTATGGTTGTTGGCCGCAGCTTAGACATCATGCCTTAGAGCGTGTTGCCATCCACAACCCATTTCATTTCGCTAAGCAAGTGTTAAGAACCAAGTTAGCTAAACATAATATTAAGCTAAGAGGCACGATTGTACTTGGTCAACTACCACAACATCACAAAACGCTCGCGGTACATTACTCACCTCGTCTTAAAGATTTAGTGCGACACCTTCTACACGACTCTGATAACCTTTATGCTAACAGTATTTTGAAAACGCTTGGTTATGAGTTTTGTGGTCGCGGGACATTTAAAGCAGGTATCAAGGCGGTGCGTCAAATCTTGGTAGAGCATACAACGGTCGACTTATCTGCCGTTAAACTGAGTGATGGGGCTGGTTCGCGTTATAACTTAATTCCACCGCGACAGATTATAAACTTGCTTGCGTCAATTTACAGTGATCCGGTTATGCGGCGACAAATGTTGTATGCATTACCTTCTCCTGGCGAGAAAGGCTCACTTTCTGAACGTTTACCCGGTTTTCATTTGCGTCATCAACTGTATGCGAAAACAGGAACAATGCACGACATGTCGGCGTTATCAGGTTATGTATATAGCTCAGAGCGTAAACCGCTTATCTTTGCTATCGTGATTAATAATGTGTTAGGTAAGATCGATATCGCGAAACGTGCTGAAGATAGAATTTGTAGATTGCTAATTCATATATCGACGATGCCAAATAGTTTCAATAGTGTTAAACGCTAAGTTCACGTAACGGTACGTATCTATCGAGAATATCTTGTGCTGTTGAAATGGTTAGAGGTTTGGTAAACATATCTTGCATTCCTGCTTCGATACAAATATTTTTTTTCGTATGCGTGATATGACTTGTTAGAGCAATGATAGGTGTTTTAGCAACTCTTGAGTTGCTCTGTGAGCGAATATGTTTTGCAACATCAAGCCCACTCATGCGCGGTAACCCAATATCAGCAATAATTAAATCGAAATTTGTTTTTTCTAGTAACTCTAAAGATTGTTCACCATCATGGGCGTGCGTTACCTGACAGCCTAACCCTTTTAGTAGATGAATAACTGCGCGTGCAGCAAGAGGCTGATCTTCAATCAAAAGTAAGTTTGCGCGTTCAAGCTTACCGTGAACAGTTGTCTTTAAAGGGTGGTTTACTGCTTTAGTGGATAATTTAACAGACGGTTTAAGCAGTTTTTTTACATTGTCTTTCGAGAGGCTTTTAATGTTGGTATGGTTACCTAGTTTGAACGGCAACGTAATTGTAAAACAACTGCCTTCATCAAGTTTACTCTCAACATTGATTTCACCACCCATTCTCTCTAATGCTTGTTTAACAGCGTAAAGACCTAGGCCATAACCCTCATATACGCCTTTATACGAGGGGTGTAGTTTTGTGAAGTTCTCGAATATTTTTTCGAACTGATCTTGAGGGATGCCGATCCCTGAATCTTTAACACGAATTTCCAGTATGGGTTCATCAGTCGCCGTACTTTGTTCACTTAAATCGACGTCAAGTTGTACGTAGCCCTTATGCGTAAATTTAATCGCATTGCTCAATAAATTAAGCAGTATGCGTTCGAAAAGAATACGTGCGCCACGTAAGCAGTTGGGAACTACAGGCGAAATAAAGTAACTAAATTTTAAGTGCTTATCTTTAATGGCAGGCTTTAACATATCAAATTGCTGGTTGATGACTTCGTTTAGTAAGAAGTCTTCGGTCGTGTGTTCTTTGCCATTATAATCAGCCTGAGTAATATCGATAACTTGGTTGAGCAGCGATAGTAATTGATTCGTTGCGTCGATCATCGAACGAGATTCTTCACGTGCTGAGTCGTCTTGAGCGCGGTCATACATGCTTTGGGCAAGACCGAGTAAACCTGTGATAGGTGTGCGAATGTCGTGGCTAATATTTTCAATGAATTGCGTTTTGACGCGGTTAGCTTGTTCTAACTTTTGGTTAGCAAAGCGCAATTCGCGCTCCATTTCTTTCTTCTCGGTGATGTCGAACGAGACACCGAGGATACCGATAACTTCACCATCGGGGTTTTTTAAGGGTACCTTCTTTGATAGAAAAATTTCTTTTTTACCGTGGTGTTTCATCCACGATTCTTCTTCGACGGTGATCTCTTCACCGCGCTTCATGGCAAAAAAGTTATGATCATCGGCAACTGAGGCGGCGGGCGCCCAAGGCATATCGAGGTTTGTTAATCCGACAATTTCAGTGCGGTCATCCAAGCCGATGTAATCGGCTTGGATATCATTACAACCGAGGTACACGTTGTCTTTATTGAGCCAATAAACATGTCCCGGCATAGACGCGAGTATATTTTCATAAAAATATCGCGTATTTTTTAACTCTGACGTGGCTTTCCTGCGCTCTTCTTCTAATGTTTTTTTTAGTGTCTTAATTTCTTGCGCCTGAGCCCGCAGACGTTCTCGTAACACTTTAATATCCATAATCCTTACTAACTTTAAAACCTCTTACGTCGTTATTAAAGGGCCATAGAGTTTACATGGACTTATAATAATTATTTTCCACCACCACTATGAACAAGCCCATATTGGGATGGGCTAGGAGTTTCGAAATGTGTTTGCCCATCTACAGACCCTTCAGTCGCATCACGAGGCGTTTTTGCAAAATGACTCAGTCGATGGACTGGGCTTGTATCACTACTGGGATTAGACGCACGTTTCGGAGTGTTTTTAGGAGCGGTAAACGCTTCAGCGGCTCTAAGAAAGGTCAATATGGTTGATGGATCAGGAGGTGAGCCATCACTACCTTTTACCAAGCCGATAGTCATCGCTTCAACGAGGTCTTTAAATCTTTCAGACTGCTTGTTTCTGACCTCTGCTGAAAGAGAAGAGCTGATTTCGGTGGGTTTGACTTCATCTAGACGATGAGCTACTGATTTCCCTTTTGCTTCAAGTCTTTTGTTATATTCGCCAGGCATAGTATCTTTACCTCTAGTTGGGTTTGATTCATGTGGCTCAGACATTACGTCAGGATTTTCTGATGCGGTTAACGTATGTACCCTTCTTGTTGAAGTGCTAACTGATTTCATTGGTGCTGGTGTGCTATGTGTTCTTCGATGGCCTGAGTCATGTAAGTTGTTTGGATCTAAGTGAGCAACTACTTTTACCTTGCTTGATTTACTGGACTCGTCTTTTTTAGAAAGTACTTTATTTTCTGATGGCCTTAAAGGTGTATGTAAAGCTGACCAACGACGTCTTGCTTCATTAGCAGTTCTTGGTTTTTTTGGTGCATGTTGGCCTAATTCACCTTTAATCATTAATCGCTTAGTTTTTGATGTGAGATTAGTAAATTTGCTACCGAGCGAGAATTTTATCTGTGTCCAGCTGATCAAATCTGCGGGTTCGCCGATGAACTCGAGTATTATCTCGAAGCCTTTGACGAAGGCCAAATTAGATTTCTTGGTGCCTGGGTAACAGAAATATATTTTTCTCCCTGGATTGAGCTTAGTATAAGCGAAGGCAGGCTCAAGTGTTTCTCTAAAGACGTAATGCCAGCTCGATCTAGCGACATTTTTGAGAGTCGTTTTGGAAGGCTCTTCACCAGTTTGTTTCATATATTGTTCTTTAACATTAGTTCTTTTTCTGCCTACAGGGTCACGGAGCGATGTCGTATACGCCTCATTTTTTTCAGCGACGGCAAAGACATCATGAAAAAGTTCGAATGGGTCTGTAACGAGACTGTCTTCAGCTTTAGATTTATCGACTGATGCTTGGTACCTTGAGAGTAAGGTATCGTAACGTATAATTTCAAATGGTAAGCCGTGAGTTTCCATTAGCTTATTGAAAGCTATTAGTGCTTGATCAATAAGCATTTTTCGTTGTTGATAGAGATTTTGCGTTTCACGCGGGAATGAATCGATTTCTTCGTGTTCTGATGTGCTTTGGTTTTTCGAATCGATTTCTTTAGTTAAGAGTTTAATCTTGGTTATGATTCTCCCGCTGAAAGCTGAATCGATTTGTAGATAGGTTTTTAAAAAGTATGCTATCGCTTTGTAAGAGTCAATAAACCACAAATCATCGCGGGCTAGAGCTTTTTGCAGAATCTCCGGCTTGTTGTAAGGCGTTTTGTCACCATCTTGAGCGATATTATAGGTTTCAAGGCTGCCGCTGAGAAGAAATGTAAATTTTGTTGTTGGGTCATCTCTATAAATTTTTAAACACTGACAAAGTGTTAAAAAGAAACTCCAATCTCGACACTCTATTTTGTTGTGTACGCTCATCGGTATTAAATAGGCTGTGTCGACTGTAGAGTCAGTCTTTGATAACCCTTTTTTGTCGTAGGTGAATCCAGCTAAGTTATCTAATGTCGGAATATCTTTTAAGCGTGCATTACTTTCAACTTCAGGGTGCGGTGATAGTATTATGTCTTTGGTTTTTTCACCCTCGTAAGGCATGGCTTTACCCCCTCGTTCTATCTGGTCCAATCCTCCTTGATAGGCCGAGTTAATTGTTATTAGTAGCAAATCAAGCAATCACGGCTATGCTTTTTCACGGTGAAATGATATAGTCATATCTATAAAAAAATAAAGTAGTTTTTGTGCATCCTTGCATAAGAGTACTTTATATCAACATCAGAAATGACAAATCTCTGTGGCTATATCTGATACATAGAAAAGTAGCAGACAAAACTACGCCATCAGGGACGAGAATATATCATATCTTGCAAGATAGGAATAGGGATTTGCAAAAAAAAATTTGATGCAATTTTTGGCAAAGTTTGAGATAAGATTGCGCAAGAGCTCTGTTTGAGAGGCAAGCTCCTGAGACATCAAGAGCTTGTCTCGCAAAAGCATTAATCGTCTTGGCGCTCGTTTTCGCCTGCGTGACGACCAACCAGCGTTGTGCCAAAATATTTCTTGAGCTTTTTGCGTAAGGTACCGCGACTGATACCACTGATTTGAGCGGCTTGGACTTGGTTACCATTAGTGTAATCCATCACAGCCCGAAAAAAAGGCATTTCTACTTCTTCTAGGACGAAGTTGTAGAGATCGATTGGATCATTCCCATCAAGTTGATTCAAATAATTTTGCACAGTTTCAGTAATGTGCGCGCCAAGTGTCTTGGCAGTAGAAGAGGTTATTGTTGTACTCATGTTTCCCTTCCGTAAATCCTTGTTGAACGGAGACACACATGATAAGAAAACAAGCATGGTAATGCAAGCCCCAATCGGACTTTTTTTAACATACTCTTTGCACAGTTCCGTTTCAATTTTAGGCATAATGATAGAATTTAGGACAATTTTAGAGGGAAGTAGAAAAAGTTTTTTACGCTTGACGTAACGCGTAAGGGTGTCTATGCTTACATACATGATACGATCATTTAAGAACAAGAATACTCGATTGTTGTATGAAGGACACTCTGTCAAAAAATGGCAACCTTTTGTGAGACAAGCCGAGCGTCGCCTACAAATTTTAGACTCTGCCACTTGCGTAGAGGACTTAATGCGTCTACCCAGTAACCGTTTTGAGTCGTTAGGTGGAGATAGAAGAGGACAGTTTAGTATACGTATCAATAAGCAATGGAGGATTTGTTTTAAATGGATCGATAATGAAGCACATGACGTGGAAATTTGCGACCATTACAAGAGGTAATTTAATATGACTAATAATATGCGCCCCATTCATCCGGGCGAAGTGTTAAAAGAAGAGATTGATGAACTTGGTTTTTCAGCCAGTCGTGTAGCAAATATGTTACAAGTCCCTGTTAACAGAGTAACTTCAATTTTAAATTGTAAGCGAGCTATTACTGCTGATACGGCATTGAGGTTAGCTATCTTTTTTGGTACTTCACCAGAGTTTTGGCTAAACTTACAAAGTACTTACGATTTGAAAATTACGATTGCTAAGTTTGGTAAAAAGATTAAGCGAGAGGTAACGCCGGGTAAGGCTGCTTGATGGATCGACTGATAGGCTTTTGGGGACGAAGTTGGGACTAGCTATCTCTTCTATGAGTGATTACAATGGTGCCTACAAGATGTATGAAGAAACGAGAATTAATTATGCCAAAAGTCGATCGAAGTTATGTCAGTGAAATCGATAAGATTTTGACGAAAATGTACGCTAAGACCCAATCGGAATCACAAAAGAAAGAACGTGGTCAAGGTCAGCGTATCGCAGAACTCCGTGATGATCCAAATGCCACTCATGTGACCGAAGCGGTTTGGCAATTTTTGGACGATTCAGAGAAAAGCTGAGCTTAATCAGCCATCACAATGCTTAGTTGACCGCCCACGCTCTGTGCTCGGTCGCCAAGATCGCCTATCCATTCGATAATCTTGTATAAGAAGATGACATGAACAGGCGGTAAGTCGTCTTCAATCGCAAACAGTCTCCGCCGCAAGTTCACTTGCATCTCATCTGTTTCACGCTCGATATAATCCAACTCTTGAACAATATGTTCAACACGTGTGACTTCTTTACCACGAAAACCCGTCGATAATAATTCATCTAGCTCATTAATGGCTTTGCACGCTTGTTGCACACATTGGGTCGCTCGTAATAGAAACTGTTGGAAATCGTTTTGTAGCTCTTCAGGAAATTCCATCTTGCGCCCGAGAATGAGGCCGGAGATATCTTCTGCCTTATTCGCAATGCGGTCTTGTAACATGATGATATTCAACACATCAGCGCGAGCAATGGGTAAAAATAGGTTCTTAGGCAGATGGGTGCGCAAATCTTGTTTGAGTTTGTCAGCCTTGGTCTCGAGATCATTGATTTCTTTTTGTATTGCCTCGACTTTCTCCCAATCTTTGGCAAAGGTTGCACTTAGGAAAGGCTCTAATTTTTGTACACACTGCACGGTGATTTCGATGTGTTCTTGCATCGGGCCAATTGGTGATTTAGCAAACATATCGAAGATAGGCGTTGTAAATTCCATGACTAATATCCTTGTCTTGCCTTGCTTACCATTACTTAACAGAAATACCCGCCTAAGGTCAACCCACCGTTAAGCCACTTACGCGCTGATAGCCGCGTGGCAGTTTTAGGCCACGTCTGCCACGCTCACCATGGAAGTGAGTTAAGTCTTTAGGTTTTAGTGTAAGTGTCCGTTTTCCAGCTTGAACGATTAGATTTTGTGTTTTATCGAGTACGGCAATAGCAACAAGGTATTCATCATGACTGACTGCTTTCGCTTTTGGGATATTCATGACTTTGTTACCTTTACCTTTTGTCATCACGGGTAAGTCTTGCAAAGGAAAAACTAAAAGCCGTCCTTCGTTAGATACCGCAGCGAGGTATTGATCGGTAACTTCTTCAATGCGCGAAGGAATTAACAGCGTGCTGTAATCTGGAATATTAATAACAGCTTTACCGCTACGGTTTTTAACACTTAACGAGTCGCCTGGACAAACGAAACCATATCCCGCACTACTTACTAAGACGAACGCTTGTTTCTCGCGCATGAAAGAAAGGCCAACAAACTTAGCACCGCTCGGTGGTTGTAACTTTCCTGTAACCGGTTCACCTTGACCGCGTGCACTTGGAAGTCCGTGCGCATTTAAGTTATAACCACGCCCCGTGTTGTCAAATAACACGAGTGTTTCGTTACTCTTGCCGTGTGCGTGCGCGAGATAAGTATCGCCAGATTTATAACTCAAATTGACAACATCGATCTCGTGACCTTTAGCCTGACGAATCCAACCGAGTTCAGATAAAATGACAGTAATTGCTTCGCTAGGATGTAGTGCTTCGACACTTAATGCTTTTGCAGCAGTCTCAGGTGTTTCGATGATAGAGCGTCGCTCGTCACCGAAGCGTTTTACATCTTCTTCTAGCTCTTCGCGGATAAGCGCATGTAATTTAGTCTCATCTTTTAAAATACGTTTAATATGATCACGTTCTTTTTCTAATTCGTCTTGCTCACCTTTGATTTTTATTTCTTCAAGTTTTGCTAAGTGACGTAACTTTATTTCTAAGATGGCATGTGCCTGAATATCACTTAAATCAAAGCGTTTCATTAATTCAGATTTTGCGTCGTCGACAGTGCGGATGATTTCAATAACCTCATCGATATTTAAATAAGCGATGAGTAAGCCCGCTAAGATATGTAGACGATCGTTTATACGTTGTAAGCGGTGTTCTAAGCGTCGTGTGACAGTTTGTTTTCGATAGGTTAACCATTCCTGTAAGATTGTTACAAGATTTTTTAATTTAGGTTTGCCATCGAGACCGATCATATTGAGATTAATGCGGTAACTTTTTTCTAAGTCAGTGGTCGCGAACAAGTGCGCCATCAATTCATCACAATCAACGCGATTTGATCGTGGAACAATAACTAAGCGCGTTGGATGTTCATGATCACTTTCATCGCGCAAGTCAGCGACCATGGGTAATTTCTTAGCTGTCATCTGCTCTGCAATTTGTGTTAAGACTTTCGCGCCAGATACTTGGTGGGGTAATGCATCGACAATGATTTCACCTTGTTCTATCGAATAGGTCGCGCGCATGCGCAACGAGCCACTACCACTTTTATAAATGGCTGCTATGTCGTCGGCGGGAGTGATGATTTGGGCGCCTGTCGGATAGTCTGGGCCTTTGATATAACGCATAACACTTTTTAATGTTGCGTTGGGTTTTTCTAATAGGTGGATACAGGCTTTGACGACTTCGTTTAGGTTGTGGGGTGGGATATCGGTTGCCATACCGACTGCGATACCCGTTGTACCATTTAATAAAACATGGGGCAGACGTGCCGGTAGCAGCGAGGGCTCTTCTAAGCTACCGTCAAAGTTTGCGACCCAATCGACCGTGCCTTCTTCGATCTCTTTTAACAGTACTTCGCTAAATGCTGCGAGCTTAGCCTCGGTATAACGCATGGCAGCAAATGATTTGGGATCATCCGTCGAGCCCCAGTTGCCTTGTCCATCAACGAGCGGGTAACGGTAAGAAAAGGGCTGGGCCATGATGACCATCGCTTCATAACAGGCTGAATCACCATGGGGGTGAAATTTACCCAAGACATCACCGACTGTGCGCGCTGACTTCTTATATTTGGCACTTGCCTTTAAGCCTAGCTCTGACATCGCGTAGATGATTCGGCGTTGCACAGGTTTCAAACCGTCACCGATATGAGGTAGGGCGCGATCCAAGATAACGTACATCGCATAGTCCAGATACGCTTTAGATGTAAATTGGCTCAAGGGTTGCTGTTCCACGCCGGCCAGATTAAGCATTGTCATGACGGTAGTCCTGTGATTGAATAAAACACCTGTAGATTATGAAGGTGAGGAGCCATTATGACAACTGGATCGAGGGTCGAAACGGATAGTATGGGTGAAATTAATGTCCCAGCTGACCGTTATTGGGGTGCACAAACTGCCCGTTCACTACATCATTTCAATATTGGTGAGGAATTAATTCCTATTGAAGTGATTCACGCCATGGGTGTTTTGAAGAAAGCAGCCGCGATGGCTAACGAGGCCGTCGGTGTTTTGTCGTCCGATAAGACCAAGCAGATTGCAGAAGCTGCCGATGAAGTGATTAAGGGTAAGCTCGATGACCACTTTCCACTGCGAGTATGGCAAACAGGCAGTGGTACCCAGAGTAACATGAACGTCAACGAAGTTATTGCCAATCGCGCGATCGAAATCGCTGGCGGAGAAATGGGTAGCAAACATCCGATCCACCCGAATGATGATGTGAATAAATCTCAATCGTCGAACGATACGTTCCCAACAGCTATGCATATCGCAGCTGTCTGCTCTTTAAAAGAAACTTGTTTGCCGCAGGTGAGTGCATTGCGTGATGCGTTGGCGGCTAAAGCGAAGACCTTCCACGGTATTGTTAAAATAGGGCGTACACATTTACAAGACGCTGTGCCACTGCGTTTGGGACAAGAATTTTCAGGCTACGTTGCGCAGTTAGATGATGCAATCACACATATCGAATACAGTCTCAATGCGTTATATCCACTCGCACTAGGCGGAACAGCTGTAGGCTCAGGTTTGAACGCCCCCGATGGTTTTGCGACAAAGTCGGCAGCGTTTATCGCAGATATTACCGGCTTGCCATTTGTCTCAGCTCAGAATAAGTTTGCCGCATTAGCAGCCCACGATGCTATTGTCAGCGCAAGCGGTGCGTTAAAAACACTTGCGTGTGCGCTTATGAAGATAGCAAACGACATTCGTTGGCTAGGCTCAGGACCGCGTTGTGGTTTAGGGGAGTTGATTCTACCCGCGAATGAACCAGGGTCATCGATTATGCCCGGTAAAGTAAATCCGACACAGGCAGAGGCAATGACGATGGTATGTACGCAAGTCATTGGTAACGACATGACTGTCGCCATGGCGGGTTCGCAGGGTAATTTCGAATTGAATGTCTTTAAACCTGTGATGATCTTTAATCTTATTCAGTCATCGCGCCTACTTGGTGATGCGAGTCGCACGTTTAGGGAATTCTGTGTCGAAGGACTCGAAGTTAATAAAGAACGCGTCGACTATTTCCTACATCACTCGCTCATGCTCGTTACAGCACTCAATACCCACATTGGCTATGACAAAGCTGCAGAAATTGCGAAGAAAGCGTATCAAGAAAATACGTCACTACGCGAAGCAGCGATAGGACTCGGTTATTTATCGGGTGATGATTTTGATAAGTTAGTTGTGCCTGAAGAAATGGTTTAGTCTTTACCCCACTCCCTCAGTATGAGGGGGGTGGGGATAGACGTTTAGCGTTCTTCTAATCCAACATGCGCAGTCTCATATAGATTCAACTGCCCCAACCGCTCATTCGCAACGATGTTAAACTTCGCACGATACTTGCGTGGAATCGGTTGCGCACGTGGTAATTTAACTTTGAGTGGATCGACATGATGGTTGTTTACGCGAAATTCGTAATGAACGTGTGGACCACTGGCGAGTCCTGTTGAGCCGACGTAGCCGATGACTTGGCCTTGCTTAATCTTGTCACCGATGCGCATGCGTCGTGGAAAGCGCGACATGTGTGCGTAGACGGTAGTGTATTTGCCCCAGTGTTTTAGGAAGACAACTTTGCCGTAACCACCTTTGCGGCCGCGGAAAATAACTTTACCGTTTGCTGTCGCTTTGATGGGGGTGCCACGTGGGGCAGCGTAGTCAACACCGCGATGTGCTCTTAGTGTATGGAGTACCGGGTGGCGACGGTGTAAATTAAATCGCGATGAGATGCGGGTGAATTTGAGTGGTGCACGGAGAAAAGATTTCTTTAGCGAGCGACCATCGGGCGAAAAGTAACTGTATTTTTTCCCGATGTTATAGCGAATTGCTTGGTGCGCCTTGTTGCGGACAAAGAGTTTGGCGGCGAGTATGTCGCCGTGGCGCACAAGTTTGTTGCCTTTGTACCAATCTTGGTAGAGAACAACGAAGCGATCACCGGGGCGTAGGTCGCGTGAGAAGTCAATGTCCCAGGCGAAGATACGCATGAGTTTCGATGCGAGTTTGTGGGGTAGGCGAGCGTCGCTTGCGGCTTGATAGAGTGATTGGTGGATGGTGCCTATTGCAAAGCGTGTTTGGGTTTTGAGTTCTTCTATGTGTTTTTTTACTTGGAAGTCGTCACCATCGCGTTCGATAACAAGTGTTTTCTCGAACGTTAGGGGTAACGTCAGGCGTTGTAAGTTTCTGTTATTGTCATAGCTTAGTCGTACGTGGTTACCCGCTTTTAGTCGTGAGGCAATCGCGGTGACAGATTTTAGTTTCAGTATCTTGCTGATGTCGTCTTTTGCTATAGATAAGCGGCGCAAGATGCGGTTTAGGTTATCGCCTTTTTTGAGGGTTACTTGTTTTGAGGTAAGGCGTGTTGTGTGTCTTACAGTCTTGGTTTCAGATGTTGATGCGAGTGCGACGACGTAGGGTACCGATTTAGCCAATGGCTGAATAGTAAACAAAAGAAGACACACCAGCAGCCCGACATGCTTCAGTAGTTTCGATGTGTTACAGCTGCCTGTGGAAATCATTTAATGTTATGTTTATTGCTTCGTGCAAAAGGTCATACCATAGCGTCTGCGCTCAATGCGGTCAACAGATTAACTATGCAAGCATTGCGCCATATGAGTACAGATTATTGTTAAATAATCAGTTGGATGCAACACTTTGGCTCATTTAATTGTGGCGCATCGTTTAATTAATAAGTTTAACCCGTGCGAAGTGGCGCTTACCGACTTGGAAAATTTGAGTCTCGCCGGCTTCGATGACTAAACCTTTATCGCTTACCCGTTCACCATTAATTTTTACAGCACCTTGTTTGATCATGCGCATTGCCTCAGAGGTGCTCGAAACTAGGCTCGCATCTTTTAGTAGATTAGCAATTGGGTAGCCTTCGCCGCTCGGGGCGGTGAGTGTCAACTCTGGCATGTCGTCTGGCATGCGGTTTTTGGAAAATCGTTGTACAAAGTCATGCTCGGCGTGATCAGCCGCTGCCTTGTCGTGGAAGCGGGCAACGATTTCTTTTGCTAGCGCCACCTTGAAGTCACGCGGGTTGGCGCCCTGTTCAACGGCCGCACGTCGTGCTTGAATTTCTTTTGTGGGGATGAAACTTAGTAGATCGTAGTAGCGCCACATCAGATCATCGTTGACCGACATGAGCTTGCCGAAGATAGTGACAGGATCTTCACTGATACCGACGTAATTGTTGAGTGACTTCGACATTTTCTTCACACCGTCGAGGCCTTCGAGTAGCGGCATCATCACGATACTCTGTGGTGCTTGGCCAAAATGGCGTTGCAGCTCGCGCCCGACGATTAAGTTAAACTTCTGATCGGTGCCGCCGAGCTCAACATCAGCTTTTAGTGCGACTGAGTCATAACCCATTATGAGTGGGTAGAGGAATTCGTGGATAGCGATCGAATGGTGTTGGCTGAAGCGTTTGTGGAAGTCGTCGCGCTCGAGCATACGAGCGACCGTGTAGGTGCTCGCAAGACGAATAAGGTCGGCTGATGAAAACGAATCCATCCAGTGCGAATTGAAGACGATCTTAGTCTTTTCTGGGTCGAGAATCTTATAGACTTGGGTCTGGTACGTTTCGGCATTGGCGAGTACTTCTTCGCGGGTAAGCGGTGGTCGTGTCTCACTCTTGCCCGAAGGGTCACCGATCATGCCGGTGAAATCACCGATAAGAAAGAGCACCTCGTGGCCGAGTTCCTGGAAGTGGCGTAGCTTATTGAGTACCACAGTGTGGCCTAAGTGAAGATTGGGAGCGGTCGGATCCATACCTAATTTTATTTTCAGGGTGCGCCCAGATTGTAATTTATCGCGTAATTCATCATCTTGAATGATTTCATACGCACCACGGTGGATAAGCGCCATCGCATCGTCATGTGTTGTCATGGTGTACTCACGTTACAGATTTTCAAGCGTAACTGTACACTAGTATTTGTTGTGCGCAAAGTTAGGGATCCTTTATATGTGGTGTTAGCATTTGTTAAGAGTGTTTACACTTAATTATGAAATCTCTTATCGTCGAGAAAAAAAGAGTTGACAGAGTCAGTTAAAGGCGTAAAATAGGCGGCCTTGGCATTGAGGCCGACGTTGTTTAACAATTAAGACGATCTGTGTGGGCGCTTAGTCGAGTTGGGTTCAACACATTAAAACGAACACATGACTGAGACAGT
>Ga0180433_10007030_pt1 | contig 14532 bp, 10 predicted proteins | sample SS_ome_8_FD_132980 | JGI IMG/M metagenome (GOLD analysis project Ga0180433, IMG submission 132980) | Hypersaline lake sediment archaeal communities from the Salton Sea, California, USA - SS_1_D_1 metaG | ecosystem: Environmental > Aquatic > Non-marine Saline and Alkaline > Hypersaline >... | reverse complement strand
TAGGAATAATTAGATGTCTAATTAAAACATAAAAAATGATAATAAGATAGAAAGAGGTAAACCTTGAGAATTTTTTTGATAATATTTTCTTTTATAAACACAATTTTTTATATCCTGATATATTCATATTTCGATAAGGTACTGGAGATTTTGGAAGGGGTAAACCTACCTCCTGTTGCTGCAAATTATATAAAATTGGCGGCGCTTTTAATTGCAGGTTTCTGCATAGGTGTGATGGCAATGCTAATACTCCGGCTCAAGCTCAAAAAGAGCTTCTTTAGTTTTAAGAATTTCTTTTTGCTGGGTACTGTTCCTCTTATCTTTATTATACTGTCTGAAGGAACTGTTACCGGTTTTATTATTAATAAATTATTTAATTCCAGTGAGACTGTAAGCGAGCTTGCGTTTTATCTCTTATCAAACCAGTCAATCTGGTTTCTGTGGCTGGGCTTTGCAGCGGGCTCGTCACTCCGGTTAAGCATTTATAGAAGGGTGCTGAAGCATGTTGCAGCTGGAGCAAAAGAGAGCAAAAGCCCTAAAAAGGTTGAGAGGCCTGATACAGAAAATAAGGATCATAATCATCCCCCGGAATATCAGTAAGTCTCTGGAGATTTGAGCCATCGACATTGACTATGAATATCTCGAGCTGACCATTTACATCGCCCTCAAAAGAAATATATTTGTTATCGGGAGATATATCCGGGTGCCTGCAGTGCTCAAGATCACCGCTTATTTTCTTAAGGTTTCCCCCATCGATATCCATGGTATATATCGAAGAATTGTCGCTAAAGACTATTGTCTCCCCATCAATAGAGACGGCAGGAGTTCTCTGTCTCATATCCAGGTCTGTTATCTTTTTTATATTCTTGCCATCATAATCCATTATATAAAGTCCCTCGTGTCTTGAATGGCCTGCTTCGTAAATAACCTTGTACTGGAAAGGATGGCCGTAAGGGTGCCAGTCGTTTATATTTAGATTAAGCGTAAGCCGTGTCATATTACTTCCGTCGCTGTCCATCCTGTATATTTCATATTCTCCTTCTATGCTTAAATCAAAGAAAATATATCTCCCATCAAAGGACCAGGCAGGATATGCGCTTCTCTGCGGGTTATTGGTAAGCTGCTCCTTTTCTGCACCGTCATAGTCCATGACCATAATCTGCCATATTCCGTTAATATCCGAGGTGTAGGCAATTTTCTGGCCATCCGGGGACACAGCCGGATATTTATCATTATTAGTGGAGTCTGTTAGCTGTGTGAGTCCGGTACCATCTATGTTCATTATGTATATATCTTCATTGCCGCTTACGCTGGAAGTAAACACTATTTTCTTTACTGAATATTCAATGTTCGGGTCCCTTGGCTTTCCTCCGGTGATATCATCCTTATTTATAGCCCATCCGCTTATTTCTATGGACTGGTTATCCAGAACTGCATCTGCAGAAATTATAGTGTTAGATTCTTTGCATTCGCCTTCTATAGTAAAGTCTCTCATGCCAAGATTATAGTTTCCCGAACTGGAAAATGAATAAATATAGAGGGTATTCTGCCTGCACGGCTCGAGCTCGCTGCCGTCGAAATCTAATGAATAACCTGAATTGGTATAATTAGTGTTCGCGAATGCGGCTGCAACATCCTGTCTTTCGATACCATAGTCCGCTTCACCAAGGAATCTCCCAGACCCCCTGGGCCCGTTAAGGTATATTTCAACACTTTCAATACCCGGGCTGTCTTTATAGCTTGAATCTACTGACCATCCTGAAACCCTTATATTTGATATATTATCTTCCTTTATTGTTTCATTATTCGAAGGGTCATCAATTGACAGGTTTATGCTACTGTCAGATTCTTCTTCTCCTGCAACTAAAACTTTTTTACGGGTATAATCCCAACCGTATTTGGGTATTAAAGCATAAATATAGATATAGTGTGATGACCCCGGTTCGAAGGTGTAGCTGGTATTATCTGGTGCAAAAAGGTAGCCGGTTTCTGAAAATTCTTCGCCATAAATATTAAATGCTTCCTGCGAAGTCATGCCATATACGGCTTCACCAAGGAAGGTCCCGGTCTGTCTATCGCCATCAAGGTATATTTCTATTACTGTTACCTCATCTTCTTCAGGTTTTTCCTGCGGTTCTTCTTCAGAGTCCGGTATTTCTGTATCGTCCTGGGCCATACTATCATTTTGTTCCGGTTCGGCAGTTTTTTCCTCAAGGTCCGGTTCCGGCAGTATGTATTTGAGGATTACGAATCCAAGTGAAACTACTGCTACGAGTAGTATGATTATCATGATTATAGTTATTGCTCTCATTTTTCTATTTAGATGTTATTGGAATTAAGTGCCAAGAGTTTAAAATAAAAATTATAATGGACAATTCTGTAAATGTATATTTTTCAGATTTTAAAGTATAACAGAATACTTAATTAATTGAAATTAATTTTTTTTTAAGTTAACATTCTATTGTCCTACGGGTATGCCTGTATTAATATTGAAAAATAACATGAAGAAAATAATGATAAATAAGAAATGAAACTCGTCCTTAGAATTTTTAGTTTTGTAAATATTGTCCTTTATTATACTGCTTATGCATATTTTGATAATATAACCACCGCACTGGCTGTTTATAATCTACCTGCCGGCTTTATAAACTTTTTAAGGTTTTTCGTTGTTCTAATTCTCGGTTTCATGGTCGGGTTTTTAATAATTATCAGCATGAGGCAGGACTGGAGTAGGAATTATTTTGATATAAAGGTGTTTTTATCGGTAGGTTTCATACCCGCAATTGCCTTGCTTCTATACAAGACGGGCTTTGTGAATATATCAGTTTCCAGGTTGTTTAATTCAAATATGACTGTTTCAGAGCTTGCCTTTTATTTTTTTTCCAGGGAAACGATCTGGGCTATGTGGCTCGGGATTGCGATTGGCGCATCGGTAAGATTAAGGTTCAAATCTTCACCAAGAAAATTCAAGCACCAGGTTATGGATTAGACGCGATAAGGATCCTGTAATAAATAAAATTAACTAATCTCGATACAGGAAGCTTGCATCCTTATCAATATAAACGGAGTTTGTTATATTTGTTTTTTCTCCCGTAGCGAGGTTTATCAGGATAATGTCTTCTCTTGAACCCCTTCTTTCTTCATATACTATATACTTGTTGTCGGGTGAAAAAGACGGATGTCCGTCTTCCTCGGAGTTGCTGGTCAACCTTGTTTCATTCTGGCCATTGTAGTTCATTATCCATATATCGGCATATCTGCCCGAATATCTCATATATGTTATTTTCTTCCCATCGGGAGATACGTCGGGTACCCTTCTGCGGGCATCGTCGCTGCATATCCTTACTATTCCGGAACCGTCGTGGTTCATTACATAAATATTTTCATGGCCGGTAACACCGGATTCATAAATAATATCATATCCCTGCGGATGTCCTGACGGATGCCAGTCATGGGAATTGTGGTTAAAAGTAAGTCTTTTCTGTTCCGTTCCATCGCTTTTGATTCTGTACAGCTCCCAGTCGCCTTCTATATAACCCTCGAAGTATATATATTTGCTGTCATAAGACCAGGAGGGATATGCACATTTGAAATTATTTTTTGTAACCTGTCTTTTATTCCCGCCATCCCAGTCCATAATCATTATCTGCCATACACCTCCTATGTCTGAAGTGTAGGCGATTTTTTCACCGTCAGGTGATACTTCGGGATAAAGGTCATTTCTGTGGCTGTCGGTTAACCGTGTAAGGCCTGTACCGTCAATGTTTATGCTGTATATATTTTCATTTCCATCCCTGTTGGAATTAAAAATCAATTTTCTTATGGCCGCCTGCCCCTTATCTTCAGGTAGTTCCTCATCTTCTTCCTGATATTCTTCCAGTATGCTTCTGTCAATGGCCCAGCCGGTTATTTCAAGAATATTATTGCTGCTGAAATTTTGCGTATCGATCCGGGCATTGATTATTGCCTTCTCTTCCTTTGTTCCCGAAAGATATATCTCTATTTTTTTATAATTATATGAATCATCGGTGGAACTGAACGCATAAGTAAATAACGTATGGGTGGAGCCGGCTTCAAGGTCTAACTTTTTTGAGAAAGTGTAGCCACTGTTCAGGTAATCCTGGTCTTCAAGAAAATCGGCTACGTCATTCCTCTGCGTGCCATAGTTAATATCACCTATGGACTTGCCATAACCCTTTGGCCCGTCAAGGTATATTTCTATATCCTTTATACCGGGATTATCTTCGTTCCTGAGGTCAACAGCCCAACCGTTGATTAGCTGGAGACTGTCAGTTATGGACTTTTCTCCAGGTTTGTCTATGGCGATCATTATCTTTTTCTCAATGGTATCCTCTCCCGGGAAGTTTATTTCTTTCCTTATGTAGTCCCAGCCGGATTTTTCAGAATAAAAATAAATATAGATATAATGAGTTGAACCGGGAAGTAAATTCAGCCGGTCATTATTACCGAAAGTGAATTTAAATCCTGTATTTAAAAAATCTTCGCCATATTTTTCTGATGCCTCTGCAGACTCGAGGTTTGAGATTGTTTCGCCCAGGTATATACCGTCCTCCATATTACCATCCAGGATAAATTTAACCGTATTATTTTTTATATTATCCTCTATCTCTTCTTCTTTTTCTTCTTCATCTTCTCCCCTGATATTAATATCTTCTATGTATTCTTCCTCTTCAGTTTCCGCATCGGGCTCATTTTCAGTGTCCGTGGTTTGTGTGACTCCAGCCTCGCTTCCTGCTTCAGGAAAGCCATCGACATTATTACCCGGGGCTCCAGGGTAGTTGTTCCCTTCTTCGGCAATGGATTCGAAGCTTTCAGGAAAGACACTTGCGAGGTTTATTAAAAACAGTTTCTGGACATCTTCAGCTATTTTCATTGCAGGTCCCGGGGTTTCTAATGCACCATTATAATTTGATTCCGTGTTTCCCCCTGCATAATCTCCTGTATTGCTGCCATTTTTACCAATGGTTATAATTGATACGCCGAGGAGAGAGGTTATTGATAAAAAGAATATTAGAAGTATTATTATAATAACTCTCATTTATAATGTAGTTCGCCTTTAATGTTTTTATTGTTTTTGTTATGGTAGTATAAATTTTTCATTAGAACAACTATAATTAAAAAACTTGGATAGTCTTTTAAATAAAATTATTTGATATAGAATTAATTATTGTTTCTTATAACTTTAATTATACATGCAAGACAGGACAGCAAGAAAGAATAATTTTTAAAGCAATTTAATTATTGGCATATGAGCAGGATATTCATAGCGGGCATGAGTCCGCTGCCATTTGAAAATGACAGAAAAGTATACGGGACAGGCATAAGGACCTGGCAATTTATTGCTCCGCTTTTAAAGAGCGGTCATGAGGTATGTGTCTGCAGTTATGCTATTCCATCCGCATACCCGCAGGATTTTTGTTCAATATACAAAAAGAATTTTACTTATAGCGATTGTGATTTAAAGAATGGCGATAGCGAAAACAGTGAAGATGACAGGTATGCCGGGGCAGCAGGCATGGGGGGCAAAGGCACGCCGATGATCGATCCAGGAGGGGAAGGGAAGGACAGAGAGAATGCCACCTATAGTTTTGAGTACAACATATTAAAAAAAGAAGATTTTGAGAATATCGAGCTCCTGTCAAAAATTTTTATAGAATTCAACCCCGACTGCATTGTCGGCTGTACTTTTTATCCCTCATATGTAGCTTCGAAATTGCTTGATTATAAAAAAATTCCGTTCTGGGCTGATCTGTTCGGTCATGTAATGGCGGAGGCACAGGCACGTGCTTATGTTGATGAAAGCGACAGGTGCCTTTTTCATTACTGGAACAGTGAATACAATATTATATCGAGTGCTGATATTTTTTCCTGCGTCTCTTCGAGGCAGAAGTATGCTCTCGTAGGCGAGCTGGGTGCCGCAGGCCGGCTTAACAGGCATACTTCCGGTTATGATTTTGCGGAAGTCATACCCTGCGGTATTCCTGAAAATAGTTTCAGCCGTACTGGCAATGCAATCAGGGGTAAGGATGGGGTAGGAGATAAAGATTTCGTGGTCCTCTGGACCGGAGGGTATAATACATGGACCGATGTCGATACCCTGTTTAAAGGACTTGTATATGCGATGGAAAGAAGCCCGGAGATAAAATTCGTATCTACAGGAGGGGAAATTCCCGAACAGGACTTAAAAACTTATCCCCATTTTTTATCCATGATAGACGGGAGTTCCTATAAAGACAGGTTCATAATGAGAGGATGGGTGCCCGGGGAGGATGTTCCAGATTACTATTTCGAGGCAGATTTAGGGATTAATATAGATAAAGCTATTTATGAAGTTAAACTGGGCAGCAAGAACCGTATTATGGACTGGTTCAGGGCCGGTCTGTGTGTTATGTCTTCGAATGTATGTGAATTAACGGATATTATAGAAAAGGAAGAAATCGGCTACACTTTTAAGCCCTATGATTATAAGGAGCTGGGTGAAAAATTAATTTATCTGGCCGGCCACAGGGACGAGGTAAGGAAAACTGCAATTGCCGGCAGCGAGTATGCGGCTTCTAACTTCAGTTTCGGCAAAACTACTGCCGGTCTTCAAAGATGGGCTAAAAATCCTTCTTTTTCTCCTGACAGCGGAAAAAGAAAAGAACTGGCTTCGGAAAGGGAAGATGCGGTCAGAAACCTGGAAAGGATAACGCTTGAGCAGAAGAAGATGATAGAAGAAAGAGACAGGCGCATATCTGAACTCGAAGGGATAGTCAAAAAAGGTTTTATTTTCAGGATTTACAATTATTTCAGGATTGCGGGGAGAAAAATATTCCGTTAGATATCAGGTTTGTATGGTTAAATAATTTATAATTTTTAAGAGATTGTAAGAGGAATTACTTTTTTGATTTTACTACTATGGATAGCAAGAGCTTAATAGTAATCGTAACTTATAATAGCCAGGATTTTATAGAGAAGTGCCTTCTTTCGATAGCAGGGCAGAGTTATGAAAATTGGTTTTTAGTAATTGTTGATAATGCTTCCAGTGACGGCACCATCTTCAAAATAAGAGAATTCAGGGATACGCATCCCGGTATTGATTCTGGTAACTTCAAGCTTATTTGCCTTAAGAAGAATATAGGGTTTGCCGGTGCAGTTAATTATGCGGTATTTAATTTTATGATAGAAAAGGAAAAAGATACCGGAATGCATCCGGGATACCTCGTTTTATTGAATCCGGATGTTTACCTTAAAGAGAGCTCCCTGGAAAGAATGATTTCTTTTCTTGATAAAGCAGATTATAGCGGGTTCACTAAGAAGAATATAGGAGCTGCAGGAGGGCTTATTCTTGATTACGAAAAAAATACGATAATACATATGGGCGGAAAAGTTAGCGACAATTTTATTACTTCCCATATAATTTATGGGAAAGACTATCACAGTCTTAAGAAGGATCTGGAAAACGGAATGGTAAAAAGCGGAAATATTAGTCTAATTAACGGGGTACTAAATGTGGATTATGCTACGGGGGCATTTTTTGTGACTGAATTTAAACTGTTTAAAGACATGGGAGGATTTGACCGGGGCTACAGGCCGGCATATTTCGAAGAGCTTGATTATTGCATCAAAATCAGGAAGATAGGCAGAAGGGTAGTCGTAAACCCTGAGTCTGTGGCCATGCATTTTGAGGGAGCTTCGGTAAAAAAATTCAGCAGGAATTTCTATAAATTCTACCATAAGAACAGGATAAGGTGCGCGTTAATTAACCTCGGGTTTCTGGATTTTTTGAGGGTTTTCATAAAGACGGAAATAAGGTGGATTAGAAACAGCGCGACCGGTGACCAGCATACCCCTCTTTTTTACGCATATTTTTTAAATTTCGTATTTTTGCCTTATAATTTGATAATTAAAATAAAAAATCATTTAATCTTGAATAAAATAGAGTTAAAATGATTCCTATCCAGGGGCGGAGAAACTATCGGTAATATAAAGATAAAAGATTATGGTAATCTTTTGATTATAGAGGAGAAATAATGGATTCAAAAAGTGGCGAGAAGGTCAGCAAGAGCCATACAAAGATATGTATAATAGGTTATGATGTTATTGGCAAAAAGATGGCGGGGCCGGGCATACGATTCTACGAGTTTGCAAAGATTCTTTCAGATTATCTTGACGTTACACTGCTTACCCCAAACAGGATAGATATAGATACGGAAGGATTCAAAACCAGGCAATACAGGATAGGCAATTATAAAAGCTTGAAGAGGATCGTCGATGGCTCGGATATCATATTGATTCAGGGACACATTCTTTATTATTTCCCATTCCTTAAGGATTTCAAGGGGAAAATTATTGTTGATCTTTATAATCCTTTCAACCTTGAAAGTCTGGAGATGTACAGGGAAAACAGCATGATAGAAAGAATCAGGATCGATAAGAATAATCTAAGCATTTTAAAAATGCAGCTTACGGTCGGTGACTTTTTTATTTGTGCCAGTGAAAAGCAGAGAAGTTACTGGATAGGTATGCTTAATGCCGTGGGGAGGATTAACCCGTATAATTATGATTCGGATGACACATTGAGAAAGCTAATAGATGTGGTACCTTCCGGCATACCATCAAGTCCTCCAAAAAACTATAACATGTCTATCAAAGATATTATTCCTGATATTAAAAAAGAGGACAGGGTTATCATATGGGGAGGCGGTATCTGGAACTGGCTTGACCCTATTACGCCAATAAAGGCAATATGGGAAATCGCAAGGAGCAGGAATGATGTAAAATTGGTATTTATGGGCATAAAACACCCTGACCCGAAGCTACCCGAAATGAAAAAGTGTATCGAGGCGATAAAACTCGCAAAAGAGCTGGATTTATATGGAAAGTATGTTTTTTTCAATGAGTGGACCCCGTATAATTTAAGGCAGGCACTGCTTCTTAATTCACAGGCCGGCCTTTCCATACACAGCGAGAGGATTGAAACGGAATTTTCATACAGGACGAGAGTTCTGGATTATATATGGGCCGGCCTTCCGGTAATAACCACCGAGGGGGACTCTATTGCGGATATAGTAAAAAGCAAAAGCATAGGGGAAGTTGTGAGTTACGAGGATGCCCACCAGCTTGCGAGAGTCATAGAAAGTGTGCTGACGAACAAGAGCTTAAGGGAGATTTACAGAAAAAATCTGGCAAGGATTGCGCCTGGATTTTACTGGGAAAATGTGACCAGGCCGCTTATTAAATATTGTACGGCGTCATATTATTCAGTTGATAAGGAAAAGATAATCGAATTAATAGATTTGCAGAACAGCAGGGTTGCCAGAATTATAAAGAAGAATTTTGAAGGTTATGCGAATATCTTAAAAATAACTTCTGCCAAACATAAGGATGAGACGATTATAAATAGAAGGGATGTCGGTAAGATATTCAGTGTAGAGGTAAATGAATATGCCGCTGTTTCGGATAATAATGATTCAGGGCTTGATGAAATCGGGGTTTTAAAATCTAAAATAAGCCAGAGAACGAAATTCGACGGCATCATTGTAAATAATGCTTTTGTAAAGATTACCCCAAAGTTCTTCTATGATTTTGTAAATGTTTTGTCTTCAAAGCTAAAGAAAGATGGCCTGCTTTTCTTATCCATTCCTGAAGAAAGAGGGCTTTACAAACTTCTTGGAGAAGGAAGCAGGATGGATAGAACCGTTACCAGGATTGATGACTTTACAGTGGAGTTCATATTTAAGGATGCCGGCTTTACAATAATGGAGAAGGGGGTCTGGGATAGTTTCGAGGGCGGCACGCCGGAGGACGGTGAAGGCAGGATAGACGAAATATATAGCAAGAATGAATTGTTCGAGCTTTTTGAAATAAAGCTGGACAGGGAAGGATTCGAAAATTTAAAGCTCTTGAGCCGGCTCAATGTTTTAGAGTCGGAGGAGCTCGCTGAGGACAGGACCCTGAAAGGAAAACTACGGAAATATATGTATCTTTTAACCAGTATGTATTTCGAGAATCTAAGAAAAAGCTATAACGAATCCATAAAAGCTATTAATAATAATATTCAGCTCCAGATAAACAGGGAGATGAATGAATTGAATCGCAAGAATCGGGAGAGACTGCTTCTTATATACTTTAACATATTCAGGACTCTTTACAGGGAAATAAAGGGGCTCGGGTATGATATCAGCAGTCTCAGGGAAGTTCTTGGTGACTTTAAGCCCAGTAATAAATCGGGAGTTATAATAGATATCGACCAGAAACTCGAAGTTTTAACACGGGACCTTGAAAACATTGACAGGATAATAGGGCTGCCTGTATCAAATAAATATTATCTTGCAAAAAAGAAATAATTTTTAATAGGGTTTTTTATGATTAAAGGGAGAGGCAGATTGAACCTGGCCGTTTCCATAGTTTTAATATTGTTAAGCATATCTATAGCCGTAGGCGGCCAGCTATTGCTAAAGGTGGGCATAAACCGCATAGGAGTTGTTGATTTTAGCGGCACCGTTGCTTTAAAGCAGCTTTTTTTCGGGGTTATTAAAAGTCCGATGGTTATAAGCGGTTTATTTATGTATGTAATTTCTGCAGCCATATGGCTGATAGTCCTGTCTACTGTAGATTTAAGTTTTGCTTATCCATTTATTGGCTTTACGTATGTAATGATTCTTATACTTTCGAAGTTCGTGTTAAAAGAGGATGTAAATCCCATTCGCTGGATAGGTACTATAATAATAACTGTCGGCGTAGTGTTAATTTCCAGGGGTTAATATCTGAGTTAAGGGTAAGGTGAATATTTTAATTGAACCAGGATGATGATCCTTTAATATCGATTATAACAGTAAATTTTAATGGCAGGCCATTTTTAAAAAACCTTTTTAATTCTATAGCCAATCTCAATTATCCAGCTGAGAAAATCCAGATGATAATGGTTGACAACAATTCTACCGACGGCTCTATTGAATTAACAAAAAAAGAGTTCCCATGGGTAGAAGTTGTTGCCCTCAATGAGAACAGGGGCTATGCCGGTGGCAATAATGAGGGTTTCAGGCATTCGAAGGGCCAATACATTGCTTTGATAAATAATGACTGCATTGTTGAAAAGGATTGGCTGGATGAGATGGTGTTAATCTTCAAACAATCATCGGCAGACTCAAATATTGGCGCCGTTGGGTCGAAAGTCGTTTTTTATTATAGCTATCTGCCTTTTCAATTAATTGCAAGCAGTATTGGACAGGAGAGTAATAGAAAAAGCAGCAGAGCCAGAAGGGTGGGTATAAGGATAAGTGATTTAACCGTAAGCTACGGTAGAAAAGGGGATGATGCTGCTAATTTAAATAAGAGTGTCAAATACCTGGATGGGTTCTATCCTGCTGAACTTGATAAAGAAGGAAAGTTATGCCACTGGACGAAGGCGAGTGCGATACTGGGTATACCGGTAGGAATTTCCGGTAAGGATATCAGGATAGATTTTAAGGTATGTTCACATATCTCACCAAATAATTTACAGATCGTTCTTGGCGAAGAGATACTGGAAGATATAAGGGTTTCTGGGAAACCTAAGAAGGTAAGGATAAAAATACCGGAAAGTTTGTTTATTCACTGCAGGGATGTTATAAACAGCTGCGGTGTTAAAATAAACAAATCATTCTACAGCAGGGACAGGGGTTTTGAAAGTATCGATGACGGCCAGTACGGTCGGGTTGAGGAAGTGTTCGGTGTGTCCGGCAGCAGCTGTATGCTGGATAGAAAAATGATTGAAGAAGTAGGATTTTTTGATGAAAGTTTTTTTACTTATTATGAAGATATAGATTTATTCTGGAGAGCACGTCTGGCCGGCTGGAAAAATTTCTTTACCCCTAAATCCGTGGCAAGGCATTTTCATTGTGGAACTGATAAAGAGTGGTCCTATAACTTTACTTACCATGTAGTAAGAAACCGGCTGATAATGATTTTTAAATGCGGGTGGCCGCTTTTATTTGTAAAGTGTTATCTTGCCTTCGTCGTTTCAAGTCTGATCCATTCGCTTTATTATCTTTTTGGCCTTTTAAGAGGAATCAGGCATAAGAGGATTGATATACCCGTGAGGATAAGGGTATTTTTTGAGCTTTTTTACCTGTTACCGAAAAATCTGTTAAGAAGAATTAAGATAAGGACTGGCTGTAAGGTGGGGGATAAGAATATAACAAGCTGGATGAGGGATTTTTAACGGGTTAATATGAAAAATATTGCTATTTATGATAGGTATTTATCGACAGCAGGCGGCGGAGAGCGGTACAGCTGTAAGATTGCGGAAATCTTATCTAAAAAAAAGGGCTACAGCATAGACTTGATAACCGATATATATGCTGACCTCGAGGATATATCAGCGAGGTTAAATCTTGATCTCGGAAGTGTTAATTTAAAGGTATTTCCTTTTATTTCGGAAGATTATGCATCAAGAATTACCAGGGAGTATGACCTTTTTATAAATGCGACTTATCTTAGTTCACTCCCTGCATATGGAAGAAAAAATGTGTATCTGTGTTATTTCCCGACTCCTTTTGATGTAGATTTTAAGTTTATTCATAAATTTTTATTACTTTTTTTCAGGCATCCGGCTATATGGTTATTTAAATTTGCGGACAGGTTAAGCGGGGGTTTTGGAGAGATAGAAATAGAGGAGGGGCTCTATGAACCGAGGAGATTTCTATTAAGAAGGGGAAGCTGGAGCAGCGGAAGAGCAAGGTTCAAATTTAAAGGGAAAGGCGCTTCTTTAAGACTGGGCTTTAAGAACCCTTCGGTTAGCCCGATTGATTCGATGAAAGTGAGTATCAGGACATCCGGTGGGAAAAGTGGGGATGCAAAAGACTTTTTTATTAAGGATATTATTTTAAAAAAAGGGGCCGGGGAGATAGTTGAAATCCCGATGGAAAATCCGGGAGAGACAAAAGTGATAATTATTTCATCGGATACTTTCATTCCTTCTGATACCGGCGGAAATATAAGGGATTCCAGAAGATTGGGTGTCGTTGTTTATAATTACAGTAAAATAGCTTTTTTAAAAAAGATAATTTTAAAAATCCTGGGATATATCCCCTTATTCCTTGTTACTTTCCCAGCAGGTTTAAAATTTTTAGATACATACCATAAAGTAATTACTATATCCCGGTACTCCAGGAGCTGGATTAAAAAATTATGGAAGCGGGAAAGCGACATCCTGTATCCGCCTGTGGATATCGATAGTTTTAAGATAACAAACAGGGAAAAAATCATACTGGGCGTGGGTAGGTTCTTCCCGGAGCATCACAATAAAAAACAGCTTGAGATGGTAAGAGTTTTCAGGCAGCTTGTTGATAGCCATCCTGAAGAAATGAAGGGTTATACCCTGTATCTGGCCGGAGGTGTAAGCAGCAGGGCCGATCATATAGAATATGTTAAGAAAGTGATGGAAGAAGGCAGGGGCTATCCTGTTAAGGTAGTTATGAATATGGAATGGGATAAGCTTGTGGATGTTTTTGGCAGCGCATTTATCTTCTGGCATGCTTCAGGTATGGGGGAGGATGAAAGAGCGCACCCGGAAAAGTTCGAACATTTCGGTATAACCACCGTAGAAGCGATGGCGGCAGGGTGCATCCCCGTGGTTATAAATAAGGGCGGTCAGAAAGAGATTATTAAGGATGGTTATAACGGGTTTTTATTTGATAGCCGGGAGGAGCTTAAATCAATAACCCTGGATATAATAAGAGGGAAGGTTGATACGAATAGGATAAGAGAGAATGCTTCCGGAAGCTGCAGGAGGTTTTCAAATGAGAAATTTAAAGATAATCTGGAATCGATAGTTGACCGGTTATTAAATGATAGTTAAGTGAATATAACCCCGGACTTACGGGGTAGATTTTTAAGGGGATAAGAATTGGATATAAGCATTATAATCGTAAATTACAATAGTCTTGATTTTATAAAAGATTGTATCAAAAGCATTGAAAAAAATGCAGGCAAAGATGGAGTGGATTACGAAATAATTGTGGTTGATAATAACTCGGCTGACGGCAGCGCCGGTTATCTAAAGGGAAAAAGCAGTGAAAGCCAGAGGTTGCATTTGATATTAAATAAAAGTAATGCCGGTTTTTCAAGAGCATCAAATAGCGGGGCTTTAAAAGCAGGAGGCAGGTACCTCCTTTTTTTAAATCCTGATACAAGGATTTTAAGCGGAAGTTTCAAGGATTTAATTGATTTTTACGAAAGAAAAGACAAAGACGGCAGGGCAGGGGCTATAGGAGTAAAAATTTTAAATCCCGGCGGTACCCTGCAGCACAGTCCGCGGTCTTTTCCCACTCTTGCAAGGCAGTTTTATGAAAGTTATTTCCTCTACAGGATTTTTAAAAAAAGCACTATTTTCGGCTCATACTTTTTAAGCTGGCGGGACCACGATGCGGCTTCACAGGCAGACTGGCTTACCGGTTCATTTATATTTATAAAGAAGGAGCATTTCTTAGAGGCAGGCATGTTTGATAAAGATTACTTCATGTACAGCGAAGATGCCGACCTCTGCCT
>Ga0180433_10007029_pt1 | contig 14534 bp, 11 predicted proteins | sample SS_ome_8_FD_132980 | JGI IMG/M metagenome (GOLD analysis project Ga0180433, IMG submission 132980) | Hypersaline lake sediment archaeal communities from the Salton Sea, California, USA - SS_1_D_1 metaG | ecosystem: Environmental > Aquatic > Non-marine Saline and Alkaline > Hypersaline >... | reverse complement strand
TGCGCGGCGGGCCCGCCTCCGGCGGGTAAATCTCCGCACCCGCCGCGCCGCCCCGAAAACGCCCTCTCGAGCGCGGTGGGTGCTCCAGACCCACCGCGCAAAAGGCTGACGTCGCGTTGTAGTATTAGCCGCCGGGCCCGCCAACGACGGCGGGTAAACTTGCCCGGCGCGCCGTTTGGAGCGTCAGGGGTCGCCTTCCACGTAATCGGCGCCCGTGTTCGCCGGCCCGGTCGCAGGCGCCGGCGGGTAAACTTGCGGGCCGCACGCCGTTTGGGATTGCAATAGCGCGATGGGCCGTCCTGCCCACCGCGTGGTGCTCAGTCCTGGGCACCGCGCCTTGCCATTTCCTGCTCCAGCGCGGAGGACAGGCGTTCCTGGCTTTGGTCTTGTTTTGCGGCGGGGCGTGCGCGATACTGGAGGGTGCCGACCACCTGCACGTTCGCGCGAGGAGATCCGTGATGTGCCGCCTGTGTCGTCTGCTGCCGATGGCCGTCCTTTTGACGGCCGCCGCGGTTGCCGTGATTATGGTATCCGCCTGCGCCGTCTCGTGCGCCGAGGAGGCATCCGAGTCCGCCGCCGAGCCGCCCGCCGGGCAAGACGAACGCCCGAAGGCCGAGCCGCCGACCGCCTCGAAAGAGAAGGCCCCGCAGCCCGCTGCCGGGTCTCGCGAGGCGGAGGGCGCCGCCGCGACCGACGAGGAAAAGCCCAAACAGCCCTGGTCCCCGCCGACGTTCACGGAGCGGCAGGACGAGCGCGACCGCATGGCCGCCGTCATCCGTGACTCCTACGGCCTGAAGGACAAGCCGGTGCTGGAGGCGATGCGGACCGTCCCGCGGCACGAGTTCGTGCCGGACCGCGTCCGGCGGCGGGCGTACGGCGATTCGCCGCTGCCCATCGGCCACGGGCAGACGATCTCCCAGCCGTTCATGGTGGCCGAGATGACCCGCCGCCTCGCCCTGGACGCCGGCGACCGCGTGCTGGAGGTCGGCACGGGGTCCGGGTACCAGGCGGCGGTGCTGACGCACTTCACGAGGCATGTGTATACGATAGAAATCATCCGTCCCCTGGCCGAGGCTGCCCGCAAGCGGCTCGACCGCCTCGGCTACGACTGCGTCGAGGTCCGTCACGGCGACGGGTACGACGGCTGGCCGAAGGCGGCCCCGTTCGACGCCATCATCGTAACGTGCGCGGCGGGCCAGATTCCGCCGCCGCTGGTCAAGCAACTCAAGCCCGGCGGGCGGATGGTCATCCCCGTGGGCGGACGCTTCTCGGTGCAGCGGCTCATGCTCGTGGAGAAGGACGAGCAGGGCGAGGTCACCAGCCGCTCCCTTATGGCCGTCCGCTTCGTTCCCCTCCTCCGCCGGGACCCGACGCGCGACTGACCCATGCCCCGCCACCGCACACGCCTGGCCATCGCCCTCGTGTCGCTCGCGGTCATCGGCCTGGAACTGGCGCTGATGCGGTCGCTGTCGCTGCGGTGGTGGCACCACTTCGCGTACCTGGTGATCAGCGTGGCGCTCTTGGGGTTCGGGGCGAGCGGGACGGTGCTGGCGCTGCTGTCGCGCGTGGTGGAGGGCTGGTGGCGGGAGTGGATGGCCGGGGCCGCCCTCCTCTTTGCCCTGGCGGTGCCGGCCGCCCGCTGGGCCGCCCGCGCCGTGCCGCTCGACGTCCAGTACCTGGCGTGGGACCTGGGCCAGGCGGCGCACGTCGGGCTGCTCCAGGCCCTGCTGTTCGTGCCGTTCCTCTTCGCCGGCGCGGTCATCGGCCTGGGGCTGATGCAGGAGCCGCGGTACATCGCCGGCCATTACGGGGCCAACCTGGTGGGCTCCGGCCTGGGGGCCGTGGCCGCCGTCCTCCTGATGCACGTCGTGCCGACCGAACACCTCTTCATCGTGATGGCCGGGGCCGCCTTCCTGGCCGGCGCCGTCATCGTGCCGTGGTACAGGCCGGGCGGCGTGGCGGCGGTGCTGCTGACCGCCGTCGCCCTCGTCCACTTGTACGCCCTGGCGCCGCGGGAGCCGTTGCTTTCGCCCTACAAGACGCTGCCGCAGAGCCTGGCCATGCCCGGGACGGAGGTCATCTACCGGGACGAGGGACCGCTCGGCCGCATCGACGTGGTGACCGGCCCGGCGCTGCACTACGCGCCCGGCCTGAGCCTGGCCTGGACGGACCCCCTCCCGCCGCACGCCCTGATGATCCTGGACGGCGACGCCGCCAGCGGCATCTACGACGTGGCCGACCGCGACGGATGGAGATTTCTCGATTACACCACGAAGGCGGCGGCGTACCACGTGCGGCCGGTAGGGAAGGGGGGGGAGGGCGGTGACCAAGCGAATGCGCGGCGGGCAGATATTGCGCGGCGGGTCTCCGCACCCGCCGCGCACCAACGCGCCCGCGCCGTCCTCCTCGTCGGCGCCGGCGGCGGGGCGGACATCGGCCTCGCCCGCTACCACGGGGCGAAGCGCATCACCGCCCTCGAAATGAACCGCGACGTCATCCAGGCGATGACCGGCCCCTTACGCGGCCGCGGCGGACGCATCTACCGGGCGCCCGGCGTCGAGGTCGTCCCGCTGGAGGCCCGCGGGTACCTGGCCTCCACCCGCCGGCGGTTCCGCCTCATCCAGGTGCCGCCCGTCGAGGCGTTCGGCGCCTCCGGCGCCGGCCTGTACGCCACGCAGGAGTCGTATCTCTACACGGTGGAGGCCGTCGGCGCGATGCTCGACCACCTGGCGCCCGGCGGCCTCCTGTGCCTGACCCGCTGGGCCAACGAGCCGCCGAGGGACGGCCTGCGCCTCTTCGATACGGCCCGGACGGCGCTCGCGCGCCGCGGCCTCGAGCCGGCGACGCGCCTCGCCATGATCCGAAGTTGGGTCACGGTGACGGTCCTGGCGAGCCGGCGGCCGCTGTCGGACGAGGAGACGGACCGGCTCCGCGGCTTCTGCGACGCCCGCCGCTTCGACCTCTGCTATCTGCCGGACCTCGCGGACGACGAGGTCAACCGGTATCACGTTCTGGAGCGGCCGTACTTTGCCGAGGGGGCCCGGGCGCTGCTCGGGCCGCAGCGGGAGGCGTTCCTGGAGGCGTACCCGTTCGCCGTTGCGGCGGTGGCGGACGATGCCCCGTACTTCTCCCACTTCCTGAAGTGGGGGCGCCTGCCGGACCTCGCCGCCCAACTCGGCCGGCGGGTCCGGGCGTACCTGGAGCGCGGCACGCTGATGCTCGTTGCGGCCCTCGTGCAGGCGGCGGGGCTGGCGCTCGTCCTGATCCTCGTCCCCCTGGCGCCGCGGGCGGCCGGATTGGGCGAGGCGACGGGGAAGGCGGCGTCGCTCGCCTACTTCCTCTTCATCGGCCTCGGGTTCCTGGCCCTGGAGATGGGATTCCTCCAGCGGTTCATCCTGTACCTCGCGCACCCGGTGTACTCGGCGGCGGTGGTGATTGCGGCGTTCCTGGTGTTCGGCGGGGCGGGGAGCCTCGTCAGCCGATGCTGGGGCGTGGGTCCCCGGCAGGTGGGGGCCGCGGCCGCCGCCGGCGTCGTCGCCGTCGGCGCCGTCTATCTTATGCACCTTGATACATGGCTTGCAGCGACGCAGGGGCAGCCGATGCCCGTCCGGTTCCTCCTGGCGGCGGGCCTCGTGGCCCCGCTCGCCTTCGCCATGGGGCACATGCTGCCGTCGGGGATGCGGCAAGTGGGATGGGCCGCCCCCGCCGTCGTCCCGTGGGCTTGGGCGGTGAACGGGACGGCCTCGGTCATCGCCACCGTGGGGACGCCGCTTGCGGCAATGCACGTGGGCTTCCGGCGCCTGGGCCTTGCAGCCCTCGCCTGCTACATGGCAGCAAGTTTGGTCGCCTGGCGCCTGCCGCAGAGCCGGCAACCAACGGCAAATGACCAATGACCAAGCACCAATGACCAATGCTAATTGTGCCTACGCCGCGGAGAATGGTTCCATTCACGGGCCAAGACGAAGGAACACGGGTATTCTGCCGTTCCTGGGTATATCCCAAAACTCTGGCTTGGTCGGAACGATTTTGCCGTTATCCAATTTGAAGTCGAATATCTCTCGCTCAATGGTTGCAAGATCTGTAATGTTTCTTCTTGCCAAGTCCCGGAAATCAATGGTTGCAATCTTGGGGTTCATATGATGAACGTCGTTGCGGAAACTTCCCCAAATGCGGTTGAAAGCAGCAGCACAATTTTCAGAGATGATATTGTTCTCGCAAAGAAGCGCCACGACTGACTGACCATTCATGTTGTTGTCCAGTGCGGTTCCGGTGCGTTCAACGACGAATTTGCGGATTCCCTCGGCCACTGCCTGGGTTACCATCACAGTGCTGAGGAAGTACCCATCTCTGTAAAGTTTGATGCATTCAGCGGACGCGGCAGCGAAATGAGGGTTTGGTGTAATGGGTTGGTGGAAAACTTCAAGGTAGCGTTCGACACGTTGCTCAATGGTGGCCTCGAAACTGCCAAGCAAGTCATCTCTAATCATGCGGCGCCTGACTTCCTCTGGAATATGCGGCATGACGCCTTCTCCTTCTGCTCAACTACGAATTTCGTGGCAGTTCAGTGGGCGGGACATCTAACTAAAGACGGTATTTCGGGGATACACCAGGGCCCCTCCCTGCTCCTTCTCAATATTCTTGCTTGCCCCCAAGGCCTGTCCGGGGTGAAAGCCCCGCCGCATCAAGGATGTCCCTCACGCTATCCACCCAGATGCCGCGAGCCACGGTCCGGCCAACAGCCCCTTCGAGTCGGCTCAAAAGGGACGGCTCGCCTGCGTTCAGAACCTTCTCAACATTGATGGCCGGCACGACGAAGGCCACAAGCGCGGATTCGGCACGGCTCTGGATAAGATACTCGAGTTCGGCGCCCTTAATGTGAATCGGTAAGGTGGTGTCCAATGTGCGCTCCTGTATAAGGCCGATCTCGCGAACGGCGTGGGTGATGTGGTCGGTTATGGACCTCTCCTTACCAGGTGATCGCGGGAGGCTGGGCGCCTTGTTCGGGATGTCTTGATGGAGCGGATAACTATCGGTCAACTCTGCGGGACACCAGCCTTTGATTGCACGCCAAACCTCCGAGGCTTTGCGAAAATGTTCGGGCATCTGAAACCATCGCCAGAAAACATCGGCGGCCTTCAGGATTCGAGGATCGTTTTTATCCAGACTTTTGAGCATCGTCTCTTGGTCGGCACTTGTCAGGCAATTGGCGAAGGGCTCTTGAGCTCGGTTGGTGGCCCGATCAAGCGGCACGAGCCGAACCAGTATGTCACCATCGAGGTCTCTGCAAGTGTTTCTGAGGCCCATCCACTCATCCACCGCCAACTCAACCCAGCCTGCGTCGGGAAGGTCAAGGGCCAGAGGCCGAATGAGCCAGTCCACATAGCGTCCAGCCAGAAGTCCATCTAGCCAGTCCACGTTAAGTCCCAACTTCTCGACTCGATCCAACTCGGTAGCCTTCTTCAGGGCCTCGTTGCCCCATGTGTCTTCCCGGCCAAGAAGGCGATAGTAATACTTGAAGCCCGAGCTCTCGTCCTCCTTGCCCAGAGAGAATTCCAACCACAATTTTGCAGCCAGACTTTCCGGACCGAAAATCTTTTTTTGATCATCGACAGCGGCTTGTGAATATAATGAGATACCAACATCCGGCAAAAGATGTCCTTGTCTATCGCCTGATACAACGCGTCTGCATACTCGCTGGCTTTGGCCGCCGCATTTGTGTCTGACATTTTGCTCAACTCTAGGAACTTCTGTGACGCAATACCTATTTCGCTCAGGCTCGCAGCCTCAGGTCTTTCCCTTTCTGTCAGGGGGTGCAGGGTAATGCGAGGTGTTATGGGCGTCAAGGTGAATCAGGGGCCGCTAATCCGCCGGGGTGAGGGGGAACTCCAGGCGCGCGCCCACGCCGGTCTCGAGATACCCATCGCCGAACTCTTCCTGCATGACCTTCCGCGTCCGGTCGCCGGAGCAGTGGCACGGGCCGGCCTGTTGGACGCCCAGGCGGCGCAGGCCCTCGACCACGTCCAGGATGCCGCGGCGCGACGCGCACATCATGTGGAAGCCGCCCAGCACCGCCCGGACGGGCCGGCCCGCGTGGGCGCGGGCGGCCTCGGCCAACTCGACCACCCCCGGATGGGCGCAGCCCGTCACGACGACCAGCCCGTCGGTCGCCTCCAGCGCGAGGGCCTGTTCCTTCAGGCCCCGGCCGAGCACGGGCGTGGTCCAGGCGCGGGCGCAGACGTTCGTGGCGTCGTTCGTCTCGACGAGCCTCGCCCCCGACTGCCGCACCGTCTGCTTGATGCGGTCCGGGAACGCGGCCGGCACGTACACCGCGACCTCGGCGTTGGCGGCCAGGAACTCATCCAGTCCGCCCACGTGGTCGCCGTGACGGTGCGAGAGGACGACGGCGTCGATGGTCTCCGGCGAAAGGTCCAGCGCGGCCATGTTGGCGAGCAGGAGCCGCCCGTTGCCGCCCGTGTCGAAGAGGATGGTCTTCTCCAGCCCCTGGACGACGCACCCGAACCCCCAGGCCGTCTCGAGGCCCTGCTTCAGCGGATGGTTGTCGTAGACGATGGTGAGCATGATGCGATCCTTTGTGCGGGAGGCTTGGGGGGAGGCCTGCTCGGGCGAGGCTGCGGTTGCGGCGGCATCGGTCGGCGCCTGGCAGCCCGCCGCCAGCAGCCACGCCGCGGCGGCTGCGATCAGCACCACGCCGAATCGGCCGGGTCGGCGGATGGCTCGCGTCGGCATTACAGGGCCCTCCTCGATGGCTCTCTGATCCATCGTAGCCGTCAGCCGTACGGCGTGGAAAGAGGGCGTTTCGTAACCCCCCTCTCCCTTGATGGGAGAGGGACGGGGTGAGGGTGATAGAATGCCTCGCTTCTCTCATTCCCCCTCACCCTGACCCTCTCCCGCCAGGGGAGAGGGAAATACAACAGCCCAAACCATAAGCCGCGAGCCGCGAGCCATGAGCCGCGAGCCATGAGCCGCGAGCCACGAGCCGCAAGCCTACGACCCATGACCAAGGACAGAGGACCAGGGACAAGCCGTTCCTCAGTCCTCCTCCAGCATCCCGCCGATGGTATCCTCGTACTCCGGGAAGTACCGCTGGATGACCGAGAGGTCGAACGAGGCGAGGATGCTGGTGTTCGGTTCCCGGGCCAGGAGGAACTCGAACGATTTCTCCACCAGGTGCTCGGCCGAGGCCCGGCCGCCGGTCAACTGCTCGTGGTACTCCGGCCGGACCGTGACCGTGTGCGTGGTGGGCGTGCCGTCGCCGACGGTGACCTCGAAGGTGGTCTCGTCCTTTTTGCGGACCTGGATCATGACGTCTCTCCTGTCGGATGCGATGGAGGCTTGCGTGGGGGCTCTGCGTCATTCTACGCCGCCGAGGGTGGGTGCAGCAACGTTCTTCTCGCGAGCCTGCCCGCGGCCGGCGTCGCCGTCATTCCAACCGAGAAAAGCGCGGCGTGTCTTTGTACACGCCACGCGTTGTCATTGCGACCGAGGCCCGAAGGGCCGAGCGGAGGAACCTCGCCGTTCCATCCCGCGCGGTGTATCTCCCGCCGTTGTCCAAAGGACTTTGGCGGGCAGGCCCGATGCACCGCGCGGACTGGCACATAGCGCGGCGGGTCAGGAGAGCCGCCGCGCTCACCCGCAGCGACCGCCCCGGCGGCGCCCCCGTCACCCCCTCCCCCAGTGTCCCAGTGACCCAGTTACCGTGTTTTCCGCCCCTCTTGCCGCGCGCTAACCGGGCCATTTTTCATTTCAAGCCTCCTTGAAATAAGGGGTCAAATCGGGGTCAAAAAGCGATAAATTCCGAACAAAAAACGAAAATTTCCGCAAAAAAACTCAAAAAACGCGCGCGTTTTGCCTTACCCATCTTAACATTTCGGGGCCGAATCGTCCCTCACGGCCCAGAAACGGCGATTCGGCCCCCAAAAATCCCCGATTTCGCCCCCCGCCCCCGGAAAAAAATCTCTCGTATCAGGGTCGATGAATATGAAGCGGGGGTCTCACGCCAGGTTTACGTGCCGGAGGCGGGTCGGCAAGCCGGCCGGGCCGCCCGGGCCTCGGGCGGAATGCCCTCCGGTCCCTGGCGGGTGGGGCGGCGTCTGGAATCATGGAGCCGGGCGGCGGCGAAAAGTCTGGCCCCGGCCGGCGCTTTCCCGTATTCTGACCGGTGCTTTGCCGCCCTTCGGCGGTTCAATAGGAGAGGCTTTTGGCCGGTGGGACCGGCCCGGCGGCGGGTCGGTCGGCCGGCGGCACACCGAACTCGGAGGAGGTGCATCATGCGTTCGCTCGCGCTGACGTTGGCAGGGGCCGGACTCGTCCTGGCCTGGTGCGGTCCGGCGGCCGGGATCACACCGCAGGAGAAGGCGCAGGGCTTCGTCTCGCTCTTCGACGGCAAGACCCTGGAGGGATGGGACGGCGACCCTCGGCTGTGGTCCGTCCAGGACGGGGCCATCCGCGGCCAGACGACCAAGGAGGAGAAGGCCCACGGCAACACGTTCTGCGTGTGGCGCGGCGGCCGGCTGCGGGACTTTATTCTCAAGATCAAGTTCCGCATCCAGAACGGCAACTCCGGCATCCAGTACCGCTCCAAGGAGCACAAGAAGTGGCGCATCAACGGCTACCAGGCCGAGGTCGAGAACAAGCCCGGCAAGGTCGGGTTCCTGTACCACGAGGGGGGGCGCGGCTGGCTGGTCAACGTGGGCGACTTCATGGTCATCGACGAAAAGGGCAAGAAGAAGGTCGTCTCGAAGGTCGCCGACGTCGACGCCCTCAAGAAGAAAGCGTATTACAAGAACAAGGATTGGAACGAGTACATCATCATCGCCCAGGGCAACTACCTGCGCCATTACCTGAACGGCTACCCGACGATGGCGCTGATTGACAACGACACGCCGACCGATCCGGACGACCCGAAGGACCGGAAGGGCTTCATCCGGGAGGGGCTTTTGGCGCTCCAGATTCACGCCGGTCCGCCCATGCTGGTCGAGTTCAAGGACATCCGCATCAAGCACCTGAAGTCGGATTACGGCAAGGCGGTGCGGCTGTTCAACGGGGAGAACCTCGAGGGCTGGACCGTGCCCTTCGAGAAACTCCGCAAGGCCGACACCTTCAGCGCCACGGACGGCGTCCTGGACGACACCGGCCGGCCCGCCGGCTACATCCGCACCACTGACGACTTCACCAACTACACGCTGCACCTTCAGATGCGGCACGTGGCGAAGGGCAACTCGGGCGTCCTGCTGCGGATGGTCGGCAAGGACAAGGTCTGGCCGAAGTCCATCGAGGCCCAGGGCCAGTCCGGCGCCATGGGCGATATCTGGAACATCGGCAACTTCCCCATGAAGGCGGCCAAGGACCGGACCCGCGGCCGGCACACCGTCAAGAGGCACGACTCGAACGAGCGTCCCATCGGCGAATGGAACGATTACTGCATCACCCTGGACGGCGGCCGCCTGGTCATCAAGGTCAACAACCTGGTCCAGAACACGGCCACCGAGTGCGAGGAGGTGGCCGGCAAGATCTGCCTCCAGTCCGAGGGCTCGCACAAGCAGTTCCGCAACATCGTGCTCGTGCCCATCGGGAAGTAAATGATTTCGGATCGCGAGAGACCGAAAGGTCCCCCTGTGCGTGGGTTCTGTTCCGTTTTGCTGGCCACGGTCCTGTCGCTGGCCGCCGCCACGTGCGGGCCGCACGCCCGCTCGACGGCCGAAGCCGAAGAACAGGCGGAGGTCACGTTCATTGCCACCTCCGACTCGCACTACGATGCCTTTGAGCACGAGGATCGCAACGCCCGAAACCGGGCCACCCTCAAGCACATGAACGCCATCGCCGGCATCGCCTGGCCCGATGAACTCGGCGGCGGGACCATCGGCCGGCCCGCCGGCGTCGTCGTCCTCGGCGACCTCATCGACGACGGCGACCGACGGAAGAACGGCAAGAACCAGACCGAACGCCAGTGGGCGTTCTATACGGAGGATTTCGGCTTGGACGGCACGGACGGCCGTCTCGCCTGGCCTGTCCTGGAGACTTGGGGCAACCACGACGGGCCGCCCGTCGGCGAGGAGCGGTTCGGCTTCAGCCCCCAGGCCCGCCTGGTGGCCCGAAACCGCGAGCGCCTCCGCAAGGGCCTGCTCGACCACCTCTCCGAGAACGGCCTTCACGGCTCGTGGGACTGGGGCCCCGTGCACCTCGTCCTGGCCGGCATCTATCCCGCCGACGAGCAACACCCGGACGTTCGCTACAACCGCGTGTGGCACGACCCGCAGGGCGCCCTGACCTTCGTGAAGAAGGACCTGGAAGCGCACGTGGGCGACTCGGGCCGGCCCGTCCTCGTCATGGCCCACTGCGGTTTCGACACCGACTGGTGGCACAAGGACGACTGGAAGGCGTTCTACGAGACTGTCCGACCGTACAACGTCATCGCGTACCTGCACGGGCATACGGGGACGGGGCTCCGGCAGTACAAACCGGAGGACGCCGAGGGCCCGCCGCTGACCGTCATCAACACCGGTCAAACGGAGAACGGCTTCTTCGTTATCCGGGTGACCCGCGACCGCCTCCGTGCCGCCTATCGCTGCAAGCGGGCCAAACGCTGGCGCGACGACGCCGGCGAGAGGCACTATCAGTGGGACGGGTCCTGGCAGTGGAAGCACGTGCTGGAGAAGCCCTTGGACCCGTCGCTTGCGAGCCGGTCCGCCGAGGCTGCCGGGAAGCCTTAGCATGCGCACCGGAACGCATAGGAGGCGTCTCCCGTGAGAAGTCTTCTGCACCCCGCCTGGGCGACAGCCGGGGTGGCGCTCCTCGCGCTTGTCGCCGGATGTGCCGTGCCCGAGGGCGGCCGCGACCTGCTCCGCCGGCACAGCCCCGTGTACGCGCCGGCCGATGCGCCGGACGCGCCGTGGCAGAAGGAACTCGTCGTTCGCGAGGAAGGGCGGACCCGCGTCCGGGCCCGGTGGACCTTCGAGGTGTCCGCCCCGTCCGTCTACGCGGGGTTCACGCTGGTGACTTCACCCGAGGCCGAGGCCGATCGCGTGTGGCTCAACGGCGCCCCCGTGCCGGTGCCCGTCGACAACATGCGGTACCGCGAACTGCCGGGCATCCCGCCGGCCGCCTTTCGCCGCGGCACCAACGCGCTGGTGCTGGAGTGGCCGGTCCACGTGCGCAAGCGCGACGGCCGGCCGGCGCCCGTGACGGCGGAGGCCTCGGCCCGGCTGGTGGCGATGACGCCGGAGAGGCTCCGCATCCAGAGCGGGCCCGTGCTCGGCCACGCCGGGACCGATTTCCTGACCGTCGGCTGCCGGACCAACCTGCCCGCCCGCGTCACGGTGGAGGCGGACGGCCGGCAATGGACCGCCCCGGAGGGTTTCGTTCACTCCGTCAGGATGGACGGCCTGGAGGCGGGAAGCAAGGTGGCGTATCGCCTGGTGGCCGAATTGCCGGACGGGCGGGGCAAGGTGACGGCCGGCCCGTTCCGCACCCGGACGCTGCCGCAGGCGGCGCCCTTCACCTTCGTCGCGATCGGCGACAGCCGGTCGCATCCGGACGACTGGGCGCGCGTGGCCGGGGCTGTGACCGAGGCGCAGCCGGATTTCGTCGCGTTCACCGGCGACAACATCGCCGACGGCCGGCGGTACAACCAATGGGACGAGCAGTTCTTCGGGCCGGCGCCGGCGTTCTTCGCCACCCTCCCCACGTTCTACGTCCTGGGGAACCACGAGCACCGCTCGCCGCTGTTCGGCCGGCTGCTGCCGGTGCCGGGGGTCGAGCGGTGGACCCGGGTGGTGGGACCCGTGCGGCTCATCGGCATCGACGGCTCCGCCGGGTGGGACGAGGGCAGCGGGAACCTGCGGTGGCTGGAGGGCGTCCTGGAGGCGGCCGAGGCGCCGTACGTCTTCCTCCTGACGCACTATCCGGCGTGGAGTTCCGGACCGCACGGGGCCTGCGGCGAGCGCGCCATCATCGAGGGCCGCAAATGTATCCTGCCGCTCATGAAGCGGTACGACGCCACCGCCATGCTGGCCGGTCACGACCATTGTTACGAGCGGTCCGAGCCGCCCGACGGCGTCACGGTTATCACCACCGGCGGGGCGGGGGCGCCGCTTTACGGCAAGGCGAAGGACGCCGAGAAACACAATCCGCATTCGCGCATCTACGCCCGAAAACATCACCATTGTCTGTTCACCGTCACGGCCGAGGCCTGCACGATGCAGGCCGTGACGCCCGACGGCGAGGTGCTCGACACCCGCCGCTGGACGCCGCGCACGAGATAGCGGCGCAGCCTTACGCCTCTTCGATGCTCGTGCCCTCGCGGAGCGAGTCCAGGTAGGCCTCGATGGCCTCGTCGCGCAGCGTCTGCCGGGCCCGCTCGCGGGCCGCGTCCTCGGCCTCCTCGAAGGGCACCAGGCCCGCCGGCTTCTTCTCAATCATCCTGACGATGTGGAAGCCGAACCGCGTGGCGAAGACGTCGCTCGTCTCGCCCGGCTGCATGTTCCAGATGGTGTTCTCGAACTCCTCCACCATCTGGCCGCGGCCGAACCAGCCCAGGTCGCCGCCGGGGTCCTCGCAGTCGGAGTCTTCGTCGGCGACCTCGGCGAAGTCGTCGCCCGCCTCCAGGCGCCGCTGGGCCTGGCGGCACTTGGCCTCGGCCACCTCGGGCGGCGCCTCGGCGCCGGCGTGCATCACGATGTGGGCCGCGTGCACCCGTTCCGGGGCGCGGAACTCGTCTTTGTGCGCCTCGTAGTACGCCCGGACCTGGTCGTCGGTCGGTTCGGGCGCCGCCTCGGCGGCCCGCTGGAGGAGCCGGCTGATCTTGAGGTTCAGTTCCACGTCCTCGCGGAGGGCGGCCTCGTCGGCGTCTTCGCCCACCTGCCGACGGGCCCGGTCGAGGGCGTCGGCGAGTTGGTCCGCGGGGACCGGCGCCTCGTCGGCGCGGGCGGCCTGCTCCAGCAGGAGCCGCTCGATGGCGTTCTCGCGGGCCCAGGCCTGGAGCCGCTGCTCCCGCTCGTCCTGGTCCTCGTCGGCGAAGGTCCGCTCGAACTCCGGCCGCATGCGTTCGGCCTCGGCCCGGACGGCCTCGTCGGCGATGGCCTCGCCGTTGACGGTGATGGGCATGATGCCTCCGGATTGCGTGGTTCGATTAGGTTATCAGATACCGCGCGGGGCGTCCGCGCGGGTCCTGGACGCCGAGGGGCTGGAGGCCCCCCGCGCCCTGTCCCTGTCGGGCCGCGTGCGCGGCGGGTGCGGAGCCCCGAGGCGCACGAAGGGGCGTCCTGGCCCTAGCGTTTGCGCCTCGCGGCGTCGCGGCGTTTGGACTTCCTCACGGCGCAGCACGCGAGCGCCTGGTCGAGGTCGGCGATGATGTCGTCGGCGTCCTCGACGCCGACGGCCAGGCGGACGAGCGTGTCGGTGATACCCAGTTCCAGCCGTTTTTTACGGGGGTAATCGTAATAACTGACGACGGCGGGATGGGTGATGAGCGTTTCCACGCCGCCCAGGCTGGGGGCGATGAAGCACAGGTTCAGGCAGTCGAGGAACCGCTTGCACTGGGCCAGCGTGCCCTTGGTCTTGAACGTCACCACGCCGCCGAACCCGTCCATCTGGCGGGCGGCGATGTCGTGGTGCCGGTGGCTCGCCAGGCCCGGATAGTAGACCTGCTGGATGCGCGGATGGCCTTCGAGGAACTCGGCCACCTGCTGGGCGGTGGCGTTCTGTCGCTGGATGCGAAGGGCGAAGGTCTTCAGCCCTCGCAGCAGCAGGTAGCAGCAGTGCGGGTCGATCACGCCGCCGAGGGCCTGGTGCAGGTCGCGAATCTCCTCGATGAGTTCGCTCCGGCCGAGCACGGCGCCGGCGAGAATGTCGTTGTGGCCGGCCAGATACTTCGTGCACGAGTGGAGGACCAGGTCCACGCCCCATTCCAGCGGCCGCTGGTTCATCGGCGTGGCGAAGGTGGAGTCGATGACCGTCAGCACGTCGTGCCGGTCGGCGATCTCCTTCAGCCGCTCCAGGTCGAAGATGTTCAGGTACGGGTTGGTGGGCGATTCGGAGAAGATGAACCGCGTGTTCTTCTGCACGGCCGCCTCCAGCGCCTCGTAGTCGCCGAACGGCACGATGGTGCACTCCACGCCGAACCGCTGAAGGTACCCCGAGCAGAACTCCAGCGTCTTCTTGTAGGCGTCGTCGGTCAGGACCAGGTGGTCGCCGCTGCGGACCAGCGTCAGGATGGTCGTGACGATGGCGCTCATGCCGGAGGCGAAGACGACGCCGTCCTCGGCCCCTTCGAGTTCGGCCAGGCGGCGCTGGGCCACCAGTTCCGTCGGGTTGCCGTAACGACCGTACTCGAACCGCGTCTTGCCGTGCTTCGTGTACGCCTCCACCTCCCCCGTATCCTTGAAGGCGTAGGTGGAGGTCTGGACGATGGGGGTGGTGATGGCGTCGGCGTAGCGTTCGCGTCCCTCGCCGGCGTGGATGGCGCGGGTCGAGTAGCCGTGCTCCGGGTGCTCGCGATGGCGGGCCTGGCGTTGCTT